>Ga0131853_10018826_pt1 | contig 12561 bp, 9 predicted proteins | sample TergutLab28metaG_FD_92764 | JGI IMG/M metagenome (GOLD analysis project Ga0131853, IMG submission 92764) | Labiotermes labralis P1 segment gut microbial communities from Petit-Saut dam, French Guiana - Lab288 P1 (version 2) (version 2) | ecosystem: Host-associated > Arthropoda: Insects >...
AAAAAATTCACGCATGCGCACTAAGGTTCAAGGTCGGCTCATGCAAGCGCGCTAGATTATAATCCATCAGGTGTTCGCATAAAAAAATACGGTCGGATACTTTTCTAACAGACCTCGTACACAACTGTGGGCAGAATTGTAGTTTTGTATGTTTTAATCTATATGAATTTAGGTAGCAGACAGTAAGACAAATGATACCAAACTGAAAGGTAGCAAGCATTCACTGCATTTAGTGTGCTTCTGATTGTTTTTATGCCATTTTTATGTGCTAATGTAATTTGCACATATTTTAATAACTTATGCGTAGCTAATCTGAAAGGATACATAGAAAGGAGAAGACCAGTTGGAAGGCCCAAAGGTTAATGGTTTGATTGAAGGATTGAAGAGGCCAAGGCCCAAGTTGGGCTGTAGTGCCTTAGAAGAAGAAGAAGAAGAAGAAGAAGAAGGAGAGGAGGAGGAGGAGGAAACTTGGCTACCAAATCCTACATTCTCGAAATAGGACATGGAAATATACTTCATTTTCTTACCGTTTACTTCTTAGACTGACCTACAGTTAACTAATAGAGTTTTGTGCTTTTCTTTGTACTCTATTATATTTTTATTGAGTAATTAATATCATCAGTGTAGCCCAGAAACCATTGTGTCCAATTCAGTTGCAGTCCCCTGTGGACCTCTTGGGCTTTCCTGATCTAATATTCCAAAGCATTTGATAAATGAAAATATGGTATAAAGTGACCATTCTTCCTGGATTTTTGGGGAAAGTCTCCAAAATGAGGCATTCCAGATTAATTCCTTCCCTCCACCCCTCTGCCCCTTTTATTCTGATTTTGTTCTGTCTTCCTTAATTCTAGAAGAGAGACTTTTGTGGATTTTGTTAGAAACTGACCTGAGGAGATAGCAACATTAATGCATGGGAAGCAGTAAACTGTGTAGATGTATGTAAGATGTAAATAACATGACTGATGTGTGTTTCAGTTCAATTATTTTAGTGCTTTGCCCATCGCCGAATAGGCAAAGGAAGAAATTGTCCAATATAACATCTCGTTATTTCAGATATTGATGAATAGGAAATGTCTCACACAAACATTAACCTATCTGTACTTGCAACCTGAGTAGTTTCTTGGGTATGCCAAATTGAATTAGGTTGTTACACAGTGTGTCCTTCCTGACTGAATCATAGGTTTTCATTGCCTCTGAAGTATCTTACAAATGCAGAATATCTGGCCAGTGGCTGATTTTTATTTATTTGTGTATTTATTTCTTTCTTTATTTGCTTTTAATCCTCACTGATCTCCATAAATTTCATCTACATGTGGAGTTAACCTTGATTATCAGGCAAGACACATCTGATATCTTAACTGTCCAAAATCTTATATGAGGTTGTTGCCAAGAAGAACACACCACCAAGAAAATTAAGATTCCTTTCATCTGTGATGTGATGCCATGTCTGGTGGAAACATTCCAGTGTTTTTGTACCCTGGAAATGGATGCATCTTGTCCTGAAGCATTTTGACCAGAGTACATGATGCCAGGTGCTAGAAGACGACAGTCTTCATAGTCACTGCTGTGATAATCTCAAATCTTACATGCAAGAAAAATGCCTATGCAAAGGATGCACATTAAATATAATTGTGCTCATTTAAAACTTTGCCAGACTTGCAGGCTCCTTTTGCCCTTTTGTTGTAACATACTGTGCTGCTGACTAATTTTAGTTAATTAGCTTAGTCTCCTTAATGACTGGGTTATGATTTGTTGCACTGTGCTAAGCATTGTGCTGTGATGGAGCCAAATTTGACTTGGAAGATGATACAAAGTAATGACTTGTCACTTGTTGCTTTGTTCAGAAACTGAAACTCATAAAACTTTCTCTGAATTTTGGCATAAATGAATAACTAAAGAAAAATGTAACTTTCCTAGGAATGTGAATTGTCACTGGCAGTTCATCAGATCAGCCTTAATCTCACAAGTGTTGCTTCCAGCAGAACCTTCCTGAGTTCATACAGTTTGATACTGTTGTGTCATATAGTAATACAGTTGTTCAAGATGGGTGCCGCTGGAGATACGTTTTTGGTCTTCTGAATGGAACATACCATTGGATGAAGCAAAGCACAGTCTGCTGCATCATTTGCATTTCTTTCAACGTTAAGATGTGTTAGGATTTGACTCTTTCAAGTAATGTCACGTTCAATATTGTCTGAAATTTTTGTTTTTTAAAAACTTGGACTTATGTTAATGGTTATTTGTTGAACCAACTGAACCTGAAGGACCATCCTGGTGTGTTGGCCCTTCTAAGCACAGCATATAGCACCACTTTCAGCCTTTTTTTTTCCTTTCTTTCTTTTTGTTCCTTTTCCTCTTCTTCTTCTCCCTCCATGTAGAACACAAAATTGAACAATAAATTTTCATGACACTATTTCCATTTCCAGTCCAAAAACTTTCTCTGAGTTGACAATATGGTGTGACCTAACATGAAATAATCTCTGTACCAGTTATTATTAATGTTGATTTTTAAATGGTTTTATTGTTTACATTGAGTGGCAAATGGCACTGTAGATTTAACCAACTTTCAGTCCCCCCACTGCTATTCAGTCCATTTTATGCACATGAAGTAAGACCTACTGAGCTTTATTTATAGAACCTTTCCCTTATATTGGAAGCTTGTAGGAAATTTCTTCACCTTCAGATGGTATTTATGGGAACCTCTTACACTACAGATTTTGGTTCATTTTGAAATTTTCACCTTAGTACTGTTTGTAATTCAGCATTCCTGTGAACTTTACCTTGATGTACATTGTCACAGTTATACCTCGAGTATCATCTCAAACCCACATGGGATTGGCTACTAACTGTAATGGATTCAACAGAAGCTCAGCTTCGGTTTGGTGCTTCTCTGACACATTCATCTGATCCAACGCATCCAGGACACCCACTCCATCAGACAGCAGGCCTTGGACTTGGTGTTGCTGGAGGACTGGGAGGACTTCTAGGTTCTGCTGCCTTGTCACTGTCTGTGTTAGGAGGAGGGTCAGGCACATCTGGAACCACAGCAACAACTGGAGGTACCCGGAGTTCTGGACATAGAGCTGTGTCATCAAATTCTTCTGCCACGACAACTAGTACAAGAATTGTTGGGTTTGCAACTGGAGGTGTGGATACACCAAGGACTGCACGGGAGAGAGAAGGTGAGACGAAGTAGTAATCATATTCTTAATTATCTCTCTCTCTCTCTCTTTTCTTTTTTCTTTCCTCCTCCTCCTCTTCTTTTTATATATATATATATATAATAATAATAATAATAATAATAGTGAGAACTTTAAAGCAGAATTTGCCATACGAAGTTCTCTGAGCAGAATTCAGTTTAGCTGATCAGTTACCTGATTGAGCTTCTGAGCAGATGGGTATAGATTCAAATGCTGCTCAAGCCTGTAGTCCCCCGGTTCCTTGCAACTGTAAGTACGTGACAGATTGTATTCTTGGTTTGGCATTGTGTTGTGTTACATGCTTCATTTTGAGAAGTGTACTGCCTTTATAGTCATAGTGGAAGGAATTTTGATTTGCCTGCTTTGTCTGACTGGTTGGTAATATAGCCACATTTCAGTGCAACATTAAAGTAACTCTTCTTTTTGAAGGCTGACTCTCCCATCTATAGTAAAACAACCACAGAAAAACATACTCTGTTGAACCCATTAGATAGAGCTAACATTCCCTGTTTTATTTTAATTGAGGACGGGTAGATCTGTATCCAGTTTGTGAAACATAGTGTTTTTTAAGATGTATTATGATCAGGTGATGGGTAAAGTCCAGTTGGATTGTCATAGCAGTAGTAGTGGTGGGGGTGGCAGCAGCATTGGCTGTAGTGGTCATTAAATTTCAAAATGTTTTTATGTGCAGAACACTTTTTTCCTTTTGTTTTCTCATTACTGTGTACCATAGTTGTAGCTGAATCATCTGACGCTAATCTCAAAACAGTTTAAATTCATAGTTTCATTTATCAGTGCCATTTATCTCGGCACTCTCCTAAGTCACTGCTTGTTAGGCTACTTCAATATTAGAAATTTTTTTAAAGGTTTATAAAATCTGTATGATAATATTTCAAGGGAAAATTTAGACTTCATGGCCACTATTTAGTTCATCCAGTATTGCTGATACTTTTTCTATTCTATGTGCAGTTTGACTGTGTCAGGGAAGTCATTCATGGCCATTTGATTCTGAGTGTGGTGCTACTGATTTTCTGTCAGTGAATGGTTCAGTTTAGTCCTGAATGCATCTTTATTGTTGTTATTCTTCTACAGCTGCAGATCCACATTCTGCACGAAGGGATTTCCTCTCATATTGTCTGTCTCTGATGCGGGCACATAATGCTGAACATCTTGACAGCTTACCGATACTGGATGTATCAGCATTGAAACACATTGCATATGTATTTGATGCTTTAATCTACTACATGCGATCTGGCACAGAAAGCCCAGATCCTGAAGTTCTCCGTGATGGACTACCAATGGAAACTTGGAATGATCAGGTAGGAAAGTCTTTTTCAGTTTCAGTTTCAAATTTATGGAGATTATGTTTAAATTGGGAAGCACAAGCTACGTTTGGGTTTGATAATTTTGGATTTTTACAACTCTTTAAAACTTAGACATGCTCTCATGCATGATTTTATGCTTTACAAGTCTCACATAACTTTTTCAGACAATATATGAAGGACTTAATTAATTATTTTTTGTTTAATGCATCTTCACTTTAAAAAACCACAATGTGCACGTTGTGAATTACTTTATGGTTGACTGAATGGATTAAATAAGTGAAATTCTCAAAGTCCATGGCTGCATGTAATGTGTTTGGTTTTGCCTGAGCCATGTTCTTGAAGCTCCTTTAAATTTTTATATCACTGCTTGAGACAGGTTGATAGCTTTTATATTGGTTCAGAGCTAATATGGATCTTGTGTCTTTGGGAGGGCACTGTGTAGCTGTAAGCTGTGTTGTATTTTAGCAATATATGGCACGTTACTTCCACATGCTGCTGTTGCCCAGAAAGAGTATCCTTGTCATCACACAAGTCATAATTTTCTGGCCACTCATCTGTGGATGTTGCATGCTGGTGATGACATGAGACTTAGCTTGGGATATCCAGCCTGTAACTTTTACTTTTATGTTCTGTCATTAATTAATTCATTCATTCATTCATACTTTTTTCTTCTGAGAACAGGCACATGTTGCCAAAAATGTTAACAGTTCTTCTGGTCACTAGTATATAGAAAGGTACTTGCTGTTCAGTGACTTCTGTCAGTGTCACAATAGCACAGTCTGTTGTCAAATCACTTGCTAGTACTTCTGTATATGACTTCAGTGGGTATGTATAGAGGGGTCCTTGTTGTCCACAATCATTTGGGACCAGGAAGATACCACTTACAGTGAATATCTTTTAAATTAGGAGTGTTCTGCCTGCAAGGAATAAAGTAAGTGTGGTTTAATGAGAAGAAAGTTGGTGTGTATCGGACTGTTTATATATATATATATATATGTATGTATGTATGTATGTATATATACACATTAAAGGTGAACGTGTTTTTAAAAATGTATTGTTTTAAGACATCAGTAATTTTTTTATTGTAGTGGTGTTTGTGACTGCAGAATAGACTTTCAGTACACAAAAATATTGTTAATGGAGTAAATTTTTACTTGCAATTACAAAGCAAATCTAGCCTTGTGTATACAGAGAAGTTGGTGTGAGAAACCTGGATGACATGGATCTGCTGGGTGTTTGTTGAGGCAAGCCACGCAGTAATAATTATTATTCTCGTGTAGTAAGTCTTTGTGGGTTTGTTTGGCTCTAAGAAGAACTTCTTGTACAGAGGTGGGTGTGCTGCTGAAACACATTACAGGTGGATGAGTAAAGTCAAGGTTTATATGTTTTGTGCATAGGATGAAAATGATAATGATGAGGGAGATGATGAATTGAATCACTCAGTAGCAATGGAGACTGATTCAGTAGATGAACAAGAAACGGTTGGACCTGGAACTGGAGTAATGGGTATGAGTGCTGTTAGTCCCAATGGAAAAGGACGCAAGAACCCATTCCTTCAGCGTTCAGACTCTACTTTGTGTCTGGGTTGTCCACCACCAGATCCCTTCGACACACCTATGTCTGAAGCTTTGCCTCTCGCAGACCAGCCACATTTGTTACAACCCAATGCAAGAAGAGAAGAGCTGTTTGGCATGCCTAAACAGCCAATTACAGTGCCAGCATCAGGTACATTAGTCTGATTTTATAAGTTGGCTGCTTATATGATTTAGTTGTTATTTGTTAACCCTTCATTGTCAGAATTAAATGCCCAGTGGGAGCTGCAGAAAACTGGAACTTAAATGAGAGCTGCATAAGGAAGGCCATAAATGCTGTTAACTTGACCTGATGTTTTTTATTGTAAGCAGCATACTGCAGGACAGCTATACATGATGTTAGACACCAGAGGGTTGAGTAAGTCATCATTTAGGAAGTCAGAATGTAAATTAAGTTTGTTTTGTATATACTGGCAGTGTTTGTATGCCTCTGTGACCTGATAATTAATGGTCTGTGAATTGTTAACAATACAGAGCATGTTTAATATCATACATTTTCCATGCAACTGTATTATATATATTAAATATTATACATGAAATACAGAGCATAGTTGTATCATGTGATGTAAGATTATTCATTGTCAGACTGCCAGTACTTCTTACATACAGAATATAGAAGAGGATGGCTCAGTCAGTAAGATGACTGGTTGGGTGGGGCAGGCAGTACATGTCAGGAGTCCACTTAACCTCCATTCCATTGGACCTTTTGGGCCTCGTGCCTTGCAAGCAAGGAAACCATCTGTGTTGAAAATTTATTCACTGTTGTCTGACAGAAATAATTCTAGAATACTTGACTGAAGGATGTTTTCATACTCTTACCACAAGTCTTAAATGACTGTCGTACTGTAACTGAAGAGCCCATGTATGATTATATAGAAAATGCTTTAGTGTGGTGCAAGGTGGGAGAAAGACCACAAGTTTTAAGCACAAGAAGTGGGAATCTGTTTGTACAGTGTTCATTTCTTTTGATATGTAATGGCTGCGTTGTTAGAATGTGCCAGTTTCATGTTGTCTGCAAAATATGTGGAACGTGGTCCTTAAAGTGGGTGAAGGAAAAATGGAATAAGTGCCCCCCCCCCTTCTGGATGTAACTGAATAAATTGTTCTTGGATGTAGTGGTACAGTAGTAAGTATGCAATAGATACAGTGAACAACATAAAATTTGCCCACTCCAGTTTACAGAGGGTTGTCCTTTGCATGACACAGGAGCACAGTCATTATGAAGTTACTAGTTACAGATTGGACAGTCATGGTTCATTTCCTGACAAGTAGATTTTCCTGTTCATTTCCTTGTTCAGATTACTCTGGGTTCCACCCTTCACATTCTGTTACCTACCCTCTCCATTCATTTCTCCCAAAATTTTAATTATACATACCCTGTTTTACTAGGCACAGGTCCACCAGGAACATATAATCCATTAGAAGTGTTACCAACCCGACTTGGCCTGTCTATGAGAACTGCAGAGAATGCAAGTGGAAGCCCATACGTGAATACATCTAGCAACACACATCTGGGACCTGGGCCAAGTAACAGCAGTGACATGGAAGAAAGACATTCATCAGCTACTACAGAAGTAAATGCCAAACCACAGCCCCAGCCAGGCCCTAGTAAACCTGTTACCGAGGATACTAACGTGAGCAAAGAACAACTTACATTTCACAGGTACTGATTTTCTTTATGTAATTGTCTGTCTTTTTATGTTTGTGGGATCCTTAAAATTGCAGTATAGACCTGTTCATTATCCAGTGCGTAGATTTTATGCAGATGGTGCATCATTTTGGAAGGTGGTTCTGTTTCCATCTCTCTTCAAGTGGAGGATTTAATCTGAGGGGTCCACTGGAAAGAGCTAATCCCAATCACAGGACCAGTTTCCATTTTCAGACAAAAGGAGGGCCTCATTTTCTGTATAGTTACTTTCCTCTTTCATGTCACTGGCCTTTATTCATTTCCACCAACCTTGCCATGTTCATTGCTTCTGTCATATTACTCAGTTTCATATTTGCCAACATTTTTTTCACATACCCTGCTCACACTCTCATGTCCACTGCTTCATTTGGGCACTCACAGTACTTCTTGTTGGCATTTTCAGCAGAATTTTCCCTTCTCTCAACAGGACAAATTTTGATGCATTTGACCACCTGTTCCGTGAGATTGAGGAGGAGGAAACAGCACAAATGAAGTTAAATGTTCCAAGTCCAGAAGTTAACATAAACTGTACACCACTCATACCAACAACAGAGGAAGGCCCTCAGGATCTGTCATTCAGCAAGGAACCACCTCCGCCACCACCACCACCCCTACCACCCCCACCTCCACCACCACTGCCGCCAACAGCGCCATCAACTAGTTCAACGTCTGTTACCAAAATGGAAGTTGAGGGTGAGGAGTTTGAAGATTTTGTTTCAGATTCTAATTCAGGTGGTGCCTTTGCTTGCTTGACTGCAAGTGGACAGCAGCGGGCACTTAGTGAAAGGAAGAAGGCACATGCAGAAATAGTTGTGTCTGAAGGACCAGCTGACCTTAGCAAACCAGGCCCAAGTGGTATGCAAACTTCTGGAAGTGAAGTTGAAGTTAAAACAGCCACAGGTTTACAGGAGTTGGTACTTGGGAGCACTGTAGCATCTTCTACTGCTGGTGAGCATACCATTTCTTCCTCTGTTTTGTAGTTTTATTATATTAATGCAGTGTGAATACACTATATAATGTGTAAGGGTAATAAGCATTAACATGAAAGTCAAATATGTCATTTCAGCAGATCATTGTGTGCTCCACCACCTTAGTATTTTGTATACACAAAGTACCCATTAAAAAATTATTCATTAGCATTTTGATTTAAATTCCCACATTCAAATGTGACTGTAAACATTTTTATTTACAAAAGGTGCATAATTTACAAGCATTTCTTTTTATAAAGTGTACTACTTACACAGAACATGAATTAGTATTTTGACCCTTGCAAGGGCTGTTTTCAAGACCTGGCATCCTTATGTGATGTTCACAATCCCTAATCTTCACATCACATTGCCTTTATTTTAGCATGGACTCTGGGATTGATGTTATACTTCAGGAAAAAAAAATTCACATTCACAAAATTGCAAAAAGCAAATATTAGCAATGTCTGTCTGCTTGCCTGTCTGTCTGTCTGTCCACATGGAACAACTCTGTTCCCACTGGACAGATTTTCATGAAATCTGGTATTTGAGTATTTTTTTTAAAATCCTTCTAGAAATATCACGTTTTATTAAATTCTGACAAGAATAATGGGTACTTTACTTGAAGTCTAACGTGCATTTTTGATTGTATCTCACTCACATCTTCTTAGAATGTGAAATGTTTCAGACAGACCTTGTAGAGGAAAATCAAAACAAACATTTTAGGTTCAATAACTTTTTTTTTAAATTGTGCCATGTATAAGATAATGTGGAAAAATATTGTAGAGCCAGACACATCAAACAAGATAAAATGGCACATGTGCTTTGCATGCTGGATAGCTAAGGCTGCCAACACGTGTAGAATATGTGATACTTATTGCTTTTCCAGTGCAACAGTGGTTGCATGGGCATTTATACATATATTGCCTGTCTTTTTGTAAGTTCATTTCGTTCATGTTAGCAAGTTCCATCACCAGAACATTTACCACAGATTTCAGATTATTGTGATATTTTGAAAATTAATTTTGGCAGACTAAAATTAAATGGCAACACTGATCTGAATGTGCATAACACCTTAGTACAGGGAAACCTCTATCTATCATTTCCCTGTGCAGTGTTTTTCCACAAGTATTTATTTATTGTGGTCAATGTTACTCTGACACCTTGGAAACTTTCCCACAGTTGTCACTTTCCCATGTTCACCACTTATTTTCTGTGGCCCCTCTAGAAACCAGGATTTTACTGAATACCTTTTCACTTTGTCTAGCAGATACATCCTCGTCTGAAGAGAATCGGAAACTGGTGGAGCAAAACCGAGCCCCAATCATCGTTTCTCCTCGAAAAGTGGCAGCAGCACTAGCTAATGCTATTGCTTGCTTTGGAGAACAGAACCCCTCGGCAACACCATTGCCATCAACACCCCCAGTAAAAAGTGTAATAGTACGTGCCGGTCCAGGTCCAACTACTTCAAGTGTAAGACGAAGTTGTTATTATAGTTGAAAAATTAGAGCGCTGGGTCTTATGTTCCGTCAGTCACTATATTTATACAAAGTTTCATTAGAATTATTTGCAGACAAAAGTGGGCATAGAATTATGTACATGAACAGCTGTTATATGTATTAAGAGGTGCCTGAGGATTACATTATGTTTCAGTAAAGGTCTGGTCTAATTTAACTTTTTATTTTGAACTCACTAGGTATTCACTTAATGAAGAATGTTTTGTATAAGAGTTGGGACTTTTGTGAAGTCAACATTTATGTTATGTATGTGTTTTTTTACATAATTTACCACCCTGAAATTATGACGTATAAATATCCTTTTGGCATGGAATTTGTCTTATTTTTCATCTGGGAACTTTGCCAGTCAATGAGGATCAGTGAAACAGAAACCAACTTGAACGTGAATTGCCCCTCACTCTTTAGCTTCTTGTTCAGCTGACAGTTATCGTCCAACTTCACTTTGTCAGTCACGTGGATAAACAACTTCTACTGGGAGTCTACCTTGCTTTAGGTATTTTGTCTTTAACTTACAGTTTCAGAGCTCTCCTAGGCATTCTATTGATGCCCATTGTTTTCATCTTGGAATTACACATTACCAATTCCCCTTTGACTCTTTCTTCTCACTCCTGGGCCTCCTCCTTCCTTCATAATCTCAGTGCATCTTAGAAATTCAATTTCCTTCATGTGTATTTCTGTTATATTTGTGCTTGATTTTGAATGTTGTAACTAAAGCTGAATTTTTAATCTATTATTTATTGTCACAAATAGGCCAGATGAAGACAGAAATGTGTTTATTGTAATCCATATTTGCCATATACATTGTGTTCTGTGCCCATATTGTCTACCTCACATGTAGTTAATTTCAGCTGCACTACTGCTATTGATGACATTTTCATGAGTGATGTGTAGTTTTGTCTCCAGGACTGACTGTGTTCCTTCATAGATACAAAACAGATTTATTTTCTGAAATGCATTCTATTCAGAAAACTAGACAGTGGACCAAATCCTGAAAACCAATATTCTCTGACATATTGTACCAATGTCAGGCCCTCTTATTTTATTCTTGGTTTCCATTTATGCAACAGAGAAAACTATTTGACTGAATTTTGCATAAGCTCCAGCTGTTTATTTATTATTGTGTATTTATCTGCCAGGAAAATGGTGTGCAGTAGAACTGGTTACTGTGGACATAATCATCATGCACTAGATGTGTATTTCCATTTCTTTATGTTACAGAGTTCCACATCAAGGATATGCAGTTTTTATTTGCTGTATATATTGTATGACCTTCGTATTCTTTCTCCCCTTCCAGAGTGCTAGATCTATTATATGAAAAAGACACACATTTTCTGTACCCACTTCCTTCCAAGGAAAGGACATGTGTTGACAGACCCAAATGGTATTTAAGTTTTAGTTGTGTCTCACAATTCACATGTTGCTAAAATATTAAGAGTCATGTAAGTTTAATTGGAATGTCAATACAGGCAGTCCCTGACTTCTGTACACAATTTGTTCCTGAAAACCTGTATGAAAGTCGAAAAATATACTAAGTCAAGCAGTAGACTTAAGTTGTATAACAGGGTTCTGTTCCCATTGCTTAAAAGGTACATAAAAAATCCTTATTTATGGGCAGCAAGCAAAATATTTGTAGCAACAGTTACGATACATTCTTGCATTAATTCAATGAAGGGTAGTCATTGATATTCCACCATCAGCAAGCCGATATCCTCCATAATTCTGTTGGCTATATAAGGGATGGCCAGTGAAACTCGTAAGCTGTTAGTAACCTTCTCAACACTGTTTAAAACATTTTCATGTGTCTGCTTTACAGTGCAGTGGCCATATTCTACACGAAAATTACATATTGCCACCATCATGATGTAGGTCAGCTTTGTTCCACCAGATGGCGTTGCCAGAGTAAGTGGCCAGGATAGCCAGCAGCAAAGAACGCAAGGTCTCACCAAAATCATCCAACATGAAAACTCAACCATCCACACCAACGTCAAAGTTATCAGTTTTGTTCAAAATATAAAAAATACAAATAAACTCTCCAGAGTTATGTTATGCCTCGAATTCTACTTATATCGCATACTTCTTGTATCATTTTTTTCATGGCTGGAGAGCCCTAGTGGGCCTAGGCTTCATCGTTTTTGATGTGTTGTGATCACAGCTAGCCTTGGATTACATGGGGCTACTCTGCATACTACTCACCAGTGAGTTCATGAGCAACTTTTGAACTCGCTGGTGAATAAATCCAAGCAAGTGACGTTGAAGTCTGTTAAACTTTACTGGC
>Ga0131853_10018827_pt1 | contig 12561 bp, 10 predicted proteins | sample TergutLab28metaG_FD_92764 | JGI IMG/M metagenome (GOLD analysis project Ga0131853, IMG submission 92764) | Labiotermes labralis P1 segment gut microbial communities from Petit-Saut dam, French Guiana - Lab288 P1 (version 2) (version 2) | ecosystem: Host-associated > Arthropoda: Insects >...
AATAGTACCTTCGAGAGGGTGGAAGAGTTTAAATATTTGGGAACAACTTTAACAAATAAAAATTCTATTGCGGAAGAAATTAAGAGCAGATTGAGGTCAGGAAATGCTTGCTATCATTCGGTGTAGAATCTTTTGTCTTCCAGGTTGCTATCCAAAAATTTAAAGATGAAGATATATAGAACTATAATTTTGCCTGTTGTTTTGTATGGATGTGAAACTTGGTTGCTGACATTGCGGGAGGAAAGGAAGCTGAGGGTGTTTGAGAACATGGTTGTTGAGGAGAATATTTGGACCTAGGAGGGACGAGGTAACGGGGTAATGGAGAAGGTTGCATAACGAGGAGCTAAATGATTTGTATTCCTCACCCAATATTGTGCAGGTGTTAAAATCGAGAAGAATGAGATGGGCTTGGCATGTGGCACATATGGGTGAGGAGAGTGGGGTGTATAGGGTCTTGGTGGGGAAACCAGAGGGAAAGAGACCACTGGGGAGACCTAGGCGTAGATGGATGGATAATATTAGGATGGATCTCCAGAAGGTGGGATGTGGGTATATGGACTGGATTAAGCTGGCCCAGGATAGAGACAGGTGACGGACGCTTGTGAGTACGGTAATGAATCTTTGGGTTCCGTGAAATGTGGGGAATTTCTTGACTAGCTGCAAACCAGTTAGCTGCTCAAGAGGGACTCTGCACCATGGAGTAAGTAATTAAGTAAGGAATGCCAGTTACTCTCGTAACATTAGATATTCAGGCTCTTAGACAGGCAATAACCAAACAGTGGTTGGAATCAGTACTGGCACCTTGGTATGAACTGACATCCCTTAGGTTAGATTTATGTCTTCTTTCAATTAAAAGATGATCTATCTGACTGAATGTTACACCATCAAGCGACCTCCATGTACACTTTTGGAGATCTTTATATGGGTAGAATTTTGATTGTATGATCATATTCCACAATACTGCAAACTGTATCAGCCAGGATCCATTGTCATTCGTGAGACTGTGGAGACTGTATTTGCCAGTCATGTGAAAATTAACAGCTTCCTTACCCACCTGAGCATTAAAGTCACCAATAACAATTTTTGTATAATTTCTTGGGCTTATGTCATAGGTTCTTTCTAGGGCATCAAAAAACCCATCTTTTTCTTCATTATCAGATGTCTCTGTGGACGCATGGCCATTAACTATGCTGTAATTAATAAAAAATTTTCCCCTCATTCTTAAAATGCAAATTCTAGGGGTAAGAGGTTTAAAATCTATAATTATGCGTACCCAATATGTGACCATTATTATCAAAACTATAGAAGAAGGTGCAGTCTCATTTTTCCAGGATTTCACTGCCAGTCCATCACATCCCCTGGAGGGCTATTATATCCACTCTATAAGCAATAAGTCGATTTACAAGCATCTTTAATGCTCCTGCTGTATACAATGGGTGAACATTCCAGGTGCCAGGATTTAATTCTGATTCATTTTTTGACTTTCACCGCAGACTTTCATGTGTTGCTTCATGTTGCTGCTGAGATATCCATCCAGTTCATTTCCTTGAGGTTTCATAACATGATTTTTTTTTATGGGGTGGTGTTGTTAGCCTCACACCTAACCCCAACCTTGAGTGCCAAGGTCTCCCTTTTTGTCTGTCATCACCCTTGACCTGTCTGGCATGGGAGACACTACTAGTAGCATCTGCTACTGCCGGCATAGCTCTCGGGATCATATGACCACACCAGCCCCACCATTATGCCCAAGTAGGGTTACCTTCAGGGGGCATATCTCTTGCCAGTACCTTAAAAACTTCAGTGACATATTCATAAAAGTATTCACTAAAGTGTTACAATTATTCCACATGGGAAAGGGACACATGTCACAGTTCAACAAACCATAATTATGCATTACTTGACACATATTTTAAAAAACATAAGTACACATGCAGTTGGTGAGATCTCACTATTTTACACATATTTATTAATATATACCATGTGTTTGTAGCATTATATAAAATCAAGTCTTTATTCTGTATAAAACATCATCCTTGCTGTGTTTTATATTTAGACAATTATGACAGCACAAATGAAATCAATAAACAATATTCTGAACAAATGATGAAAATACAGAATATTGATTTCACCTGAGATATCACCATCATTCAAACAAAACAAAAAAATATGACTACTTCCATATCCATATGGATTTTGTAATCCTGTACAGATCAACGGAAAGTAAATAAATGATATGATATGATATGACAACAAAGATGATATTCTACATGAAGCAAAGACTTGATTTTATGTAATGCTACAAACACATGGTACATTGTAATAAATGATTGTACACCAGTGAGATCTCACTAAACAATGGTGAACATTTTATGCATATTTAGATTTTTTAAATTTGTGTAAAGTAATGATTGATGATGGTTCATTGAACCTAATCATACAGCACTGAATGACAAATATTAAAGGATTGTCTTTGACTGCACTACTTCATTTGTATTGAATATACTATAACACAATGGGATGAATCAGATTAAAACAGGCACATGTCATTCATGCACTGATAGCAGGATCTTGCCCATGAAAAAGATTTCAGTGTTTCTAGCATCAAAGTTGTTTCCTTCACACACTAAATTATAACTGTAAACAGCATCACAAGGATTAAACATATTTTTACATTTTAAATTTTTCTGTTCTACTGAGCCAAAAATTTACACACAGTAATCAAAATTACCATTGTCTCAAAAGTTGAGTAAAGCATGCTTATATTAATAGATATTGTGATGGGTTTTCAGTTGTTTAATCATTTCTTCCATTGTATAGAGGAAGACGTTTTAAAATTGTGTGGAATAACTTATGAAATCTTGAGACAAACAGCTAAATGGTTCTGGGATTTCTTCTATGATTAACTAAACTCAACTCAGTGTTACGCTCTGGATAGAATGTCTAATTACAAAATCAGTCACAGTCATGCACACACTTTTGATATTCTGTTGGACTCAAACCTAGTAAGTCCAACAATTTTAAAATTAATGTAAAATTAATTATGGTTAAGTTTCAGATGTTAAACTAATTGGGCCTCAAGGGTTTAGGTAAGACTAATTTCTAGGTTATATTAGACTCACCCGTTCATATTTCCTTTCCTCCTTGTAATAAGTAACATTGCAAAGAACTACAAGGTGGCAGAGTGTCACAGTGAGCCCCAGGATGAATGCCTGTATATTTTTTGTGAGTGGTAAAAATACATAACACACAAGAAGTGTGTGAGTGGTGTATGCTGGTCGTATGTCACCTGCATGTGCATTGTAATAGAGGGTTATTGCCATATCAGTGCTGATGAGTAATACTACAACAAAGCATGAAACAAGAAGAGAAATCCATTTATATCTTTGCACCAGGTGCTTCTTGAACACAATGAGCATTACAGGCCAGCATAGCACCATTGTTATGCAATATAAAAGTCCATCAGGGACAGGCGACCCCTGTAAAGAAAGAAAACTCTTTTTTAGCTGTCCTCATTTTAGCGCTGATTTATTAACTGGTTATTAGATTATTTAATAAAGATGTTGCCATTGCTCAATGTCAAAAAATATGAAATATGATCACAAATGGTAAGCAGGTATTCATGCATGTAATCCTTTATTTTCCATTTATCCATTTACAGGTACAACCTAAGGATGTAGAAATAGTCACAGCATGCTGTACTGTACCTGTTAAATCAGAGACGTCAAATGACAGAAGACAATTATAATACAATGATTGCAAAATAAAATATTACATACATTATGAAATCATTACAATCAGAAATATATATTATTATTAGCATTAAAATATTCATCATAGATTAAAATGAGTTATTAAGAAATCTCTTTAAGGTATATTTAAAAATTTGTGTTTCATTCGCTACATTCTTTATGTGAGCTGGAAGATAATTAAAAATTTTAATTCCTGTATAATAAGCTCCTTTTTTATATTTAGTTAAATTAGTAGGGGTTAGATGCAAATTATTAGCAGATCTAGTGTCATTGTTATGAACTTCTAAGTATTTGTAAATAAATGTTTGTTGTTTGCCACATACATTAAGAGAGAAAATATATATACTGAGAATAGAGAGGTAAAATTTCCATTGTTTCAAACAGTTCTCTACATGAATCCATTTTCTTTGACTTATTTATATTTCTTAAAACTTCTTTTTGCATTCTAAATATTTTAATACTATTAGGGGTATTGCCCAAAAAAATTATTCTGTATGATGTGATACAATGAACTTATGAAAAATATAATGTTCTTAAGGCTTGCCTTGGCAACATTGCATTAACAGCTGTTATTGCATAACATGCAGAGTTCAATCTGGAAATTAACTGATCAATGTGGTTATTCCAGGTTAGAGTGTCATCAACCACCAGACCTAGAAACTTTGTGTATGGAATTGGCTGTGGGTAAATGTGACCTACATTAAGATTTTATATTGGCATTTCATTGGACAGCCTGGGAATGGCAACAAAATCTCACTTAGGTACCCAGTATTGGAGCCAATATTCAAACTTCAAATCAATTTTAACTAATTCTCTGTTAACAGACAGTTTGCAGCTCGATGATGCTAATGCTCTAAGACCCATTTTAATTAATATTTATTAATATTTCAACAGGGGGTGTAACTCCATGTCTGACATAGAAATACAAAACTGTTGCATACTATAATGGTAATAAGAGGTACAGTGAGTTATGCCATGTTGATGAACAGATGTACAGCCAAGATGCAGATCAGAAAAGTGGATAAGATACTCTCCTCCCTCTAACAGACACTGCCTTCTGATAGGAAAGGGGATTCTGGAGAAACTCAGAGATAATGTGTGTGAACTGGTGGTAGACTGGACTCAACGTGAAATCCAAAACAAATGCCCTCTCCCTTTACTCTGAGGGTGGACAGAGGTTCCTTTCCATGTTAAAGCATCAGTGAAAATTACAAACATACATATGTAGAAGAAGAAATTAAAATTATGACTCTGAAATCACAAGGATATGTGAAAACACAGGTTTTAAACAGGTCTCTATTTGTACGATTATGTATCTGGCTGACTTAGAAAGTTGTCAAAATACTATACATTTTATGCTACAAAGATTCTAGCTCTGCACTGGAAATAAAAACTTTATCAGTGCCTGTGACCACACTCACTGTAATCCCTGTGACTACTGCATGACTCAGGTTCAGTAATGACTGCAGCAACACGAAAACTGAGAGGTAACCAAGATGTAGACGTTGTAAGTATTTGAGGTACAGTTCTTCTAGGCTCTTCAACTTAAATTGCCTCTAAAAAAAATAAAAAATTTACAATCACAAACAAGCACGTGACTGATTTTTCATAAATTATAATACAGTGTAATTCATAAGTCTCTCCGGAAATTCCGAACTCGGCTGCGCAACAACCAAGGCAGACACAGTAGAAAGGAGCATATCAATAGGTAGAGAATCTCTCCAAGTTTTTTTTGTGTACTAGGCGCCATGGCGTACTTACAGGTTTCACCGCTAGGGGGCAGTTGTGACGAAACATGGTGTGGACAGGGATTAAGAAAGCGTCCTGTGCCTTGGAATTTGCCAAAACTGAGTCAATTGTGACGGTGCGACGGAGGTTTCGGACCATGTACCACCTACGGACAAAACAATTCTTGAGTGGTACATGAAATTCCAGCATAGTGGCTGCCTGCGCGTTGCGAAACGAACAGGCCGGCCGGAGCCATCGGCCGAGACTGTCGAGCGTGTGCGAGAAACGTTTGTCAGGAGCCCTCAGAAGTCAACACATCGCGCGAGCCGGGAATTGCAAATGCCACCTCAGTCAAGTGTTTGGCGCATTCTGCGCAAACGTCTTCGCGTGATAGAATACCGGCTGCAGCTGTTGCAGGCGCTGTATCCCCAGGATCACCATCTTCGTTTCCACTTCTGCGTGGATTTCTAACAGCGGCTAGAGGAAGACAGATTTGCTGAGAAGCTGGTTTTCAGTGACGAGGCGACGTTTCGTGTGTGTGGTAAGGTGAACCGTCACAACGTACGCATTTGGGGCACGGAAAATCCTCATGCAACGATGGAATACGTCCGTGATTCGCCTAAGGTGAATCTGTTTTGTGCCGTTTCCTCTTGCAAAGTCTACGGACCATTTTTCTTTACGGAGCCAACTGTTATCGGTATCAACTACCTAGACATGCTGCAACTGTGGCTAATACTACAATTACATGAAGATAGCGAGGACTTCATTTTCCAACAAGACGGAGCCCTACCCACTTCCATTTTGACGTCCGTGCTCACCTCATTGTTAATCTTACCGGTCGTTGGATTGGGCGCGCTTCTCACAATGATTCTTCTCTTCTTACCTGGCCTCCACGGTCACCTGACCTAACCCCTTGCGATTTTTTTCTTGTGGGGTTACTTCAAGGATCGTATGTACGTGCCCCCTATGCCACGTGATCTACCACAGCTGCGACAAAGGATCGTGGAGGCAGTCGCTGCTATCGACCGCCAGATGTTGCAACGTGTGTGGCAGAAACTTCATTACAGGATTGACATCTGCCGCGTCATCAAGGGTGGATATATCGAGCACCTGTAAGGTAGGACAGAAACTTGGAGTATCTCTACCTGTGTTGACATGCTCCTCTTCGGCGTGACCATCCCGGCGACTGTACCGCAGAGGTCGGAAATCCCGGAGGGACTTATGAATTACCCTGTATTATTGAACAAGATTGCATGTAGGCACCTCCACATTGAAGCATACACATTTTCCAAAATCAATTCTCTGCAAAATTTGCTTATCCCAATATATACGATTCTTGATTATATACACATACGAGTATATAGTTTGAAGAGACCTAAAACACTCTATGCTATGTATATTTACTTCAAAACGATTGTTGCCTGCCACTTTCTGTGAATGTTGTGAGTGACTTAGGATGAATGGTGGGGTGTGAGATTTTCGTTGTGTAAGTGGTCCTAGTCTCAGTAGCACCCATTACTGTATTATTATTATTATTATCATCGTCATCATAATCACCGTTATACGCGGTATTTACAATTATATACCTGCAACAAACCATGTTTCAATCGTATGTAATGTTGCAGCTGTTCTGTATTTACAATATGTGCTACATATATAATTATTATTATTATGTCTTTGGGACGAGTGTTGTGCAAATTATAGGCATTTTGTAAATGACCTTTCAAATCTGTATTGTAAAATGTTAATTGTTATTATTTATAATGTACACTTTCATGTCGTATTCAAGTCTATAAAATGATTATCCCCATAGACCTTCCTGCTCACAGTCACAGAGACACTTGAAGAACCCGCCATTTCCTCCATTTAATCCTTGTTAGTTATCTTACAGGTGCTCACACATACACAGATAAGAAGAACATACTCAAAGCAGTAAAATCTAATTAAGACACACAAGCGTGAAATTCAGTCTAAATACAACAAGGCATTTTTATGTAAACAAAAGTAAGGAAGGTGGTGCTTGACACGCACCACATGATCTCTGCACTTTGCGCTGCTCTCAGCTGACTAGAAGCGGTAGCTGCAATTGTTTACTAGCCAAGCTTGCGTGCGACTTGCTAGACCGACTACACGTGGGAGCGTGCGGATGTCATCAGAAAAATTTCCACCCGCCGATAAGCGTGCTAGTAGGTGTAATTTCAGTGTCAGTTAACTGAGGAAACTCATCATGTTAGAAAACTGTTATGAACTCAGTAGCCGTTGAAAGTAAATTCACATCTCACGCATCACACAATTGCAGTAACTTAAGTAGTAAAATTGTGGGAACTATGTATTCGGCCTGCAGAATATATATTGGAGGCCTCTTAGAATTAACCTCCACCGCCCTCCAGGGGTGCGTGGCCCACACGTTGCGAACCACTGCGCTATACCTCATATATAATGACAGTCTAGTCAACAGTTTTAAGATGAAGCGTGACGTAGTGACCTTCCAGTTACATGCCGAATTTTCTGTTCGCAGTTTTATGGACCTGTTACAGATACTGATATGACTGAGTACGTAATTAGTGAGTGCCAGAACCATTATTCATTGTTAGCAGTACAGTACTAAGGATTTAATGTAATTTCCGTCATGTACATAGAGCGAAATAGTGGTGGATCCTACTGTTAAAGGTTCTGATCCTGTCAACGTCCATTGAACATTCCATAGCTCGTTCAGTTTTTGTAGAGTCTTCCGCAGATGATCAGTAATTGGTTCTCTAGAAACATAGCGCAAATTTGTATGTAACTCCCGAAAAGCAGTAGTGTCATCTGTAACGCAATCCTAAAATTCCCACTGGTAATGGCTCTATGGGCCGTGTCATTCCTCAGGCTTTCAGTCACAGACCTCTGACCGCAGGGTTCGGATACGATCGCAGGCCATTCTAAGCAGGATTTTATTTATAGATGAAATGCCACTGGAACAAGATTTGATCCGAGGTCGTGAGTTACACCTGTAGTTTCATGACACCAACGCCCCATGCTGATAACACATTTCATTCGTTCTCTATAAAAAGTTGGCAATTGTCCTTCAATGCAACAATTCCCGCAACTCACTACTGCAGTGTCCTTGATGACATTTGCACACATGGGTCGGGTAATTTGTTGCCTCCCCCCCCCCCCTCTCCATGATTCCAAACAACACTCTTGTTGCAACATGACACAGAAAAATGACCACTTTGCTGAGCAGTTTTCATAAAGACAGTCCACAATAATTTTCGCTAGGCGCCATGTCAAAGGGCAAATATCAAACGTACAGGTCAGAATCAATGGAGCAATATTCCAATGAACGTACGTTATAGTTGTATGATAAATTGAGGGGCTATAAACACCTTATAATTTAAAAGGAATAATAGCTAAATTAAGTATTCTTCAGTGCAAAATTTAATTAGCCAGAGCGCTATCACAAAGTGAAAAACTCCAGCTGTGTGAAGCAGGTGCAAAATTAGAGGCGAAATTTTCAGGAAGTGTCATTACTGACGCTTCCAGACAAAATATCGAAATGATTTTCCGTCCGACGTCGGACAAAGTATCACGATAATTCACCGTAAGACGCCCGATAAAATATAGAGAAAACTCAACATGAAACGTTCCACACAATATACAGATAGTTGACGGTGAGGAGCCCAACAGTATGTTGAGATAATTCACTGTGAGACGTCTGACAAGATGCCAAGAGATAATTCACGGCGGAGAGCCCCATAAAATATCAAGATAATTTATTTATCTCATTGGCTGTCTGAGTAATTAAGTCGGATGGTAACTTCCTCGACTTTACCGACGGGCGGCATGGGCTACACAAAGTTCCAGTCCCATATTCCTAGCTACCACCCGCCTGCAGTTTTCGTTTTTATAAAACTGCCATGTTGCTTCAGCGTGGTGTGCATTTGTCGCCTCTTGCTCTGATTAGACTATTAATTTTTACACATTTGGAGAAGATAAGAAATACGTACAGGTTTTTAGTGAGGGAACCTGAATAATCACTTGGAAGACCTAGGCGCATAGGTGGATGATATTTTAAAGTGTATCGTACAGAAATATAATAGACCGGCGCGGACTGGATTCGTCTGTCTCAAAGTAAGGAAAAGTGACAGACTCTTGCGAAAACGGTAACGAATTTTCAGGTACCATATGAGGGGAAGTTCTTCAATGATTGGGGAACTGTTATACTCTAAAAAAACACCGTGTTTTAAGACATTATTCTTCTACAGTATTATTTTTGGTCAAAGTGAATTGTCAAGAAAGAAAAATCAACAGTACAAGAATAAAAAGAGGTAAATTTCACCCTATAACCCACAATGAAGACAGGGAGGGGGAGTGGAGTTGTAGCTGTACTCTTTCATTAACCTCGGCGCTAGATGTGGGGGGGGGGAGGTGGTCAAGGCCACGATACGGCCGGCTTACTCGCGGCATAGAGAACTGGTACCCATCGTACGGGGGGCTGGATGGGCCCCAGGGCCGTTCTGGATAGGTGTGGAAAATCTCGTCCCCACAAAAATTCGATCCCTGGACCGTCGAGCTCAAAGCGATTCTCTATACCGATTACGTTGTCCCGGTCCACGAAGTTAGAAGTATATAATACAAATATAAAGTATGCCCACAAGAATTCTATCATAAATATTCACTGTTTAATCATTTGTAATTACAGACGTTGAAATGCTAAATTTAAACTGAAGATGCAACATCGACATTTCTGTCGAAAGTTTCAACCGGTTACTTCAGCACGTACTCCTTATCCAGTGCATCAAGTGCTCACGCGGAAAGCCGTGAAAGAACTGATTTGTGTGATCCTTTGGTGGACATTATGTGTATTATGCACGTACTTTACATACGTTCTTCTTGGTACATTTTATACCATTTTTGTAATGATCTCACATAAGTAGAATACGTCAGGTTTTATTTTGACATTGGACACTGTCCTTGAAAACCTTAAGTGACATGATGCCAAAAGAAATTTCGTGTTCCCTTGATATCAAATAGAGCGTTGTTTTGTTTGATGGTTCCCACGCTTCGTCCTCTAATCCCTCTGCAGGAACAGTATTAAGATAAACATCAACAAAGATTGCTGATGGAATGTAACAGGGTAAACCCAAAATACTCAGAAATAAGGAATCATGTTCCAGTACCACTTTGTCTACCACGGAACTTACATGGACTGGCTTGGGTTATATCGTGGCTTCCGCGGTGAGAAGCCAGCTGTCAACCACTTGAGTTACTGTACTTTTTTTAGATTAAAATTAATCTACACGACATGTAAATCTTAGCAATTGACCAACTTAATGCACAAATTCTTCTTTTATAACAAGTTTATTATATTCCTCTACATGTTTCGAGCACTGTTGTGCTCATCATCAGGAGGTCAAATTGTATTATACAGCATCTGGTATCGTCACACTCTGTAGGTGGCCGTCCGGTGTACCGGACGGCCACCTACAGAGTGTTCCAAAACACGTAGAGGAATATAATAAACTTATTATTAAAACAAGAATTTGTGCATTAAGTTGGTCAATTGCCAAGATTATACTGAGATGCACGGTCAGCAAAACATAAAAATGACATGTAAAGTTTCAGTACGTGCTTAACAGAAAACAAAATGTACTTCTATCATGAAAGACAGTCGATGAATACTGTGTAGTGCAGCAATATTTATTTGCTTTAAGAACCATAAAGATCATGTGAACATCTTCAATCCTAAGGATTGCTGATCTTGTCGCCCGCTTTTTAGGGGGGGGGGGGTGAGGGAAATTGGACACCCCTGATGTGTGAGCTCACCGAATATAAGATTGCAATTATACCAGAAAGTGTGCGTGGGGGAAGGGAGACGTAAAAAATGGGCAGGCACTTGAGAGACTGTAACTTTGTGAAGTACTTATTAGTGTGTGTGAGACTAGGTCTTGTCAGCTGAGCAACAGTTGAAGAAATAAATTGTTTGATATATTAAGACAGGGACGAAACAAGTTATCTGCGTTAAAGATTATTTTCTTCTGTCGGCACCTCTACTCCAAACAACAGCACAATCAGATTATAAATTGATATCTTGAAGTCCATATAATACAGCTGTCTCAAAGATAAGCAACCACACTTTCAGTGAACTATAAAAATGGCTTGGAGACTTGACTGGTTGCTTGAATTGCGTGGGAAATCGGGCTACGCCTCTGATATCTCAATTATCTTTTCAAACAGAATGATGTATTTTACAAGAAAAAAACATTCTTATGAGTTTCAGTACAGCAAGGTGTATTTATTTAACGATTATCTCAACAGCGCAGACAATAAACGACGATGCAAGTGTCACCTGACAGTCGACGTTTAAGACGTCTCTGATGACAAGCGATTTTTGCACCGCTCAGTGTAGTGTCGAAAAAGAGAATGGTTATTGAATAATTAATTGTAAATAATGTGGAAGGAAGCAGTCGTGGTCTAATCTGAAGTACTGTCCCAGCATTTGTTCGGATGGGATAAGGAAAACCAACAAAATCGTCATTCATGGTACGTGGTTTCGTGGCAGAGGTTTGAATCTGCTCAACTGCGATGTTCCCTTACAACATTAGGCATTAACTCAACTCCCGCAGTAATACTTTGGATAAATGACCAACTTGATGCACAAATAAGTTATATAACACATTTATTATTATATTCCTCTACATGTTACGAGCAACTCTGTCTTCTTCATCAGGAGGTTAAATTAATACAGCATCTGGTATAGTATTCTGATCTTTTGGTTAATTGGAAAGTGGCGCGTATGGGTGAGGATAGGGGTGTGTGTAGGGTCCTGGTGGGGAAACCGGAGGGAAAGAGACTGGGGAGATCTAGGCGTAGATGGGTGGATAATATTAGGATGGATCTCCAGGAGGTGGGATGTGGGTATATGGACTGGATTGGGCTGGTCCAGGATAGAGACAGTTGGCGGGCGCTTGTGAGTACTGTAATGAACCTTCGGGTTCCGTGAAATGCGGGGAATTTCTTGACTAGCTGCAAACCAGTTAGCTTCTGAAGAAGGACTCTGCACCATGGAGTAAGTAAGTAAGTAAGTAAGTAAGTAAGTAAG
>Ga0131853_10018829_pt1 | contig 12559 bp, 13 predicted proteins | sample TergutLab28metaG_FD_92764 | JGI IMG/M metagenome (GOLD analysis project Ga0131853, IMG submission 92764) | Labiotermes labralis P1 segment gut microbial communities from Petit-Saut dam, French Guiana - Lab288 P1 (version 2) (version 2) | ecosystem: Host-associated > Arthropoda: Insects >...
CGCACTAAGACTCGCCGTGCCTATCTCAACATAACGCCGCAGATTGATGCTGCCCTTTCCGAGAGTGGCATCCGCGAGGGCTTGGCGTTGATAAACGCCATGAACATCACGGCGAGTGTCTTTATCAATGACAACGAAAGCGGCCTGCACCGGGACTTTGAGCGTTGGCTGGAAAAGCTGGCCCCGGAAAAGCCCTACAACCAATATGACCACAACGGATATGAGGACAACGCCGACGCGCATTTAAAGCGCAGCGTCATGGGACGTGAGGCCGTCGTTGCAATCACGGATGGCAAGCTTGATTTCGGCACATGGGAACAAATATTTTACGGTGAGTTTGACGGTATGCGGGATAAGCGTGTGCTGGTAAAGATTGTTGGCGAATAGCGATCCGCTTAAACGTTCCGTTCTGGCAGACAGAGGGTCAATCTCAGCCCCCCATGTCACATTTTACAGTATTCAACCGTATATAAATTGAGGGGAGAGTGAACAAGGTGCATGAACAATCCAACCGGCCGGTGGATTGGGTAGAGAAGCTTGTTAAACAACACACAGGAAGACTTTATCGGGTTGCCCTTACCATGCTGGGGCGACCGGCAGACGCGGAAGACATTGTACAGGATGTCTTTTGCAAGCTATATGAAAAACAGCCGCAGTTTGAAACCGCAGAACATGAGACCGCGTGGCTCATTCGTGTGGCCGTCAACCTATGCAAAGACCGCCTTCGATCCCATTGGTGGAAGACCACAGTTCCGCTTTTAGATACATATCCGGCAGAGACCGACGAACAACAGCACGTCATGGAGACGGTACTTAAACTACCGCCGAAATACAGAATCGCCATCCATTTGTTTTACTACGAGGGGTATGAGACAAAAGAAATCGCCCGGTTGACGAACCAAACCGAGGCCGCAGTACGACAGCAACTCACGCGCGCCAGGCGCATGTTGAGAGACTTTTTGAAAGGGGAATGTATATGAAGGCTTATCGGGATTACATGAATGCTATATCCGAACCGTCGGATTTACAAGATAGAGTTATGCAGGCAGTCAAAACACCTACACGCCGGAAACGGCCGGCATTTTGGTATGCGGGCATGGCTGCGGCCTGTTTCGCACTTATTATGTTTAGTGTATGGGCAATTCCGGCCTTCTTTTCCGCAGATTTTGGTTCCATAGATGGCATCGGCTCCGGGTATGAAGACACCGGGGGATTGAGAGTCGAGACAACCGAGCCGATGCCGTCTTCTCCTATACAAATATTCTTGCTCGCAGACGATGCGGGTGAGTCCCGACAAGCGGGACCGGGTTCCGTAATCGACTTCGGCACACTACAGGGCTCCGAGGCGGCCGCCGGGGTTCCGCTCACCATTGAAAATACAAGTGACCAACCGACCGGGCCGATTCACATGGCACTCACGGGCGCAAACCCGGACAGCTTCCGCATCGCCGGAGCCGGTCGGAACAACATGGTCTACTTCCAGAGCATAGACCCGGGCGAGACGATGCAAACGGCAATCTCGCTGAGCGGCGATTTGGCTGTGGGTGTACACGCGGCATTGCTTACCATATCCGCAGACATTATCCCGGCCCATTCCTTGGAACTCACGGTCACAGTAGTAGACCCGGAGCCGGAGGTGACACCCACACCGTTACCGCCGACACCTACACCGCAGCCGCCCACGCCCACACCGACACCACCAACGCCTACGCCTACGCCGATTCCCATCGTTACAGCGTCGTTCCAAGGCAACGGCGGCATACCGGCATTACAGACGATAGAAGTTCCAATCGGTACAAGCTTTGACGAGATGGCAGCACAGGTTGAACAGCCGGTGCGGGACGGTTACGAGTTCATCGGTTGGATTCCGGGACCTACCGTCGGAATCAATCCGCCGCCCGTATTTAGTGCAAGCTGGCGGGCAATTGAGTTGCCGCAGCGTGAACTGGTGTTGCTTCCCGGACACGACCACGATTTCGGTACGGCAGAAGCCGGGTATTCGGCCGAGGATGTAGCAACACACATGGTAGAGGGTTCGTTCTTGATGGATGGCGTGCATATCGGTCTCCCCGTCGTCACCATTTACAGCATAACTTGGCATGTCGATGCACCTTACTTCACAGCGGGGTGGAACGGTATCCGGCCGATTGCGGGCCTTGAGCCGGGGGCGTACAGAGCAAGAGTCACCTTAGAAGTATTGCGTTTAACGGACGGGGTCAGCTATACGGCTTATCTCTATGTAACATTCAGAGTAACAGAGCCGCAAGTCGGAACAGTCACCGCATTTTTCTACGGCAACGGCGGCACGCCGACCTTGCAGAGGATAGAAGTCCCAAGCAATGCGAGCCTTGATGAAATGCTTGCATTGGCCGAGCAACCGACACGCAGAGGCTACGAGTTCATCGGCTGGATTCCGGGGCCTACCGCCGGAATCAATCTGCCGCCTGTGTTTATTGCCCGCTGGCGGGCCCTTGAATCGCCGCAGATTGAACTGGTACTTATCCCCGGCCGCAACCACTACTTCGGTACGGTTGAAGTCGGGTATTCGACGGAAGAAATTGACGCCCACGAAGTGCGGGGCGCGTTTCTGATAAATGGTATCGAAGGAAGCCCCCCTTGGGCTGCCGTCCACACTTGGAGATGGTATGTCAACTCCCCGCACTTTACAGCGGAGCGAGTTGGCGGAGACAGATACGCGATTCTGCCGGCAGAGGGTCTCGCGCCGGGAACATATCAGGCGAGATTCATCTTGGATTTTATACATTCAAGCGGGATAGTTGTCCACAGCGCGCACATCTACGTGAGCTTCACCGTGGCGGAATCGCCGATTGCGCATGAGACTGCTCCGGCTGATACCTATATCCCGGCCAGAGAAGACCGAGCCAAACCGGAGTTTGAAATAAAATTAGTTCCTGAACACAAAGAACCACAAGAATAGGAATCCCCCGGGCTTCCCCCCCGGGTTCTCCGTGCGGGATTCGGGAAGACATATTCCCGAATCCCGCAAAATAATGCTTGACAAGTCCATGCGACTATGGTATCCTATATGAGCTTCGAAGAGAAGCAAAGTTGGTGTCTATGGCGGTGAGGGTCCACCTGTTCCCATTCCGAACACAGAAGTTAAGCTCACTTGCGCAGACAATACTTGGCGGGAGACTGCCCGGGAAGATACGTCGATGCCAACATATAAAACCGCCCAACGCATTCGCGTTGGGCGGTTTTATAATACCATGACAAATGTCACTACCATGTTTCCCATCCTTATGTTATGATAATCTCACCTAATCATGAAAGGAGAACACGCACATGCTCATGACAGCAATCGGCTTCCAAGGCAATTGTGACGAAGCAATCACCTACTACAAAGAAGCCCTCGGCGCAGAGGTCAAAACGATTAGCTATTTCCGCGACGCCCCGCCGGACGCCGGTATGGAACGGTCTTTGCCGCCGAATTTTGTAATGTACTCGGAGGTGCTGTTGTTCGGGACGCCAATCGTAATGACGGATGGGGCGACAAAGCCGCTGTCGGACGAAAGCTTCTGGATGCACCTGACTTTCGACACCGCAGAAGAAGTGGCTTCCGCGTTCCGCAAACTCGCAGACGGCGGAACGGTGATTGAAGCTCCCGCACCGCAATTTTGGGCGGCCTCAAATGCTTATGTGATAGACCGTTTTGGTGTATTTTGGAATATCTTAACGAATAGTTAGATTGAAATCGCTCAGCGCATTTGTGTTGGGCGATTTTGTAAAAACAAAAACAAGGAGGGGCCTGCAATGCCGATATGGTGGTTAATTTTTATGTTGGGTATAGTGGGTGCGATTGTTGCTGGTGCTGTATGGGAAACCGTGCAAAAGCGACATAGTACGTCCTGTCCGCAGGTCTCTGCCGGAGCACAGATTGTGGCGATAGATAAGAGAAGCAGCGGCAAGACTATTCGGAGGGGTATGAATGTCTATGTCAATCTCAGCAGAGGGTATCATGTGACCTTTGAGCTGCTCTCTGATGGGAAAAGAAAGAAGTTTTTTATTCCTGTCTCCGGGCCTGAGCGGCTTGCTGTAGGAAATATTGGTATGCTTACAACACAAGGGACACGCTATGTCAGTTTTGAAGCAGAGTGAGCTGCAGGGCGGAAGAAAACGCCCCCTTGATAATTTAGCGTAATTATGCTAAACTACAAATGGAGGTGTTAGCCATGAGACAAATTCGACCCGTATCAGACTTGCGAAACAATTTCGCCGAGATATCCAAAATAGTACATGAAACAACACAACCCGTATTCCTCACCAAAAACGGCTTCGGAGACATGGTTGTCCTCAGCATGGAAGCATATGAAAACTTGCAATTTGAGAGCGAAATATATTTCAAGTTGCAGGAAGCGGAAAGAGAAGCAGAGACCACAAAGAAGCGATATTCCTCCAAAGATGTGCTGAAAGCCATGCGGGAAGCCATTGGAGAGAGCAATGTATAAGCTGGAATATCTGCCGCAGACAATGCAGGATATGGCAGAACTCGCCCGATATATCAGCCAGGAGCTATCCAATCCGACAGCGGCTGACAAGCTGGCGAACGAATTGGTAGAGGCCGCTGAAAGGCTAAGGGATTTCCCGTATAAAAACCGGGTCTATCAACTAATACGACCGCTTAAACGTGAATATCGCGGGCAGATTGTGCAAAATCACATCTTATTCTACTATGTAGACGAGGAGGAAAAGATTGTGACGATTGCACGGGTCATCTATGCCCGGCGGGACTACGGGAAGCTGTTGGGATAGAAAGCGATGAAATAAACCCGCAGGGACGATTTTCTCGTGCGCTTACGGCATTCCAATGCTGTAGGCCGCAGGGCAAGAACGTTCCTTTTATTTTATCATCTTAATACAGTCGGTTCCCCCTTGCCAAACCCGCCAATCTACGATATACTAAACGTTAATATCTATACCAACAAAATAGCGGAAGGGGGATACATACATGGCAGAAATCAGCGGGTCCGTGGTGAAGGTAGACCACGGGCCGAAAGTGCGGGGCGAGGCCCGCTTTGTGGCAGACTACCCGATGGAGGGTATTCTCTACGGCAAAACTCTGCGCTCAGACAGAGCACGTGCGAAAATTCAGGCAATCAATGTGCCGGAGTTGCCGATGGGCTACGTCGTAGCCGACGCACGGGATGTGCCGGGGAAGAACGGGGTACTCATCATCGGAGATGACACGCCCGTATTTGCCGCCGAGACCGTGGAGTTCGTCGGTGACCCGATCGCCATGGTGGCGGGGCCGGACGAGGCCGAGGTAGAGCGCATCTTACGGGAGATTGAGGTTGAATACGAAGACCTCGAGCCCGTGCTCGACATGCGGAAATCCGAGAAAGTGTTCTACGAGTACGGCTACGAAAAAGGCGAGGTGGACAAGGCCTTCGCCGAGGCGGACAAGGTCTATGAGGAAATCTTGCAGACAGGCCACCAAGAACATGGCTATTTGGAGACGCAGGGCATTACTGTTGTCCCGCTTGCGGGCGGCAAGGTAAAAGTCCACGGGTCGATTCAATGCCCGTATTACGTAAGGAAAGCTCTGGTGTTGGCACTCGGCATAGAGCCGGGGGACATACAGGTTATCCAAGACGTGACAGGCGGCGGCTTCGGCGGCAAGGAGGATTATCCCTCCATGATTGGTGCGCGTGTAGCCGTGACTGCCCTCAAAGCGGGCAAGCCCGTCCGCGTGGTCTATGACCGCAGGGAAGATATGGCCACCACCAGCAAACGCCACCCGACCTACAGCGTCTACAAGGCGGCGGTGAAAGACGGCAAGGTAACGGCAATGGACATCGACCTGCTCTATAACGCAGGTGCCTACACGACAATCTCTATGGTTGTTCTCCAACGCGGCACGATTTGCTCGAACGGTGTGTATAATATCCCGCATATGAGAGCACACGGCCGTTCCGTCAAGACCAACTCCGTACCCAACGGCGCGTTCCGAGGTTTCGGTGCGCCGCAGGTATTCTTTGCGGTAGAGATGTTCATGGCGCACATCGCCAAGGATTTAGGCGTAGACCCCGTGGCGTTCAAAGAGGCGCATTTCGTCAAAAAGGGCGATAAGACATCCACAAACGGCATCTTCCATCACGGCGTACCCCTGCCGCAGATGAACGAGAAGCTGCTTACGGCTTCTGACTACTGGGCGAAGCGCGAAGCCTATGCAAGTCAGCCGAAAGGCCGTTATCAGCGCGGCATCGGTATGTCCTACAGCTTCCACGGCGGCGGCTTCACAGGCACGGGCGAGCGAGACATCATCAAGGCCGTTGCGGCTCTGCAAAAATACCCGGATGGCAAGGTGGAGATCCTCACCTCCGGCACAGAGATGGGGCAGGGTCTGTTCACGACCTTTGCCAAAATCGTGGCCAAAGAGTTGGATTGCCCGATTGACCAAATCATCGTCAAACTCCCCGACACCGACCGTGTGCCGGACTCGGGGCCGACCGTGGCCTCCCGTTCCATCATGGTCGTGGGTGAACTCCTGCGCCGTGCGGCGGCGAAAATCAAAGCCGAGTGGAAAGACGGTGAAGCCCAACGAGTGGAAGAGCGGTTCCAACAGCCCGAGTGGCAGATTCCATTCAACTATGACACCTTCCAAGGTGATGCCTACCCGACTTTCTCCTGGGGCGCGCACTGCGTGGAAATCGAAGTGGACACCTACACAGGCGAGCAAAAAGTCATCGGCGCGTGGGCTTGTTATGACGTGGGAACGCCCATCGACACGACGGTCGTCATCGGCCAGATGGAGGGTGGCTTCCTGCAGGGTATCGGCTACGCCCACATGGAGCAGATGAACTACGACAAAAAAGGCCGCATCCGCAGCAACAGCTACTCCGACTACACCATGCCCACCGCCGCAGACGTGCCGAAAATGGAAATGCACCTCTGTGTCGAGGAATATCCCGAAGGCCCCTTCGGCGCAAAGGGAGCGGGCGAGTTGCCCCTCGTGGGCGTACCCGGTGCCTATGTGAACGCGTTGGAGCAGGCCATAGACAAGGACTTCTGCCACATCCCCGTCACGATGGAAGACACATTAACACATTGGAGAGAGGGGGGGCAAGCATGAGTATTCCCTTTACCTTAAACGGCAAGCCCGCCGCATACGAGGGTAGTGCCACCGACCGTTTGGTGGACATCCTCCGCAAAGACTTCAAATGCCCCGGCGTAAAAGTCGGCTGCAACGAGGGCGAGTGCGGGGCCTGCAGCATCATCATGGACGGCGTACTGATTAACGCCTGCATGGTCGCCGCGGGACGTGCCTATGACACGGAGATCATCACCATTGAGGGTTTCCGTGAGACAGAGAAGTTTGCCGTCCTCGACCGTTGTTTCGCCGAGACGGGTGCCGTCCAATGCGGCTTCTGTACCCCCGGTATGATTTTAGCGGCGGAGTGCATTCTCACCAAGAACCCGAACCCAAACGAGGCCGAGATTCGGGACGGCCTGTCCGGCAACATGTGCCGCTGTACGGGCTATAACGCCATCGTACACGCAGTAGCCTTAGCGGCAAAGGAGGGCAAGGGACTATGGTAAACGGTTACGCACCCCAAACGCTCCGAGAGGCGTTAGAGATTAAACGCAAAGAACAAGTATCCCCCTACGGCGGTGGAACCGACCTCATGGTAGACCACCACCGCACGGGTACCTACCTCTTCCTGCACCGCATCGCGGAGATGCAGGAAATCAAGCAAGACGACAACTACCTCCGTCTCGGCGCGGGGTGTACATTCACCGAGGTGCAGGAACACGCCCTCACGCCGCCCATTCTCAAGGAGGCCATCAGCCGCATCGCCGCCCCGGCGATTCGCAATCTCGGCACCATTGGCGGCAACATCGGCAACGGATCGGCCAAAGCAGACAGCGTGCTCGTTTTCTTTGCGCTGGATGCCAAACTCCGTCTCATGGACGCAGACGGTGAGCGCATCGTCCCCATCCATGCGTTCTATAAGGGCAGAAAGGCCTTAGACCTCGCCTTGGATGAGCTGATTGTGGAGATTTTACTGCCCCGTGTCATACCGACGCGGTACGTCTACCACAAAATCGGCGCAAGAGCCGCCCTCGCCATCTCCCGCCTCAGTTTTGCGGGATTGTGGAACGTGGAAGGCGGCAAAATCACCGCCTGCTCCACGGCATTCGGCGCGATTGACCAGGTTGTGGTGCGCATTCCCGAGGTGGATAAGATTTTAATCGGCACACCCGTGGCCGAGCTGGACAGCGTCAAGGAACGCTATCTGGCGGCGGCAGGGGAGGCGATTAACCCGATTGACGGACGGATATCGGCACATTATCGGAAGACGGTTTGTTTGAATTTGTTGGATGATTTTGTGGAGACGATGAAGAAGGCGTAGATAGACGAAGCCGCTTGGGGGCGACCCGAGCGGCGTTGTTTTTTGTGTGTCGTAGGGGCAGTATTCTATCCATGCCCGCACGGTTCTGTTTGTTACTACGTTGGTTATGCCTGCCGGCGGCGTTCTTTTTGTTTCGCCAAAAAGAACCAAAAACGCGACTTAGGAGCTGTGCCCCTAAGAACCCCGCCGCGGTTATCTAGGTCGGCTAAAACGGCGTACTCGTGTGGTATAGGTACTACGCGCTGTGCGCGCCCTATTATTACGTTTGCAACCCACGATGATAGGCAATTGCGGGCAGACTGCCCAAACGTCCTCCCCCGCGCACGGGTGGGGTGCGTTAGTGGTACAAAAAACCTCCAAGCCCTAACACACTCGTCGGCGCGAGCCCTTCTGCTACCAACGTTCCCTCCGGCGGGCGAGCCGGAAGATGACGAATAGTAAATTACCACGAACGTAAAGTCAAAGGAAGAGAGTTTTGAGAGAAACCTTGGTTTCTTTCAAGCGTATTTTTGCTTACTTTTTACACGAGCAAAAAGTAAGGCCCCGCCGGCGAGGCGAAACCAACGTAATAACAAGAAGAGACGCAGGGACAGGGATGGAACCCTGCCCCTACATCCACCGAAAGAGGATTCAATTCCCCCTACCGCGACATCTTCCGCCGATACAAGCCCGTCGCAATCAAATACGCCACAACAATAATCCCCCCGCTCCAAGCAAGGGCAAGCGGCAAAGCATTCCCCGAGGGCACTCCCAACATCAGCCCGCGAAGCGTATTGATAATCGGTGTCATGGGCTGATTTTCGGCAAACACGCGCAAGACGGTCGGCAAAGTGTCGGTCGGTGTAAATCCCGAACTCAAAAAGGTAAGGATGACAAGCAAAAACATAGTACCGCTGATGCTTTCCGCATCTTTTGCAATGAGGCCGAATATGACGGCAATCCATGTGACGGCAATGATAAACAAGGTCAAAATCCCCGCAATCATCAGCCAGTCTGTCAGCCCGGCACTAGGGCGGAAACCGACCGCAAATGCCGCCCCGATTGTTATGGCGGTTATAATCATGCTGCGTATAACCGATACCCATACATGCCCGGAAATGACGGCAGTTTTAGAGATTGCCATCGAGCGGAACCGGTCGATAATGCCTGTGGTCATATCGCTGTGTATGCCTAGTGCTGTCGCGGAAGAGGCATTGGTAACACATTGTATGATAATACCCGGTACAATAAAGTTGATATAGCTGTAGTTTCCTACACTTGCAATGCCGCCGAATACATATCCGAACAAAAGCATCATAACAATGGGGACAAGCGTTGCCATGAAGATAGCTTCCGGGCTTCTGAGTGCTTTTGTGAGACAACGCTTGAACATGGTATATGAATCGGCAAATAGTTTTGGTTTCGTCATTGTTTTTCTCCTATTGTCGTTAAGAATACCTCTTCCAATGAGGGCTGTTTTTGCGTAAAACGGGCAAGCGGAATACCTTCTTTATCGAGCCGAATCAGCACATCGGCAAACTGTGCCGCGCTGCCGTCCGTGGACACGTCAATGGCGTTCTCGACGACTTCGCCGTTACCGCCGCCTGCCTCGCCCGTGCTTTTACAGATGCGATATCCGCTGAGTGCCGCCCGTGCGCGCTCCACGTCCGCACGGTTGCGGAAGTCGAGCTGAATACTGCCCTGCGGCAACACGGCCTTGAGCTCGTCCGGCGTTCCCTCGGCGGTAATAATACCCTCGTGCAGGATGGCGATGTGGTCAGCCAGATACTCTGCCTCATCCAAATACTGTGTGGTGAGAAATATGGTAATACCGCTGTCCGCCAGCCCCCGCACCGTCTCCCACATGGCAAGTCGGCTTTGCGGGTCAAGTCCCGTGGTCGGCTCGTCGAGGAAGATGACCTCGGGTTTGCCGACAAGGCCCATGGCGATGTCGAGCCGCCGCCGCATCCCGCCGGAGTAGGTGGAAGCACGACGGTCAGCCGCATCCTCCAGCCGAAACGCTTCCAGCAGTTCATCCGCCCGCTGTTTGGCGTTCGGCAGGTGACAGAGCAACCCGATGAGCCGAAGATTCTCCCGCCCTGTGAGTATCTCGTCCACCGCCGCATACTGCCCCGTGAGGCTGATACACCCCCGCACGGCGTCTGCCTGACGCACCACGTCATGGCCGCAGATGGTGGCCCGCCCGCCGTCCGCCCTCGATAGGGTAGAGAGGATGCGAACAGCAGTCGTTTTACCCGCCCCGTTCGACCCCAATAAGGCGAAGATACTGCCCTTCTTTACGCGGAGGTTCACGCCTTTTAAAACCCGCAGGTCCTTAAATGACTTCTCCAAATTTGTAACTTCGATGATGTACTCTGTCTGTTGCAATGAAATTTCCTCCTTGGATTTTAATATACGTATTGAATGTATGTATAACGGTGAGAAAAATGCCCCTTAGGGCAGGGGCGTGTCGGAATCGGGCTGTACTTGCAAAAGCTCAAACATCGTAGCACCCGCTTTCTCGGCGGCTTCCTCGCTCAAAAGCTCAATGCCGAGACTGGCAAAGACTTGCAAAGCAAACTCCAATTTTTCCATAAATTCTTTCTCATCACAGGGGAAGATGGTGGGGAAACACCAGAAATTGAACACCAACATAAACAGTTCTGCGAGCAACTTGGGGTTGCCGGGCGGAATTGACCCGTCAGCCATACCCTGTTCCATGATGGGCATGAGCCAGATGGCTGTTTTTTGATTGTCTTTCAAATGCTCAGCCAAAAAGCGCGGATTGGACATGAGGGTCAAGGTAGCCTGATTTAAAGCCGTGCGTGTTTTATCCTCCGTGACCCGACTCATGCTGGTATCTATGAGCTTTTGTATCTTCTCAAGCCCCGTCAGCTCTTTATCGTGTAGCAAATCTTCAAAGAGGGCGGTGTCGTCAAGCAGCTTTTCCTGTATGGCAATCAGCACGTCTTCCTTGGACTTGAAGTGGTGGTAAAACGCACCGCGTGTCAGTCCGCCCAGATTGTCTACAATGTCCAAAATGGTAGTTTGTTCAAAGCCTTTCTCCATAAAAAGTTTCAGCGAGGCATCGAGGATTTTTTGGACGGTTTCTTCCGGGTATTTGTTTCGCGGCATGGGATCAACCTCCATACATACATCGTGAATGTATTGTAACATGGAGTGGGGTGGTTGTCAAGAGGGAATTTGAAAAACGGGATAGAAAAGGGGACATTTGGTTGTTTTTCGCTCACCCCACCACCAAAAACCCAACCGTTAAATACACCATATACCCCACCCAAACCAAATACGGCACTATCAGCCGCCCCGCCGCCGGGTCAATCGCCCGGAACCGCCGCATAGTCAAAAACACCAAACCCGCCAGCGCAAATACCGCCGCCACGGCAAGCCAGCCGTTGCCCCACCGAAAAAACAGCATCGGCCAAAGTCCGTTTAACACCTTCTGTGCTCCATAGAGCCGTATGGCGTTCCGCCGGCCCGCGCCGTCCGCATCCCAGACCCGATAGGCGGCGATGCCCATCAAGGTATACAGCGCGAGCCATACCGGGCGAAACATCCATCCCGGCGGTGAGAAAGGCGGCACGGTCATCACCGCATACACCCCCGCCATGTCTCCCGCCAAAAGCCGAGCCACCTGTCCCGCCAGATGCGCCGCCAGTATGCTGGTGAGCAAAGGCCGCCATTTGATTTGTTTCATACAATCCACTCCCTTGTCAGATATTGGGTACCTGTCCCGATACTCATTATCTATTCGGAGAAGGACGGCTTCTTGCTTGTACGAGGGAAATTTTATAGGGGAGTAGGGGAGGGGGATCAGCCTCGCTTGTGCGGTTGATGATGCTTGCTTTCTCTTGCGCGCATTTTTGCTTCCTTTTGGCATAAGCCAAAAAGAAGCCCCCGCCCGCGGGGCAAACCCAACATAACAATATAGAAAAACCAAATGGGCGGAGATAGAACTCCGCCCTCAAAACGCCTCCCAAAACCACAGCCCAAGCAAGCCGCATCCCCCCAAAAAAGCAACAGACAAAAAAGGGGCAGACCCAAGGTCTGCCCTTCAGCTTGTAGACAAAGTCCTTGCCCTACATTTCGCCGAAGGCGAAATGCTTTTTTGCCGACAAGTGCATGATAGTGTGCGCCGGAGGCAAAAAAGGTGGAATCCGTTTGTTTTCAGGACATGCGCCTGAAAA
>Ga0131853_10018831_pt1 | contig 12559 bp, 13 predicted proteins | sample TergutLab28metaG_FD_92764 | JGI IMG/M metagenome (GOLD analysis project Ga0131853, IMG submission 92764) | Labiotermes labralis P1 segment gut microbial communities from Petit-Saut dam, French Guiana - Lab288 P1 (version 2) (version 2) | ecosystem: Host-associated > Arthropoda: Insects >...
CTGAGAACCTAGTGTTCTTCGCAGATGATACTTCATGGATTTCACAGCTGCTTCCCATAATCCTCCGAAGTGAGGTCCATGTGGTGGAATGAATTTCCATTCGCATCCTTCAGTGGCCAAGAATTCCTGTACTGTTGCCATCTGTGATGTGGATTGAAACATTTTGTAGATTGCATGAAGTTCATTAGCAGCACCTTGAAAGTTGGTACCATTGTCTGAACAAATGGTCCTTGGTTTCCCTCGACGTGCAATGAAACGTCTCAGGGCATCAAGAAATGCTTCTTTGGATAAGCTTGTGACTACTTCAATGTGAACCGCCTTAGTCCCGAAGCAGAAAAATATAACCATTTATTATGGTTTTGCTACGTGGTGGTCCCAATCTGAGTGATATTGGTCAAGCACAATCCACGCCTGTAGTGAGGAATGGCCTTGAAGATTGTACTCGTGTTAATGGCTGCTCACCCATCAGCTTTTTTTTTGCTTGTGCCTTGAATCTATAGCAGGTTAGGCACTGATGAATGACTGTTCTCACCAAATTTCTCATTCTTCGTATCCAATATCTCTCTCGTAGAGATGCTATTAGAAATTGTGGCCCAGCATGGTGAAATCTTATGTGCTCTGCTGAGACAACCAATTTTGTGAAGTGATGATTTGAAGGTAAAATCATCTGTTGCAATGTTTGATAAGGAAGCGTGGATTGCTGTAATCTTCCTCCCACTCTGAGAAACCTTCCTTATCGATGAAGGGATGCAGTGTCTTGAGGGAACTACTGGTTGCAACCTCTTGTTGTTCCATTACATTCCTTATTTTTTGTGCATAAGAAAATTGTTGTACTATCTTAAAACAGCAAATTAGAGCATGTTCGAGTTTTGTGTGGAGAGGATAGTTGATTGCCTGTTGGCCGTGGGATTTCTGCAGTTGCTTATGAATCTCTTGCAGCATCCAATTACTCTGATGAGTCTGTTCGTTGCACCTGTGTGGTGTTATTCTTGACTTGAAAATTATCAATTGTTGGATTCCGTAATAATCCGAGCGTTGTCGTGGAACTTATTTCCTTGAAGACTAGACAATTGGTAGACATTAGAAAATTTCGTCCACTCTTGGGAATTCACTGGATCCCTGGCTTAGGACCATGCCGTGTAGTGGTAGCTGGAATTCGAACTGCGAGTGTCCAGCCAAGAACTGTCTCTTGTAGAACTGGGTAATTGCCAGGCAGTGTCCTTCTGCCTGGTCGAAGCATATCGTAGAATACGTCAGCTCCAATGAGTAGCTCAATGTCTCCTGGTTGATCAAACTGTTCATCAGTCAACTTTATGTCCTTGGGATTCTTCCAGGTACTTGTGTCCAACTTAATGGATGGTGTGGTACCAGTAATGTGAGACACGATGGCACAGTTAAGTGTTGTGTGCCAGTCTGTATGCCTAAACCTTAAATGAATTGAGACACTGTGATATGTCTCAGTATTAACACTGGATATGCCCTGTATTGATGCATGTGTCAGGGTTCTGGATAACCTCAAACGTTGTTAACATCTCTCTGTTATGAAATGTGACTGAGAAGCACTGTTTAACAATGCTCTGCATGGAATATATTGACCGGATTTATTCTGAACTTCCGCGATGTCTGTGGCAAGTAGAATTTGTTTTGTGGGTTTGCCCTTAAATGAACAATATTTATTAACTTCTGCAGTTGAGCTGCCTCTTGAATCTGCAGGACCATTGGTTGCTGACCCCTTGTCATTAATTGATTGAATTTGCCTGTCTATGTGTAGCAAGGTATGATGTCTGTTGTGACGCTGATAACACACTTGCTTCGAACAAGTGTGATTCCTGGTAAATGGTTGCAAGCAGTTGAAACAAAGTGATTGCTTGGCATGGTTTCGGCTTTGCCTTGCTTGCATTTTGAGAAATTTATCACATTTAAACAGTCTATGTGATCCATTACACAAAGAGTACTGTAGCTGTGTTGCTATGTTGGAATAAGATTTACTAACCTCGTTTCCGGTTAATTGTGATGAGCGTGAAATATTACGAACTACCTTCAGTGATTGTGTTGTCTGAACCAGCTCAAGGTCTCTGCATCTTGATTCCAGGAATGTGACCAATTCTGCAGTTGCTGGAGTATCTGAGCGTGAGGCGGTGATAAGCTCTCATTCTCGTTGCGTTTCAGGATCGAGTGTGGTTAGCATCAAACGATTTAACATTAAATCTTGTACAGGCACATTCAATTATAAGGCTTGTAAAGCATTAATGTGGCTCGACACATGATTAATTAACTGGCGAAATGATGATGCGTCTCCCTTCCTTACTTGGGGCTTTTCACACAAATGCTTAGCATGCATCATTGCAATTAATAATTTGTTATTGTAACGCTGCCAGGCAACAAGAAAATTCTCATTTCTAATTTGTAAATTACTTATCAGATATTTAGCTTCATTCTTGATTGAAGCAATGAGGTAGTGGAACTTCTGGACATTAGACAGGGTTGTATTGTTCACAATCAATGCCTCAAATGTGTCTCTGAAATGTAACCAACTACATGTGTCACCTTCGAAATTTGGCAATGCAATGGTTGGTAGCTTAATTTGTGTGCTACTTGTATGTGACCTCAGACTGTGATTGCTGTGACCTGACAAGCTTCTCCTTGGTGAGCTACGTCTGGACGGTGGGTCCATTACAGGATGTAAAAGTTCATTGAACTTTGCCTTATCTTCAAAATATTGAACTTCAAATTGTTGCCTATCAACTAAATAATCAGTGTCGTCTGACAATTCTAATTCACTCTGTGCAATTTCAAACTTCTTATATATATTTGGCGGTTCATCAAACCTGGCTTGAATATTGTTTACTTTACGATTACCTGTTTCGATGAATGTCTACATTCTTGTAAGAGCTGATTTGGCAACAGCTAGCTGCCTGATGAGCTGTGTACGTCTTGTGGTATCCATACTGTGTGGGTAGACAGCTGATGTCGTGAGTGGTTCAATGGCCCGGATGGAAGCGAAGTGTTGGTGACTTCGTGAAATCTCGTTGGTACTCGAGGGTCTTCGTTGTTCGCCTTGGTGGGGTGAGTCCCGATGCCTGCCGTAGGTAATTCGAATTGTGTTCAATGTGTGTCTCGTTCTATGCTGACGTTACAGATTCTGCCGCGTTTTCCTTTCTTAGCGAGTTTCGTAATATGGCGTGGCTTCTATTCGCGTAAACAAATTTTCGCGACACCAAAAAAAACCAGTAATGCTAAATGTTTATTCAGTTTAGGAGGACCAATAACTTTATGTCGCTTCGTTTCTAGTTATATCCGTGCCCGGTGGACTTAAAACTTTATGTTCGCTCCGGTTCGAACACAAGTTGGGTGAACAATCTGTTCCAATGTAAAAAGCTGGTTCAATAAGAATTTATATATTATTAGTAATTACTGTAAACCACAAAACGTAAATGCACTTAATTGCTTCCAAAAATTAATAGTTATGTACTGCGTCACTACAATGCACTTAGTTCCTTAGGCAAATTAATATTTATATATTGCGTCACTATAATGCAGTAATTATTTAATCTTATGGTGTTCCCATGAAGTCACAAAACACACAACCCTATGGTGAAGCACTGCTGGAACCCTTTGTTCTATTAATTGAATTGTAACAACACGAGTTGCATGCTTGTTCCCGTATGGAAAGCGACTCACAGACTGACTCATAACTATGGCAAGACGCGAACTGCCCCACTTAGAACAAAGAATGTTTTCGAGGCTTCTAGACGCGCGATGACATCACATAACTCGTGACGATTGCGTCTTTTCACACGGTCAAGAGTTGTGCGATCACTGCACCAATGTTACGCATATTGTTTGCGAGAAAATCCAACTATAAAAATTCTGCCCTTACCGTAACAGTTGTCGTTTATAGTGCTGAGAGTTCGCTGACTTCACATCATTTTAGTAAATGTGCCTGCACCTAGTGAGGAAAAAATGAGGAGTTGAAAGATAGTTTTTATGAGGAATTAGATGAGGTGTTCGAACACTTCCCAAAATATCATATGAAAATTTTACTAGGAGATTTTGATGCAAAAGTAGATAGAGAGGATATTTTCAACACAATAATTGGACAGGAGAGCATCCATCGGGATAGTAAAGATAATGGAATTATAAAGGTAAATTTTCCACATCGAAAAATCTGATTGTTAAGAGCACGATGTTCCCTCACCGGAACATCCATAAATATACCTGGACCTCCCCTGATGGTAAGACTCACAACCAGATTGAACACGTATTGACAGATAGGAGATGGCAATCTAGTGTACTGGATGTGCGAAGATTCAGGGGAGCTTAGTGTAATACAGATCATTACCTGGTCATTGCAAAGGTTAGGGAAAGATAAGCAGTGGGCAAGCAGGCGACACAGAGTTTAGACACGCACAGATTTAACCAGAATAAGCTAAATGAGCTGGGGGTTAGGAAACAGTATCAGGTCTAAATTACAAATAGTTTTGCAGTTTTGGAAACCTTAAAAGAGGACGAGAATGTAAATAGGATTTGGGGGAACATTAAACATAATATCCAAATCTCAGCCAAAGAGAGTCTAGGTATGCACGAATGGAAGCAGCATAAAACTTGGTTTGATGAAGAATGTTTAGGTTTTTTGGATCGAAGGAAGCAGGCAAAAATGCAGTGGGTACAGGATCCATGCCAAACTAATGTACATAATTCGAACTGTGTAAGACGAGAAGTTAGCAGACATTTCAGGAATAAAAAAAAGGAATATTAGAGAGCTAAATTTGAGGTACTTGAAGCTAAAAGTAAGATTCACAAAACTAGGGATTTGTATAGGGGCATCAATGAATTTAAGAAGTAGTACCAGCCTAGATGTAATATAGTTAAGGATGAGAAAGGTGACCTGGTTGCAGACTCCCACAGTATTGTGGTTAGGTGGAGAAACTATTTCTCCCATTTATTCAATGTGCATGGTGTTAAGTATGATGGGCAGGCAGAAATACACACAGCAGAACCACTGGTACCTGAGACATATGCTTTTGAGTTTGAGTTGGCTATCGGCAAGTTAAAAAGCCACAAATCGCCAGGTATTGATGAAATACCGGCAGAACTGATTAAAGCAGGGGGTGGAAAAGTTTGCGAGGAGATTCATAAGCTTATTACTTCTATTTGGAAGAAGGAGATATTGCCTGAAGAGTGGAAAGGGTCGATCATAGTACCTATTCATGAGAAGGGGGATAAAACAGATTGTAATAATTATAGGGGCATTTCACTTTTGCCAAACACTTACAATATTTTATCTAAAACCTTCCTCTCAAGGTTAACTCCATATGCGAAGGAAATTATCGGGATCATCAGTGTGGTTTTCAAAGCAACAGGGCGACGATTGATCATGTATTCTGAATTCGCCAAATCCTTGAGAAAGAAATAGGAGTGCAATGAAGAAGTTCATCAGCTGTTCATAGATTTCAAGAAAGCTTATGATTCCGTTAGGAGGGAGGTCTTAAACAAGATTCTCGTCGAGTTTGGTATCCCTAAGTAACTTCTAAGTTTAATAAGGATGGGTCTGACTGAAACATATAGCAGAGTCCGGGTAGGCAAGAATGTATCTGACAGGTTCCCTATGAGCAACTGTCTGAGACAAGGAGACGCTCTATCACCACTGCTTTGCAACTTTGCTTTAAAGTACGCCATTAAGAGGGTTCAGGTAAAACAGAATGGCTTGAAACTAAATGGTACGAATCAGCTTCTGGCTTATGCCGATGATGTTAATATACTGGGAGGAAGTACACATACTTTACAGGAAACGCAGAAGCTTAAGTAGATGCCACTAGGGATATTGGTGATGAATATAAGTACATGGCCATGTCTCGAGATAAGGATGCAGGACAAAATCACAGTGTAATGATTGATAATAGCACCTTCGAGAGGGTGGAAGTGTTTAAATATTTGGGAACTACTTTAACATTCCAAAATTCTATTCGGGAAGAAATAAAAAGTAGAGTGAGGTCAGGAAATAGTTGCAATATTTTGGTGCAGAATCTTGTTTCTTCCAGGTTGCTGTCCAGGAAATTAAAGATTAAGTTATATAGAACTATAATCTTGCCTGTTGTTTTGTATGGGTGTGAAGCTTGGTCGCTGACATTGAGGGAGGAAAGCAAGCTGAGGGTGTTTGAGAATATGGTGTTGAGGAGAATATTTGGACCTAGAAGGGACGACGTAAAGGGGAATGGGGGAGACTGCATAACTAGGAGCTAAGTGATCTGTACTCCTCACCAAATATTGTGCGGGTGATAAAATCAGAAGAATGAGATGGGTTGGGCATGTGTCACGTATGGGTGAGGAAAGAAGGGCGTATAGGGTCTTGGTGGGGTAACCGTAGGGTAAGAACAACTGCGGAGACCTAGGCGTAGATGGGTGAATAATATTGGGAAGGATCTCCAGGACGTGTGATGTGGGAATGTTGACTTGATTTGGTTGGCCCTGGATAGGGATAGGTAGCGGACGCTTGTGAGTGCGGTAATGAACTTTCGGGTTCCATGAAGTGCGGGGAATTTCTTGACTAGCTGCAAACCAGTTATCTTCTCAAGTAGGACCCTGCACTATGGAGTAAGTATGTAATTAAGTGAATAAATACATAAAACACTTCATTCAGTTCGCAAACTCAATAGATTTTGAGAAACTATAAAACCATTAACTTATCAAGTAGCTGAAAAGAACACTAAACCATCAACATAAGTGCTTATATACAATTATGATACAGTGCAAAACACACAAGAATGGAGTGCACATCACATATGTACAGCCAAAACCATACATAGAGAATAATAATCATAAATGTAAACATCAAAATAATGTGCAAATGATTACGCTAAGCATGTAGTATTACTAATTGTAATGGGGCATGCTGTTAACACTATATAAAAATAAAGAATGCCTACATACGTAATACATACATATATACATACATACATATGGACACGGGAGACTAGACAAGGGACCATCTCCTATACGACTGTAAAATACTTGGCAAAGAAATGGAAAAGCTTACAGCCTACACATCGAAAGAAGAGGACTGGCGAGTGCGGAAACGTGAATTAGATAACAAATATCTAAAACAATATACAAATTTTGCTAACTCTATAGACTTCGAAAAACTGCAGTAACACGTGAATTGGTGAATAAATATTTAAAGACAAAAGCTCAAACAACCTAGAATAGGAAAAATCACAACAAATAACCATATAAAGGTGAACAAAACAAACCTAGCATGTAGTATTATGCCATGTAATTGAGCAGGTTGTAGAAATAATAAAATATAGTCAAGTAAAAAAAAGGAGACGTTCATCGACTAATGTGCACCACTCAACGGTACTGCTATTTAATTTGTGGCCAAGCTATTTATACTCGTCTGAAGACATAATTACAGGTGAGAAGAGAATTGTGGTAGCATTATCCTTATTGTAAATTGGGGTAGGCCTGGAAATCAAGAAGAAGTGAGATACTAACGGTTATTCTAAATAGCTTCGATTGTTAGGTTATGTATAAGTATCTAAAACCTGCACAGTTGCCAGTGAATTGCATAGCTACTTGTATCAATGGACGAAGTCTTGACGCAAGGCAGAGAGGTTGGAGAAGTCGATCGCGGAAAGATGTCGCGCGATCTCGAGAACGTTTTTGAAACTAGTTTAAATATCCTTCTAGAGGTAACTGGGAAAAGGGTAAATCACAGGAAAGACTTGAGAGATGACATAACGAATTCTGCATGCTCGCTGAGAGGTGTATACAATACAATAATGGCCTATCTCGAAGAAAAGACAAGGAAAATAGATAACCTACAATGTCAGATGGAAAAACACTAGTGATGTCAAACCGAAGGCGACATCTCGTATCGAGAAGAAAAGGCTGTACTCAGAATTTCTAAGCGGCAATCAACAGAAGTGAGCAGAACAAAAACCTTTTAACTTGCTGTTAAGTGTAAAAGTGGCCACAGCATCGAACATATGAAGACCCAAAGGTGAATCCAGTTGACATGAAGAATGGAATTACAAAATTTAAAGGTCTTAGGAATAGGCGACTCTTAATTGAAACCCATAATCAACAGGAAATTGATGCTGTAAGCAAAACAATAATAGAAATGTGTGGCGAGGAACTGGAAGCTTCAAAGCCAAGACGTAAGAATCCTAGACTCATCATTTATAATGTTCCAGATGAAATAAATTTGAAAATGCTAAGGAGATAATCATGAAACAAAACAAAGAGCTGTGCATTGAAAAAGAAAACATAACACCAAGGTATGTCTTCAAGGACAAGAGGAAGGCCAACAATTTATTCATAGAGGTCAATTCTACGACGAGAATGAAATTCTTGGAGGAAAAAATGAAATTAGGCTGGAACATGTGCAATGTTGATGATTATATTAAGATCAACAGGTGTTATAAATGCAGCAAATTCAACCACAGGGCTCAAGACTGCAAAGGTGAATTAGCTTGCCCAATCTGTGCCGAAAATCACTCCTTGCGGGAATATAAGGCCTCAAATGAGTAGTACAAAAGCATTAACTGCACCAACTTCAATAAATACAACCAGAAATCGCCATCTAAAGCAAATCACTCCTCCCTGGACAATACCTGCAGCTGCTATGAAAATATGTTGCGGAGATTCACCGAAAACATTGATTATTAACAATGCATGCAAGGATAAGGGACAGAGTAAACTGTTTCCAAATCAATTTACAACATTCGAGAAGAGCAACTAGTAATTTGGGCAGCTTATTAATCAACACAACTTTGATATAACATGCATTCGAGAACCATACACTATAAACAATAAGTTGGTAGGACTTCTAAGATCCCATAAACTGTATACGTCTGGAGTCGGAAGGAAGCGAACTACTATAGTCATAAACAATGACCAATTATATGCCACACTAATTACCCAGTTGTCCAATGAAGACTGTGTCGCTGTCGAGGTGCGTTCAGAAGCAGTTAAATTTTATATTGTTATTAAGTATTTCCACAGCCACAGATACATAGATGAAGGTATTAGGCAGTTAGAAAAAGTAGTGGATTACACTAAGGGAAAAGGTTTAATCATAGCCGTGGACAGTAACGCTGGAAGCAAAATGTGGCACGACACTATAACTAATCAGCGCGGGAAAATCCTAGAAGAATTTCTAATTTGTAATGACCTTTATGTATTGAACGAAACCACTGAAACACCAACGTTTCAGTCTAATAGGGGAAGTAGCTGCATTGACCTAAAAAGTACTAATAGCAGACAAGTGCGTTTTGTATCTGAGTGGATATGCGGAGAGGAAGAAAGCTGCTTCGACCACAACATTCGGAATTTCAAGATTGCATGTGTAAATAATTGAAAAGGAAAGATGAATCACATGGGAATACGTTACATCACCAACAAGGAGGACTACAAGAAATTTTACACCATTCTACCTATCAACTTCAACTCCACATTTAATTGCATTAACAAGACAAACGCAAATAAACTAGACGAGCTATTACAAGGAAATGTAAATCAACATAACACAGAACATCTAAAACTTTACTGTTTTTCGTGTTTAACAGCATCATGTAACACAGCTTTCCGAACATCCAAATGTAGAAAACTAAAAACAAGGAGAACAGTATCATCGTGGAACAACGAATTAAAAATATTACCGGAAAAATGTCAACGCCTTACGGCGACGATATGAACGAACTTTGAACAATGAAGACTTTAGGAGTGAGAGAAAAATCCAATAGCTTGAAGAGAAAGGACAATACCAATCGAAGCTACAGGAAGTAAAATTTAAATCCTGGCAAAAGTACTGCTCCTCAACTGAGGATTCCAACCCTTGGAACGCAATTTATAAAACCGCGTCTGCGAAATCAACCTGCTTAACAGCTCTCCAACAGCCGCACGGGACCTTCACCTTGGACACAGGAAGTACAACAAAGCACAGTATGTTAGACTATTATGTTCCCGAAGACAATTAGACAATTGACAGTGCAGTTCACAAGCAGATTAGAGAGCAGATAAAGGAGCCGGTAGACACAGAAGACGATAAACCCTTCTCTCGAGAATAAATAGCATCAGTGATAAAAAAAAGTTTAATCCTACAAAGGCTCCTGGGGAGGACGGACTGACAAGTGAGATGCTCCTACGCGTTTCCAGAGGCTTCCCATCCTTTCTAACTGAGGTGCACAAGAAGTGCCTTAAAGAAGGCAGCTTTGAAAGGCAATGGAGAAAATCCAGCATAGTCCCAATCGTAAAGCCGGGTAAGAAGATAATAAAGACGCTTCCAAATACCGGCTCACCAGTTTGCTTACTGCAGCGGGCAAGGGCTTGACATGTTAATGATAGATAGAATTATGCATCATGTGCATACCAATGCTGTTTTGAACAGAAATCAGTATGGCTTCATAACTCAGAGAGGAACTAATAGACGCAGCGATGGTAGTCAAGGAGATCATCGAAGAAAACTTGAAACAAAAGAACTGCACGTCAATAGTTAGACTGGAAGTCCGAGGAGCATTTGACGCAGCATCGTGGCCAAGCATTGTGCGTAATCTAAAAGAACTAAAATGTCCGAAGAATTTTTTCAACCTACCAAGAAGTTATTTTAACGATAGAAAGGTACCGCTACGCGGGAATACGTTGAAAATAGAGAAACCCGTGACTATGGGATGCCGCCATAGTTCTTTTAGGGTTTTGGAATATACACGACAACTTGATGCTTAATATGGAATTCTCTCACCTTATCAGGTTAATTGCCTTCTCGGATGACCTACTGGTAGTAACCCGAAGTAAATGTGCCCTGGACGCAGAGAACTGTGCCAACCAGGAATTTAAAAAAATTGAAAATTGGGCCAGGGAGAGCAAATTGCCTTTTGACGAAAAAAAGTCTAACGTTTTATTGGTGACAACGAAAACATCAGGAGATAATAGAACACTGAACATTTATCTAAACAACAAACGCCTGGCGCAAGTATCCGAACTAAAATACTTAGGAATGTATTTTGACAGCAGATTTAGTTTCGACCGGCATGTTGACAACATTACAGGGAAATGCGCTCCTATTACAAAAATGTTAAGAAAATCAGCTAAACGCAAATGGAGTTAGGGGCATCGAGAACTGAAAGTTATATACAATGGTGCAATTGAACCAATATTGATATATGGGGCACCGGTATGGGAGAAAGACTTAACAAAACAAAAAAACTTGAGGAAATATAAGCGAGTAAAAAGAATGATGAATATCAAAATAGCCAAGGCATTCAGAACACTGTCACATGAAGCATCATGCGTATTGGCAGGATTTCGCTTCATCCGGTTTGCTATAAAAGAAAAGGTACGAACTTAAAAGGCAACTCATAACAACATCGTGTATGATGCGCCTCTAGAAGTGAGATATTGTTCCCACCTTGCGGAAATGCCTCTTATTAAGGCACCTACAGAGATAACACATAGAGTAATAAATATATTCACGGACGGCAGCAAAACTGGAGGAAAGGTAGGAGCTGCTGCAGTCATAGTAAAGGATGACAAAGTCCTTCATCAGTCTAAGTACAAGCTACATGAGAAATGCTCTAATAATCAAGCAGAACAGGGCACTAGAACAAATTCAAAATCTACAGTTAGCAGAAGATTCAGAAAAGATTAATAGTGGTTAATACAGACAGCAAAGTGACACTAGACACACTGCAGAATGGAAAAAACACTACATACGAAAAGAGAATATAAGGAAAGAAATAAAGAAGCTGGAGGAACAACAACAGACAGTGTTTTATAAATGGTTGAAGGCACAAGTCAGAATACAAGGAAAATGAAATGGCAGACCGTCTGGCCAAGAAGGTGGCAACTGATGACATAGGAGAATAAGTGTGCGATAAAATACCAAGAGAGACTATAATTACAGAAGCGAAGGAAAACGAAATAACAAAACGGCAGGAGCAGTGGACAAGTTCTATAAAAGGAGCAGTAAGTAAATTATTCTTCCTATACATAAAAGAGAGAATGAAGACTATGTTACCTATCTCAGCTGAATCTACGGCTATGGTAACGGGTTACGGTTTAACCAGATCATACCTCCACAGATTCAAGATAATTCCCAATTCAACATGCCCTTGTGGACTAAAAGAAGAACAGACAATTAACAACAAAATTTTGAACTGCACACAACTAAAAAATGAGAGAACGATCCTACGAAATGCCGTAGTCCGAACAGGTGAAACCTGGCCCCCACCGTTTGAACAATTCACAAGAAACTACATCAAGACGTTCACGAAGTTTGTAAACCTGTTTTATCTATTGAAAATAGAAGAAATTGTACATAAGTGGTAACAATACGAAAACACATTGTGAATATTTAACGCTAAAGAATGTAGTATTACTATGCAATGGAGCATGCTGAATGTCAATAAATTAAAAAAATACATACATAAATATACACAAAAAAACTAGAAGACAAACTAGAATACAAAAGAAACACTGCACTGGCTAAAAGAGAAGTAAGAAAAAGACAAAGACTTTCCTGGGACAAATTTGTCACAAATTTAGAACATGACACATACAG
>Ga0131853_10018833_pt1 | contig 12558 bp, 11 predicted proteins | sample TergutLab28metaG_FD_92764 | JGI IMG/M metagenome (GOLD analysis project Ga0131853, IMG submission 92764) | Labiotermes labralis P1 segment gut microbial communities from Petit-Saut dam, French Guiana - Lab288 P1 (version 2) (version 2) | ecosystem: Host-associated > Arthropoda: Insects >...
CTGTTTGTAACCTCTCCCCACTGCTTTCTGTTTTCTTCTTTGCGGGGAATATACATGTACGCGCCGTCGATGTGCTTTTGAATCGCTTCTAACAAATCGGCGGGGAGTACACAAGCTGCGTTTTGATAGCCCATATTGCGCCTCCTAAAAATTGAAATACATAGGATAACGCAAGTCGGCGGGCCTCGGTTTTTTGTACGGCGCGGGGCTTAATTGGGGGCTCTGATCATATCGATTTCCTCCTGTTTCAATCGTTTATATGTTCAAGTATAACACATCCGAAGGTAAAAAGCGACACGGCGCATATCGCCGTGTCGCTTTCTGTTTTACATGTACGCGGGTCTATAGCAGCACGAAGAAGTTCCAGTTGAACAGCGTAAAGAGCAGCAGTGCTGTGAGGATTGTTGTGATCATGTAGAGCACTTTGCGTCCCTTACCCGCGCCATCTTTGCCTAGCCGCAGCAGAGCGCCGACAAAGAGGGCAATCGACAGCACGGCAAAGACAAAGTTGAGCCAAATATGCGGTGCGAGTCCGGCGCTTGTAAGTCCAAACATGTTCATCAGCGGACGACCAAGCAAGATGACGTTATTGAGCAGAAGCAGCGTGCCGGAGAGCAAAAATCCGGTGCTCAACAATTGGAAGCGGGTTCTCTCCAGTTTTTTCTTTCTCTTCACCAAAAACGCGATAAAGAGTGCTACGGGCATGAAGAGGAAGAACAGCGCACTACCCAGTGTCGTAATCATGTAGAACATGAGGAAAGGCATGGTGCGCCCCGCGGGCAGGGCGGTTGCGCTGAAGATGCAAGCTGCGTGGAGGTAGACCGGAACGCCGTCTCTCATCTCAAAGCGGATTTCATCCATTTCTGCTTGGAGCAGAGGATCACTCGCGGAGATCATGTGATATACATAGGGTGCGATCTGCCGGAAGTCTGCCGTCTCCGCACCACCAAAGAGTGATATGCGGATCGTGGTATCGTCTAAAGCTGTCACTTCGGTGAGCGACGTGAAAAAGCTCAAGACCGCTAAAAAGTTACTATCAAAACGGCGGGCGCCTAGATAGCGCCCTGCAACCGCTGAGGTCGCGGGGAGCTCGCTGGCTGCCGGTGCGTCCGGCATGGGGGCGGTTCCTAAAAATAGGTTTGTCAGACCATAGACGATTTCCGCTTCGCCGGCACCGTTTGCGAGCACGACAAAGCCAAAGCGCGCCTCGGGTACAACCGCGAAGTTTGTGCTGAATCCGGGTAACGTGCCCCCATGACCGATGCCCGTCATGGCACCTCGATAGGTCAAAAAGCCGTGATAGTTCCCTGGAGACATCGGATCTGGGGCGCTTGATGAGAGCATTTGCGCCAAGGCATCTGCGCTGTCAAACAGCGGGCCGGGCTCGCCTGTGGGCGGGGTGAGCGAGATGGCAAAGCGGGCAAGGTCTTCCGCTGTTCCGTTAATGAACCCGGCGGCGTACAGGGGACCATAAGACCAGATCGTTTCCGTGAAGCCGCCTTCGCCGTCCGGAATGTAGCCCTTGGCTTTATTTGCTAAAAAGCTGTGGTTACCCAGCCAATCCGGTTGGTTTAGAGTGTTTTCCATCCCTGCCGGGCGTAGGATATGTTCCCGCTCGAAGTCGGCGAAACTTTGACCCGAGATATATTCCACGATCAAGGCCGCCAAAGAGTTGCCGAAGTTCGAATACGCAGCGACTGTGCCGGGCGCAAAGATTTGTGTGATATTCGTCGCGAGATGTGCCTCTTCCGTTGTCACGCCGCGGCTTGTCTCCATCTCACGCGCGTCAAAGATGAAGTCGAGGATGGCTTCTTCAAAGCCCGCCGTGTGATTTAAGAGGTGGCGCATGGTGATGGGATATCTGAAGGCGAATTGGCGGGCAATATCCGCCGGCATGTAGATGGTGATGTCCGCGTCTAAGTCCAATAAGCCCTGTTCAACTAACTGCATAACAGCCGTGTAGACGAACACTTTACCGATTGAACCGTATTCAAAGACGGTGACCGCGGGGTCTACGGGAATTCGTCGTGCGAGGTCTGCATAACCGTAACCGCGGGAGAAGATGATCTCCCCCTCGTGTACCACCACGACAGCGGCACCCGGTGTTGTCGTGCCGAGGTGTTCGTTGACGAGTGTGTCGATCTGGCTCTCTAGGTCTGTGAAGGGGATGCCGGAGGGGGTCTCAGCCGCAAACGCGGGCGTGGCCACCATGAGCAGGCTGGCTAGTAGTAGGACGATTGCTAGTAGTCTTCGTTTCATGCTTGTTTCATTCTCCATTTTTTTATTTATAGGTAAGCTCCCATACAGGAACGACCAAACAATTTTTTTAGTTTATTATAATCATCAGATCATCGCAATACAGTAAACGCTGACTTGCAAATATTAGCCCGCAAGTTGTAAGCTGTAAGCTGTAAGTTGTTTTTGCATTGATTGTATCGCTAATTATAATTCAAATAATGCATTGTGTCAAGCCGATTTTTTCTCTTGCATATTGCGGTAGGCGTTTTGCATTGTTCGATTGACGATATTATATGTTATATAATATGTATTGTCAAGTGATATTGTTGAAAAATTTTATAATGCCCCTAAGCGTCGTCCAAGATAGGGCTTGGAAGACCTTGACATTATGAAGCTGCACACATATAATATCAACAGCTCAACCTCATGAAACAGTAGAGGATTAAACAAGAAGGAGGGGGATAACATGGCAATTGCAGCGTTGGTTTTAGGTATTATTTCACTAGTTCCACTGGTTCCGTTTCCAATTGGGCCGATTTCAGCCGTCGTGGGTATCGTACTCGGTGTTCTCGCAAGAAAAAAAGCAAGCGAGGCGGGCACGCCTACCGGCATGGCAACAGCCGGTATGGTACTTTCCATCATCGGTTTAGCGCTTTCTATCATCTTTTGGGCCTTTTGTGCGGCTGTACTCGGCGCGGCTTCTTTGCTCTAAAGAATCACGTCTCGTATACATAAAGTAAGCTTTGCTGTTTCAAATTCCTTGAGAACTCGCCCTGTTGGAGGTATGTTACATGTATCCACACATGAACGCTTTTGGCAGGGTTTTCTCGTCTTTCGGACTGATGGCTCTTCTGGCATTTTTGACAGGAGGGCTTTTGACTTATCTCCTTGCAAAGAAAAAAGGACAAATACGCGCAGACGAGGCACTTATGGCTGGTCTGATCGCCATATGCGGCGGTGTTGCGGGGGCATTCCTTCTGCGTCCCGTAATCGGCTTATTCGAAGTGTTATTCAACTGGCAACAATTTCGAGATTACCCGCTCGACCTGCTTGTCGGGCGTTTTTTTGGTGAGATCATCTTTTATGGCGGCCTCATTGGCGGTTTGATCGCAACGCTTCTCTATTGTGGGCGGTTTCAGATCAGTCTCTTGCCGCTCCTTGACCTATTTGCTCCCACAGTCGCGCTGGCACTCGGGATCGGGCGGATCGGCTGTCTGCTCGCCGGCTGCTGTTATGGGATTGAAGTAAGGGCGGGGCATGTGCTTGCAATCCGATATCCCCTGTATTCCTTGGGCGCGCCACCCGATGTGCCCTTATTGGCAGTCCCCTTGATTGAAGCCACTTTACTCGCCTGCTTGAGCCTGCTTCTGGCGATTGTGTATGTAAAGAGCAGACGGGCAGGGCTTAGCGCAGGACTTTATCTGCTCCTCTATCCGGCTATGCGCTTTATCCTCGAATTTTTCCGTGGGGATGTGGTGCGGGGCGGATTTGGCTCGTTTTCTACTTCACAGCTACTCTCACTGGCACTTTTCTGCCTCGGTATTTTCTTTTTCGTACACAGAAGAGGCCACCAAAGCAACCCTATTTCATAGGCACACAAGACAATAACAAAGGACGGTACTCTGCTTTCCGCTAGAGTACCGTCCTTTTACCATTTCAGCTGCCTATACGACCTTCACACCAAATACCACCATCTCGCCGTTGACATCCCATTCTTTGACAAAGCCGTCCGGCGGGGCAGTCTCCATAGAGGTCGCCAGAACCTCTGCAGCGATTTCGGCTTGCTTACGCACGACGATCTCCGCCACTTTCTCACTGCCCTGCATGGTCACCGCGATGCGGTCTGTGACTTGGAAATCGGCCTCTTTCCGCATGGTTTGGATTTTGCTGATGACCTCGCGCACGAAGCCTTCTTCGATCAGAGCGTCGTCGAGTGTGGTGTCGATCGCGACTGTGACGCCGTGGTCGGAGAGGGTGTAGAGCCCTTCGCGCTGGGCGGTCTCGATGAGGAGGTCTTCCTCCGTGAGGCGCACATGACCACCGGGGAGGTCGAGGTTTAGAGCTCCTTCTGTGTCTAGCTGGGCTTTGGCGGTCAGGCCGTCCAACCCGGCGAGGACTGTACGGATCTCGCCGAGTTGCTTGCCGTATTTCGGGCCTACGGTTTTGAGCTGGGGCTTGAAGCTATAGCTCACGAGGCCGGAGATGTCGTCTACAAACTCGACCGCTTTGATGTTGAGTTCATCGGCGATGATGGAGGTGTATTCCCCGCTCAGTTTCGGCGCGTGGACATACATGGTTCTGAGCGGTTGCCGCACTTTGAGGCTGGCCTCATTGCGTGCTGAGCGTCCGAGGCTCACGATTTTACGCACAACGCCCATGCTGAGTTCCAACTCTGCGTTCATCAGGCTCTGGTCTGCCACCGGGAACTTGCAGAGGTGCACGCTCTCCGGCGCTTCGGGTCGGACGGAGCGCACGAGATTTTGATAGATGGATTCCGTCATGAAGGGGATCATGGGAGCAGCAGCCATGACGACTTGCTCCAAGCAGGTGTACAGGGTCATAAAGGCGTTTACGGTGTCTTGATCCGAGCCGTCTTCCCAGAAACGCTCACGACTGCGGCGGACGTACCAGTTGGAGAGATCGTCCACAAAGTCGCTGAGCGGGCGGCAGGCCTCGGGGAGCTTGTAAGTGGACAAGTTTTCGTCCACCGCTTTAATTGTGCTCTGCAAACGGGACGTAATCCACTGATCCATGATGGAGGGGTTTTGGGTCTTGTGTTTCGTCGGGTCGAACTGGTTGATCTCGGCGTAGAGCACGTAGAAGGCGTAGGTGTTCCATAGCGTAGAGAGCAGCTTGCGCTGGGCTTCTACGACCTCTTGCCCGTTGAATTTGTTCGGAATCCAGGGGGCGGAGTTCGATAGGAAATACCAGCGGATCGCGTCCGCGCCGTACTCGCGCAAGGCCTCCATCGGCTCGACGGCGTTGCCTTTGGATTTACTCATCTTCTGCCCGTCTTTGTCCTGCACGTGACCGAGGACGATGACGTTTTTGAAGGGGGCTTTGTCGAAGATGAGGGTGGAGATCGCGAGTAGGCTGTAGAACCAGCCGCGGGTCTGGTCAACCGCTTCGGAGATGAAGTCCGCCGGGAACTCGCGCTCGAAGGTCTCTTTGTTCTCGAAGGGGTAATGGTGTTGCGCGAAGGGCATGGCGCCGCTATCGTACCAGCAGTCGATGACCTCCGGTGTGCGGTGCATTTCGCCCTCGCACGCCGGGCAACGGAGCGTGACCGCGTCGATATAGGGGCGATGGAGCTCGATATCCGCAGGGCAGCTCTCGCTCATCTCTTTGAGTTCAGCAATCGAGCCGACACTGTGGCGATGACCGCAGGCGCAGAGCCAAATATTGAGCGGTGTGCCCCAGTAGCGGTCGCGGGATAAGCTCCAGTCCTGCACGTTTTCGAGCCAATCGCCGAAGCGTTTTTCGCCCATGAACTCAGGAATCCAGTTCACGGTCTTGTTGTTGGCGATGAGCTTGTCTTTCACGGCGGTCATCTCGATGAACCAAGAATCACGCGCGTAGTATAAAAGCGGGGTGTCACAACGCCAGCAGTGGGGGTAGCTGTGTGTGTAGTTGGGCGCGGAGAGGAGCAAGCCGCGCTCCTTGAGGGACTTGATGATGAGCGGGTCGGCGTCTTTGACGAACACGCCCGGCCAGTCGGTCTCTTGGGTCATGTTCCCGGCGGGGTCGACGTATTGCACGAAGCCCATTTTGTATTTGCGGCAAACGCGGTTATCGTCCTCACCGAAGGCGGGCGCCATATGGACAACACCTGTGCCGTCCGCGGTGGTGACGTAGTCATCCACTGTGATGAAGTGGCTCTTCGCGGCGTTTTCCGCGTCCACGAAGGGGAAGAGCGGGACGTATTTCTTGTGTTCGAGATCCGCACCCTTGACTTCTTCGAGAATCTCATAGTCCGCGTCCTCGCCGAGGACGTTTTTGATCAGGTCTTTGGCGAGGATATAGATTTCGTCGTTCACACTGAGCCTCACATAGGTGATCTCCGGCCCGACGCAGAGGGCGAGATTCGAGGGCAGTGTCCAGGGCGTTGTCGTCCAGGCGAGGATATAGGTGTTCGGCTCGTCCACCACGGGGAACTTCACATAGGCGGAGCGTTCTTTGACGTCTTTATAACCCTGCGCGACCTCGTGGCTGGAGAGCGGCGTGCCGCAGCGCGGGCAGTAGGGTACGATTTTGAAGCCTTTGTATAGGAGGCCTTTCTCGTGAATCTGGCGCAGTGACCACCAGATGGACTCGATATAGCTGTTATCATAGGTGACATAGGGGTGATCCATGTCGGCCCAGAAGCCGACGATGTCGGAGAACTCCTCCCACATGCCCTTGTATTTCCAGACGGATTCTTTGCACTCGTCGATAAAAGGGGCGAGGCCATAGGCTTCGATCTGCTCTTTGCCGTCGAGGTGCAGTTTCTTCTCAACCTCCAATTCAACCGGCAGGCCATGCGTGTCCCAGCCGGCTTTGCGGGGGACTTGGTGGCCTTTCATGGTTTGGAAACGCGGGATCGTGTCCTTCACCACGCGGGTGAGGACATGTCCGATATGCGGTGTGCCGTTCGCGGTCGGCGGGCCGTCGTAGAAGATATAGGGAGACTTACCCGCGCCTTCCTGCATACTCTTGGCGAAGATGTCGTTTGTTTTCCAAAACTGGAGGACTTCTGACTCCCATTCCGGGAAGCTCATGCCCTGCGGGACTTTTTTGTACATCTTGCATACCCCTTAATGACGGTTTCTCCGCCCTTATCATAATACCCGATGGTATCATTTCTACCCCAGAATGTCAATTCCGGCTTACACAAAAGCGCTCAGCCACGGGTGCGGCTGAGCGCTTTTCTATTCCGGCAGTTTGGCTTTCGCCTGTTTGATCCAGCGGAGCAGGAAGGGCGGGAGTTTTGCGCCCAGGCGATCCGCGTTTTCGATAATACTGCCCAGCTCTGTCAGAATATACCAGGCGAGCACAATCGGAGACAGGCGCAGGGGGTATTCAAAGGGCAGGGTGTAGAGGCTGAGCACCTCGACAATCACGAAATCAAGCACCGCTGTGACCAGGACAACGATCATGCTCGCGAATTTGCCCCAGATGCCGCGGCGCGCCTCGTAAGAGCTCCACGCCCCCGCCCTGCACGCGGCGATTGTGCCGGTGAAATGGTCGGTCACGAGTGTGATGAGCCAGAGGATCCACAGCCAACCCGTGAGACCGAGGAAGCTTGTGAGCGTGGCAATCACACCCGTCATACCGAGCTTGGGGGCGAGGTCGTGCGCGCTGGACATCATAAGGCTCCTGCCGCTCTCTTGAGCAGCACATCTAAAAACTCCACCTCACCATAACGCTCGCGCCAGTAGGCCGGAGAGGCGATGGCTCCGGCGCGGTTTAAGACCCCGATCGCGGCCTCAACATCTGTCATGGGTACGCCGCCTGTGTAGGTCAGAGCGGCGAGGTTTACAAGCAGACGGTCGAGGTGTGGGATGGCGCGGTGGTTGCGCAGCCAGTGGTTCGGGCTGTTAATGATCCCCGCCGCGACCAGCGCTTCTACCGCTAATGGGACAGCTTCGCTTAAAAACCCGGCGGATGCCCAGCCCGTGAGTTTGCCGTCTGTGACGTGCAGCCAGTCGCCGCTCCGCCGTGTCGCCGTCAGCAGAGCGCCGCGGGCGAAGGTGCCGAGGATGGGCGCTGTGGCGTTCGGGCTCACGCGGACATTGAGGGGCGAACTCTGCGTGGTGACGCGGAACAAGGTCGTGTCCATCTCCTCGCCCACCTCGCCACTGCCGCCGCGGGCGGCGGCGACATCGCGGCGGAACTGCGCCATAGAGAGTCCGTGGCGCGACCAGAGGTGTTCGACATCGGCGTGGTTCGAGGCGATCCCGCGGCGCCGCCCTTCACTGTGGCTGATGATAACACCGTCTGCCAAGGGGTTTAAACGGAAGTCGTCACAGAGACGCGCGAAGAGCAGGATGGCTGTTTGATAGGTGTCGTGCACAAACGCGCGGGTGCGGGCGGGGTCGCGGTCTTCAAACTCGGCGCCTCTGCCCGTGTAGCGGATGGTGTTCGGCTCGGTGAGCTCAATGCCGATGTGGGTGTTATTCGCAGCACCCCCCGCGTGCCAAGCTCTGTGCGTCCAGGGCAGGGTTTGGAAAGAGCGCCCCCCGGCCTCGATAATCCCGTGGACGCTGACTGCCGCCTGCGGGGTATCCCAGTTGCGGATGAACACGCTGGCGTTCGGCTGGGGGGTGCCTACGCTGTGGATCATCAGCCCTCTTACTGTGATGGTCTGCGGGGCTGTGAAAGTGCGGTTGCGGCGGATGAAAGATTCGGTGAGATGTAACATACGGGCGATCTCCTTTTTGCTTCAGTATATGTCTGGTCTGTGCTAGGACATCCCCGCGAGCGTGGTGAAGGTCTCCGGGATCTCGAAATCTTCAAAGGTGAAGTCCAGCTCTTCGCTGAGGAAATCCGCGTCGGCGTCGAACTTGGCGAGCACGCCGCTGTTGACATTACAGCCCTTGAGTACAACCGTCTGGCGACCCGCGGCGGAGGTGGGGTCTTCGTTGGAGATTTGGATATCGAAGTAGACATCCTCGCCCTTGGATTTAAACTGATACATCAGCTCGCGGAACATGCTGGTGTTGTAGTGGAAGGTCGCGCTGCCACGCCCCTTCCAGCCGGTGGCTTTGTTGCCGCGCCCGGTCTGGCCTAAGATGGGAACCTCTGTTTTACTGCGCTCGATCACGGCCTCTAGGTCAATGGCCTGCATGAAATTGTAGCGTTGTGTGCCGATGGTAACGAAACACTCCGCGAGCGAGGCGGAAACGGCGTCTCTGGCGTTCATGAAACTGTTCATAAATCCTCCTTTGTATCTATCTCTCCCCACCTGCCGGTAGGGAGAGATGAAAAACACATGTGGCTTATTGCACGATGACGGTCATGTAGAGCTGGCTCATAGCGGCGACCGGGGTAATGCGATCCGTGACCACGACACTGCGCTTGGTCTCGCCGGGCTCTACGGTGACGTCGGCGGGTTCAAAGTCTTCAATCGCCTGGATGGTCTCTAGCCTTCTGTGATGGCTGACAATGTCGCTCCAGAGGCTGAGACGTCCCGCGTTGTCGTTGGGGATGAGCCCCAAATAACGCGTGGCGAAGAGGTTTGCGATGTCCCCCGCGACTTGGTCGAGCACGCGGATGGTCTGGTTGAGCGAAAAGTCCTCGGAGCGGTCGGCCTTGAAGGTGGTGAGGGTGTTGATGTCTTCCACCACGCGCACATCCCCGCCGCCCGCGCCGTGGAAGAGGAAACTGCCGGATTTGAGTTTCTCTTCCAGCTGGCGCACGGTGTGGGCGGTGTCGATGGTGAGCTCACCCGTGTAACGGCGGTTCGTCAAGGAGCGGTTCACGGGACAACCCGCGACCATACCGGCAGCCCAGTAGACGAGGGCGGACTCCGGGAGGTTTGGAGCCTTCGCGGTATTCTCCACAGAGATCACACCTTCATAGTCCGCCTGTGTGTGTTGATGTAACACACATTGGAACTTCACGCCGACCTCCTCACGCATACGGCGCGTGTGGCGGGCGAACATGGTTTTCACCACATCATCTGTCGCGAGACAGCCCATCGCGTTGAAGCGGACGGTTTCGGATAGGTCTAAGAAGCGGCTGTATTCGTCTACCGTAGGCGTGCCGTCTGTGCCACCGGTGAGCGGTAAGCCCGCCGTGGGCGCGAGTGTTGCTTCGAGATTGAAGCTGAGGAAGTTGTTGTCATTCAGCTCTGCCGCCGCCCTGACTGTTTGGAGGTCAACGGAACTGCCGTCTATGAGGGTTTCGACATGAAAACTGCCCCCTGCGCTCGTGACCACGAGCGTGATCTCATTGCCCAGCGTGCCGGGGTGGCGGGCTGTGGCGAGCGCAGAGGCCGCTCTCGCGCCGCCCGTGCCCACACGGAAGAGGTGCGCGACCCTGGCACCCGCGAAGAGTTCCCGCAGGGGCAGGAGGTCCGGATGGGTATATTCCCTGCCGAAGATCATGCGGCTGCGCCGGATGAGGTCTTCGCCTGTGATTGTGATGATCTCGCCGACCGCTCCCCAGGGGAGGGGCATTGCCATCGCGACTGTGCCGCGATCTGAGAGCGACACAGAGGCCGCAGCCGCCGAGACGAAGTTGATATAGGTGCCCGGAAGGGCACGGTTTTGAGAGGTAAAAGTTCCACCGCCGATTGCCATGGTAATCATCCTTTCTATGTGCGGATTGTGACGTCGCCCATAAGGGCGCCGGTTTCTGTCGGTTTGAGCCGTAAAATATAAGTCGCGCGGATATGCATAAGGCCGTCGCTCACATCACAGCAGAGGGTGCGTCCCCGTGTCTTGCTGCCGTCCGGCAGGGTGAGTTCGCCGAGCAGACTTGTGACCGCAGAGCCGGTCGTCCATAGTTCGTCCAGGTCACCTTGGGTCTCGGGGAAATAGGTGATCTCCACCGTTTGCCGCTGTTCCATGAGCCGGTTCGGGAGCGGTCGGGTCACACACTCGCCGAGGCTTACAAAGAAACTGGGTTGTTCCAGATTTTGCCGGACACGCTCGTCGCCGTAGACTTTAGAGCTTGGGAAAGCCACCGCTAGCGCGAGCGATACGCCGTCTCGGATATCGTCCGTCACTCGAAACACCTCCCGATCACTTCGCGTACGCGCTCCGCTATTTTTTCAGGCAGGGCTTCCGCGGTCTCGTCTTTGGCGCGGTGCATAAATTTCTGCCCGGGGACGATCTGACGACTGATCCAATGGCGCGTGTCGAACTCGACGAAAGAGGCGTATTCAACCGGGTTGCACACCTCTGCCGTGTGTGCCCCTGTCTCAGCGGCAGACCAGCCGGCGCGGAGCCTGCCTGTGTCCACCGGGGTGCGCTCTGTGGCACCTTCCGCCAAATACGCCGCCGCTGTTAGCGCAAGGCCTTGCAGGGGTTTGCTTTTCGCGGCGCGCTTTAGGCGCATGGCACTGCGCTCTATCGCTCCGGTGTCGACGCGGATCATGGGCTTTCCTCTGACTGTTCTGACGGTTCGGGTTCGGTCTTGCTCCAGGTTTTGTCGTCATACCTGTCCCCGATGCCGTATCCTGCCTTGAGTTTGACCACGGCGTCTGCCTCAGGCCAGACACCTTCTTTGAGGAAGCTTTTCGCTGTCTTCAAATCTTCAAATACCGCCACATCAACACAGAGGCCGTTTTGCAAGATTCCAACCTCGATACAGCCCGCCTCTACGGCCTTGTCGCATTCCATAATCTCAGTGGGCGTCAGGTCTCCGGCATAGGTAGCCCCAATCCTTCCCGCGTGCATAGCCGGAGCCGCGCTGCCCGCCGTCGGGGTCGCACGCGGTGGGGCGGCGTAAATGTAGACGATCCCTGCGCCGCCACGGCCTGCGTTCGCGAGACCAGCTCTACCCGCACCGCCGCCGCCACCGCCGCGACCACCGTTGCCGCCCAAAGCTGGGGTTCCACTGCCCCCACTGCCACCGCCGCCGAGGTTACCGGCTTCTCCATCTTGACTGCTCGTCGAGGGATGACCGCCATCCCCGCCACCTGCGTGACCATTGCCGCCACCGCCGGAGCCGTAGGCAATGAGGTCATAAGGATTTACGGGTTGGAAGTTCTCCGTTCCGCCACCGCGCCCTCCATTGCTACCGGAACTTTCACCGCGCGAGGCACCGCGACTTTGATGATCACCGCCGCCGGAGCCGCCCGCGCCGCCGTGCCCAAATTGTGTTGCGGCACCGGATCCGCCGGGGGCACTGGCCCATGCAGTCGTGGTCGCACCGCCCTGTTGGGCAGGCGCGCCGCCTGCGCCCACGATAATGCTATAGGACAGGCGATCGAGTAGCACACCTCGTATCAGTCTGCAAAACCCACCACCGCCCCCACCGGCGGAAGCACTCGCACTCGCAGAACCGCCGCCACCGCCGCCGACCTGGTAGACATCCACCGTCGCGCCGGCTAAGCCGAAGTCTGCCGGGCGAAATGTCGCGGAGGACAAAAAGGTCACAGCCAGCCGTTTCGGCTGGACTTCGTATAAGATGCGGTCTATCATCCGCATATTGTCGTTATGGACATCGATGTCGTAGAAATCTGTCTGTTCGGGCAGGTGCATGCCATAGTGTTGTGTATGGTTCAAGTCAAATCCACCTCGTTTCTGAGTTCGGTATGTGTGCGGGTACTAAGCTGTTTATGGGTCATCGCGCTGAGACCTGCGTGGGTGTTATATACGGAGATGATCCGGA
>Ga0131853_10018834_pt1 | contig 12558 bp, 11 predicted proteins | sample TergutLab28metaG_FD_92764 | JGI IMG/M metagenome (GOLD analysis project Ga0131853, IMG submission 92764) | Labiotermes labralis P1 segment gut microbial communities from Petit-Saut dam, French Guiana - Lab288 P1 (version 2) (version 2) | ecosystem: Host-associated > Arthropoda: Insects >...
ATTTTACCCGCATGCACTGACGAACCCGGCCCGCGCACCGTCATGCGGCGGCCAGTCATGCATTGATTAACATGAAGTGAAATTCATCTACTTCGCTTTGGATATTGCTGTTTGCACAATAATGCGTTGCGCAATGTATTCAGCTCCGGTAATCCAGCGCCCACAAAAAAAACGCGGCTCGAAAGCCGCGTATAAAGAGAAACAGATGAAAAAGACCACCCTTGGTGAGGGTGACGGAATTGTATCGTCGCGATACCGGCCTGCAGAACCGACGGGGTGGAAGAATATATTTCATGAGCCGAGGTTAATATAGGAAGCAAAGTGCGATATCCCCGCGAGAGGCACACCCGTTAAGCCTCGCAGCCGCGTTGCACTTGTGCAACAAGACAAGGATTGACAGGAAGTCAAATTCCTTTTAACCGGGATAAAACCGTTTTATTCGCAAGTATTTACGCAAGATGACACATTCACACTGATTTTTAGAATGCATTGTTGCGCCGCACGATGCTAATTTTCGAGATCGAGGGACTACACTCCGCCCCGAATCGCAGATCACGAAAGGACAAGCGCTGCTGACCTTTCCTGCGATTCCAGATCTACTCGGAGTTAAACCATGAAAAAAACCCTCATTCTCGCCGGCGTGCTCAGCGCTTTCGCAATCAGCGCACAAGCTCAAAGCAGCGTAACCCTGTACGGCTCGCTCGACGCAGGCCTCCTCTTCGCGAACAACGCGAACGGCCAACTGTGGCAGCAAGGCAGCGGCGCAATGTCGTACAACTACTTCGGCCTGCGCGGCGCCGAAGACCTCGGCGGCGGCCTGAAGGCGATCTTCAAGCTCGAAAGCGGTTTCGACCTCAACAACGGCGGCTTCCGCCAGAACAACGCAGGCTTCAACCGTCAGTCGTACGTCGGTCTGGAAAGCAACCAGTTCGGCACGCTGACTCTCGGCCGCCAGTACGACTCGATGGTCGACTATCTGTCGCCGCTGTCGGCAACCGGCCAGGGCTTCGGCAACAACCTCGCCGCTCACCCGTTCGACAACGACAACCTCGGACAGTCGTTCTCGATCAACAACGCGGTCAAGTACACGAGCGTCGATTATTCGGGCCTGCAATTCGGCGGCCTGTACGGCTTCAGCAACCAGGCAGGCGGCTTCTCGAACGGCCGTGCATGGAGCGTCGGCGCAGCCTACAACAACGGCCCGCTGAAGTTCGCGGCCGGCTATCTGCAGCTGAACAACTCGGGCAATCTGAGCACGAACGGCGCAGCGTCGGATAACCAGAACATCGCAGCGCGCCTGCAGCGCACCTACGGCGCGGGCGCGGGCTACACGTACGGCCCGGCCGATGTCAACTTCGTGTGGACGCACTCGCAGATGGACGGCATCTCGAGCGCAGCAAGCGGCGTTTCGCTGCCGGGCCTCGACGGTCTGAACCTGCACCTCAACAACTACGAAATCAACGGCGCGTACCACGCAACGCCGGCGCTCGCGTTCAACGCTTCGTACACGTTCACCGACGGCACCGTCACCGGCGCCACGAACGGCTCGCCGAAGTGGCACACGTTCGTGCTCGGCACGGACTACGCACTCAGCAAGCGCACCGACGTGTACCTGGAAGGCGTCTACCAGCACGCATCGGGCTCGATCGGCGTCGACAGCAACGGCGCAGCCGTCGCGAACGTCGCGTCGATCAACATGATCGCTCCGTCGTCGACCAACAACCAGGTCGCCGCAACGGTCGGTCTGCGTCACCGCTTCTAATCGGGCATCGGACGCATCGGGCAGACGGCGCAACCCGCCGTCTGCCCGGGTTTCGCAAAACGCACTGGCGGTATGACTGCCGGTGCGTTTTTTTTCGTGCGTTTCCTTTACGACACATCTGTTTCCTGCCGGCAAGGACGCCACAGCACTGCGTGACACAGTTACATCTTCCTGTGCCTGGCAAGCCACGCGCATGCGTATACTTCTGCACATTCATCGCTCGTGCTCTGAGGTTTCGCCACACATGACCCCGCTCGCTCGCCGTCTTTTCGCCGCCGCTCCGCTCGCGTTCATCGCCGCGTGTTCATCCACCCCGCCGCAAACAGCGGCAAACGGCGAGCCGATGATCTACGTTTCTTCGGTCCACTCAGCGTCGTCGGTTGCAAGCTGCCTCGAAGACCGACTGTCGCGCGTGAGTGAATCGAGCGCCGGCAACGCGACCGAACTGCGCATCGGTTCGCGCTCCGATGCGTCGTACTTCGTCATGCTGACGCCCTCGGGTTACGGATCGGTGATTCGCGTCACGCACGGACCCGCGCGCTCCGACGATCCGCCCGAACCGCAACTGCGTTTCGCCGTAGCACGCTGCGCAACCTGATACGCACAACTACGCCGCAATGACCCGCGCAATCCGCTTCGCGTGACGAGGAACGACACTGCCGTTTCTCCGCGCGAAAAACCCGCTGCGCCCCCTGTCATAACGCGACGAGTTCTGCGAAGATTGCGCCCTCTCTGACTTCCCGCATATCGCGTCATGGCATCGGGCACCGCACATCACGCGACCGGCTGGGCCGCCGGCGTCATCGCCACTGCCATCGTCACCTACCTGCATGCGGACAGCCCCTGGCATCTTTACGCCGCACTCGCATTCATCGGCGGCGTCGCGGGCGGATCGGCGCCCGACTGGCTCGAAGTGGCGTGGTGGACAAGGAAGCGCAGGTTGTGGATCACGCATCGCACACTCACGCATTGGGGTATCGGCTGGATCGCCGTGCTGATCTGGTCGTATCACCGGCTCGGCCATCTACCGATTGCGGCACCCGTGTTCGGCTTCGCGTGCGGCGGCCTGATTCATCTGATAGCGGACTGGCCCAATCCGCTCGGCGTGCCGTGGGTCATTCAGCGGCATTCGCTGAACTGGTGGAAGAGCGGCAACTGCGACCTCATCGTGGTCGCAGCGTCATGGGCCGCAGCGTGGTTTTTCGCGGTACACGGCGTACCGCACCGTCTGCCGCTGGCGGCGCTGCGCAGATTCGTCTAGCGCATCTGGCGCAGGCCGCGCGGCGCGAAGCTCAATCGATCCGGAAGTCGATGCCCTGCGCGAGCGGCAGCGCGCCCGAATAGTTGACGGTATTCGTGGCACGGCGCATGTAGCCCTTCCACGCATCGGAGCCCGATTCGCGGCCCCCGCCCGTTTCCTTTTCACCGCCGAAAGCGCCGCCGATCTCGGCGCCGCTCGGGCCGATGTTCACGTTCGCGATACCGCAATCGCTGCCCGATGCCGATACGAAACGCTCGGCTTCGCGCAGATCGTTCGTGAACACGCACGACGACAAGCCGTGCGCCGCGTCGTTGTTCGCGGCAATGGCGCCCTCGAAATCGCGATATTTCATGACGTAGAGAATCGGCGCGAAAGTTTCCTCGAGGACAATCTCGCTTTGCGCGGGCATTTCGACCAGCGCGGGCTCGACGTAGTAGCCGCCCGCAAATCCATCGACGCTGACACGCGCGCCACCGGTCACCTTGCCGCCATCGGCCCGCGCGCGCTGCAACGCTGCCTGCATACGCTCGAACGCGTGAGCGTCGATTAGCGGGCCCATCAGCGTGTGCTGTTCCAGCGGATTTCCGATCGGAACGCGAGCGTACAGTTGTTTCAGACGGCTCACCGTATCGTCATAAACGCTTTCATGCACGAACAGCCGCCGCAACGACGTGCAGCGCTGGCCCGCCGTGCCGACGGCCGAAAACAGGATCGCGCGCAAGACGAGTTCGCGCTCGGCGCTCGGCGTCACGATGCCGGCGTTATTACCGCCAAGTTCGAGAATCGCGCGTCCGAAACGCTGCGCGACAGCGCTGCCGACCGCGCGGCCCATCGCAGTGCTACCCGTCGCGCTGACGATCGCGGCACGCCGATCGGCCACCAGTTTCTCGCCCACTTCGCGGCCGCCGATGACGAGCGAGACGAGACCGTCCGGCGCATCGCCGAACTCGGCGAGCGTGTCGGCCATCAGGCGGTGCACGGCGAGCGCCGTCAAGGGCGTCTTTTCCGACGGCTTCCAGACGATAGAATCGCCGCAGACGAGAGCCAGCGCGGCATTCCACGACCACACGGCCACCGGAAAATTGAACGCGGAGATGATCGCGCAGACCCCCATCGGGTGCCAGCTTTCCGCCATGCGATGGCCGGGCCGCTCGGACGCGATCGTGAGCCCATAGAGCTGCCGCGACAGACCGACGGCGAAGTCGCAGATGTCGATCATTTCCTGGACCTCGCCCAGGCCCTCCTGGAGAATCTTGCCGGCTTCGAGCGACACCAGCGCGCCCAGCGCCTGCTTGTGCTTGCGCAGCCGTTCGCCCAGCAAGCGGACGAGTTCGCCGCGGCGCGGCGCCGGCACGGTGCGCCACTCGAGAAATGCCGCATGCGCGCGGGCCATCGTGGCGTCGACGTCGGCGGGCGACTGACTCGCCACGCGGCCGATCACGGCGCCGGAGATCGGCGACCGGATTTCCACATCGCCGACGGCAGCGAGTTCGAGAATGCCGAGATCGGCAAGAATGCCTGATGCGTCCATAGCGAGCCCCAAATTTCCGATAAGAAACATACGAAGTTCCGCTGAATATACACGCGCCCCTATCCGGAGACAATCGGGGAGGCGACCATTCGGCATGCACCTTCGGCTATCGGTTGCGAACGCGGGCGGCGCGCGAAGATGCCGTGAAAGTCAGCATCCATGCAAAAAATTTCTTTTCCGAAATTTTCGAAGGAGCGATGTTCCGCGCGAACGACGGAAGGTGGGGAGATGGGGCTACCGCCAGCCAACGAATGGTGGCGTCGCCCCCGGGAAATCACGAGGCGATTTTTGGCTGCCGGTCAGAAAATCGGGCAATACGCAATAAATGTTAAGACGAATTAACAGTGTTCCTTAACAGCGCCAAAAAAGACTGGCCAGTCACGTATATCGGCGGCAAAAACCAGAGGAGCAAACAACACCCGATGCGCCAATACCGGACACGAAATGGTTTAAATCGCCTTCACAGGCGGTTCGCGCACTCCCGTCGGATGGTGTTGTAACCCACCAGCAAACCGGCGTCGTAAGCGGCTTCGAGCGCGCGCCCGACGTCCTCCGCGCTAACCAGACGGAAATCGGCAGCGTGATCGCCCGTCGGCTCGAAACGTTCGATCCCGAGCGTCTTGCTCGCAATCGCAGTTAGCAGTTCCAATCGATCGTCATGCATTTCCGTCACCCTCTTGCCCAATATCATTTGATATTGATCATACATCTGCAATATATATTTGGCACGCGGCCGCTCGACGCATACTGAGGCACTACTCGAAAATCCGACTCAATTGGATCATTTTCGATCTATTTTGAGAAAGATTTTTATTTACAAATACTGTTAATTCAAATGCGCCCATCACGTCGTCAGCGAACCGGCACCGTGCAACCTCGCGCGGCACATTAGCCATTCGGCCGGGATTTCTGACGCTCAGCGCTTTGGTATGATCGGAAACACGCTCACCCCGCTGTGTTTCCGATGTTCTCCTCATGGATACCCTGCTCAGTCAACCTGCCAGTTCGTCGTCAACCGACCTTGGGCGCCGCGTCCGCGCCGCACGGGTCGCGCACGACCTGACTCTCGATACCGCAAGCCGTCTCTGCGGCGTATCGCGCTCTACGCTGTCGAAGGTCGAAAACGGCCTCATGTCGCCGACCTTTGACGTTCTCCAGAAGATCGTCATCGGCCTGAAGATCGATCTCGGCGAACTGTTCGGCTCCGGGCCGAAGCACAACGCCGGTGGCCGCCGGGCGCTTACGCGGCGCGACGCCGGTCAGCGGCATGCGTATCGTGGCTATCAGATGGAATTGCTTGCCACGGACCTCGCTCACAAGGCGATGCTGCCGTTTCGCATCCGCATTACCGCCCATTCGCTCGATGCATTCGACGACTGGGGCCGCCATGAAGGCGAGGAATTTCTCTATGTAATCAGCGGCAGCGTGTGTCTCTACTCGGAGCTTTACGCGCCCACGCACCTCGAAGCCGGCGACAGCCTCTACTTCGACAGCCGCACCGGTCACGCCGCCGTTTCCACGAGCGAGGAAGACGCGGAAGTCTTGTGGATGGCCACGAGCGCAGCGGCGCCCGCCGCCACTACGTCCGGCACCGCGGAGCCGCAAGCGCAAGCTAGCGCGAAAACCCCTCGCACGAAATTGAAACCCAAACCGGCCGGCGCCTGAAGCCAGGGCCAGCTAGCGCTTCGCCTGGCGCGGCGGGCGTCGCGGCGCAGTCGCATCACCGCGCGTTCGCCGCGTCCCGGCTACGTCGGCGCCCCTCGCCTCGCGCTCAAGCGCCGCGCGTTTGACCGCCTCGACGAAAGCCCGCCCCGCCGCGGCAGGTTGCGAGTCGGTGCGCAGAATCAATCCCACCGGCTCTTCGCTGCCCGAAGACGGCGGCACGAGCCGCACCAGCACGCCGTGCCGCAAGTCGTGTTCGACCGCGCCGGCGGGCACGAACCACACCGCGTCGTTTTCGAGCGCGAGCAGGCGCCCCATCGAAACCGACAGCGTTTCCACGAAAGCCGGCAAACGCTGGGCGCCCCAGGCCGCCAGCAAGCTATCGGCCCCCTGGCGAATCAGCGTGCCGAATACCGGCAGCACGAGCGGAAACTCGTCCAGTTGCGCAGGCCGCCCGCCGCCCTGCGCAAGCGGGTGCCCGGCCCGCACGACGACCGCCAGCGGCTCGTTGTACAGCAGCTCGAAACTGAGGCCCACCATGCGCTCAGGGTCGGCGAGGCGGCCGATCGCAAAGCTGATCGCGCCCGATTTCAGCCGTTCGAGCAACTCCGCATTGGATGCCGTGAGCAGCCGCACGCTCACGTGCGGCCAGTCGCCCGCGAAGCTGCGCAACGCACCCGACAACACATCGGTCGCCACGGTCGGCAGCACGCCGACATCGAGCGTCGCCGCCACCGCGCCTTCATCGCGCGCGAGCAGTTCGACGCCGTGACGCAACGCATTCACGGATGCACTCGCATGCGGCATGAACAGTTGGCCCTCGCGCGTCGGCACGGCGCCGCGCCGGCCACGCTCGAACAGCCGTACGCCGAGCACGGACTCCAGCTCGGCGATCGTCTTGGAAACGGCCGGCTGCGTGATCGACAAGCTCTCGGCGGCCTGCCGCACGCTACCGAACTGGGCCACCGCCAGAAAGCACTGCAGATGGCGAAATTTGACACGGGCGTCGGCGAGCCGGGTTTTCATAACGATTCGTTATACGATGCGCGAAAAAACATCATTTTGCATAACTTTATGGAACAGATAAAGTGCGTGCAACGGTTCGGTGCGATTAAACGTCGCGCCCGGCCCGCTTCCCATTATTCCCCTGTCAGGAGACGCCCCATGGACGAGTCCACGCTGTCGCCACGCGATTTCGACTCGCACCCCGCGTACGTGCATCCGCCGTATCGCTCGTCGGTTCTGCGCGGCCCCACGCGACCGCTGATTCCGCTGAAGGAAAAGCTGCGCGATCAGCGCGCTCCCGTGTATGGCGCCGACGATCTCGGCCCGCTCGACAACGACCTCACCCGCAACGCGGCGGTCAATGGCGAGCCGCTCGGCGAGCGCATCATCGTGACGGGCCGTGTGCTCGACGTCGGCGGCAAGCCGCTGCGCAACACCCTCGTCGAGATCTGGCAGGCGAACGCCGCAGGTCGCTACGTGCACAAGGCGGATCAGCACGACGCGCCGCTCGATCCGAACTTCCTCGGCGCAGGCCGCTGCCTGACCGACAACGAAGGCCGTTACCGCTTCCTGACGATCAAGCCGGGCGCCTATCCGTGGGGCAACCACACGAATGCATGGCGTCCGAACCACATTCACTTCTCGCTGTTCGGTGAATACTTCGGCTCGCGCCTCGTCACGCAGATGTATTTCCCCGGCGATCCGCTGCTCGCGCTCGATCCGATCTTCCAGGGCACGCCCGAACAGGCTCGTGACCGGTTGATCTCGCGTTTCTCGATCGACACCACGGAAGAAGCCTACGCGCTCGGCTACGAATTCGATATCGTGCTGCGCGGCCCCAACCAGACCCCCACGGAGCGTTGATCATGGCATTCCAGGAAACGCCTTCGCAAACCGTCGGCCCGTACTTCGCCTACGGTCTGTGCCCGCAGCAGTACGACTTCAATCTGAAGAGCCTTTTCACGCCTGACCTCGTCTCGCCGGAAACGGCCGGCGAACACATCACGCTGGTCGGTCATGTGTACGACGGCGCCGGCAACGTCGTGTTTGACGCCATGCTCGAGTTCACGCAGGTCGACGCCAACGGCGAGTATCCGGCTTCGAGCGCACAGATCGTCAAGACGGGCTTTCGCGGCATGGCCCGCGTCGGCACCGGCACGGATGCGCAGCATCGTTACGTCGTCCGAACAATCAAACCGGGCCGTGCGAATCCGGACGAAGCACCGCATCTGAACGTGACCGTCACGATGCGCGGCCTGCTCACGCACGCTTTCACGCGCGTCTATTTCGACGATGAAGCGACGGCCAACGCCTCCGACGCCGTGCTGGCATCGGTGCCCGAAGCGCGCCGCGATACGTTGATCGCCAAGCGCACCCAGGTTGGCAACAACGTCATCTATCGCTTTGACATCCACATGCAAGGCGATAACGAAACGGCGTTCTTCGACGTCTAAGCCGTTCGCGGCACGCCAGTAGTCCGGGGCCTGCAACAGCAGGCCCTTTTTCTTTTTGTTGCCAGTGGGATTTCAACCGAGCGGGCGTACGCCGATCAGCGGGCCGTGCAGCCAGAACGCAAAAATCGCCCACGCCACGAGCCCGATCACGACGACGATCGCATCGCGCGACGCCGTGCCTTGCGGGTACACCACGCCGGCTTCGCGGTCGCGCCGGCGTTCGCTGCGGAAATCAAGCAAGGCCCAGATAAAAAATACGCCGAACAGGACGATTGCGTTAAGCGTGCCGTTCGCTAGCAAATGCCCGAATGCCCACAGCACCACGCCGCAAAGAAACGGATGACCGAGCGCGCGTTTGAAATGATTGCCGCGCACATAGGCGGCGGTGATGAAGATGAAGGCGATCGCCGTGAGGAGCGCGGTGACGTGCGGCATCCAGAATGGCGGCGTCCACACCACCGTGGGATTGCGGCGCGCGAGGCCATAACCATAAACGGTCAGCACGATGCCCACGGTAGACAGCGTGGCAAAGAAGCCACGCCAGCCCTGCTTGCCGAAGCGCTCGATCTGCGCCTCGCGCCACGGCGCGGCAACCATGCGAATGGAATGGGCGCCGATGAAAAGAATCAATCCCAACACCAGAATGGCCATTGCCGGACCCCGCATTATCGGTTTATGCCATCCGCAATTTATCAGACTGATGCGCGATTAACAGCGGAAATGCTCGATATCCTGGCCGGCATGCATGTAGCGCAGCAACCATGACGGCATGTCGCCCTCGCCGTTCCACGAATTGCCATATGCATCGCGATATTTCGGTTGCCTTTCGCTTTCGGCAATCGATGTTTCAAGATCTTCGAGCGTAATGCCGTACTCTTCCATGCGGCGTTTAATCCACACGATGAGCCGTTCGCGCGCCTCTCCATCGAGGTCGAACATCGGATAAATCCTCTCGCTTCGCCAAAAGGACGCGACGTCGGTTGATATTGGAGCGTCTGTCCTGAAAAGACAAAGGCTTCGCGCCATATGGCGAAGCCTGGCTGCACTGATGAGAAAATCTGGGAATCGAATCGTGACCGGATGATGGAAGTGAATTGCTGCTTCACATTCCTGTTTCATGCTCCTGTTTCACGCTCCGCTCCAGAACTGGCCACTGCAGGTGAGTGGCCGCTTGCTGCAGGCGGAACCCATCATACCGTGCGCTTGCCGCACTGATCAAGCGGTTTGAATGGCGGCGAGGCCCCTGGTTAGGGTCCTCGCCGCCATTCAGTGCGCATGGACACACTCATACGCGTTTAAACACGCTCAAGCACGTTCAAGCGCGCTTCAATGCGGCCGGGCGCGCGAGCACCGGCGCAAGCGCCGCGCCCGTATGGCTCGCCTTCACCTTCACGAGCCCTTCCGGATCGGCCGCCGCCACGATCGTCCCGCCGCCCACGCCGCCTTCGGGGCCGAGATCGATGATCCAGTCGGCTTCGGCGATCACGTCGAGATCGTGCTCGATCACCACCACGCTGTGCCCCGCATCCGCGAGCCGGTGCAGCACGCTGATCAGGCGTGCGACATCCGCCATGTGCAGGCCGACGGTCGGTTCGTCGAGCACGTACAGCGTATGCGGCGCCTTCTGGCCACGTCGCGTGACGTCGTCGCGCACCTTGCTCAGTTCGGTCACGAGCTTGATGCGCTGCGCCTCGCCGCCCGAGAGCGTCGGCGACGGCTGGCCCAGCGTCAGGTAACCGAGACCGACGTCCTTCATCAGTTGCAACGGATGCGCGATTTGGGTCATCGCCGCGAAAAACTCGACCGCCTCGTCGATCTCCATCGTCAGCACTTCGCCGATATTGCGGCCGCGCCAGGTCACCGCCAGAGTTTCCGGATTGAAACGCTGTCCGTGACAGACATCGCAGGGCACTTTCACGTCCGGCAAAAAGCTCATGCCGATCGTGCGCACGCCCTGCCCCTCGCATGCCGGGCAGCGCCCGTCACCCGTGTTAAACGAGAAACGCGACGCACTGTAGCCGCGTGCGCGCGCTTCGAGCGTATCGGCAAACAGCCGCCGGATCGCATCCCAGACGCCGATATAGGTCGCCGGACATGAACGCGGCGTTTTTCCGATCGGCGTCTGATCGACTTCGAGCACGCGATCGATGCTCTCCCAACCCGTGATCGAATCGCAGCCCTGCCACGCATGCGAGACTTCGATCTGCGGCTTCGCCGCGCTGCGGGCGAGCACGCTGGCGCGCCTCGCTGCAGCACTCGTTGCGGGCGCATCCTTTTGCGCGGCCTTGCGTGCGCGCCGTTCGGCCGGCGACGAAAGCACCGAACGCCCCACCGCATCGAGCAGATTCGACAGCAGCACATCGCGCGCGAGCGTCGATTTGCCGGAGCCGCTCACACCGGTGATCGCCACCAGCCGCCCCAGCGGAATCTGCGCCGTCACATCGCGCAGGTTATGCAGCTTGCCGCCGTGCACGGTGAGCCATTGCGCCGGCATCGCCTCGCGGCCCGCGCGCGCGGGCCGCACTTCGCGACGCGGCTGCAACGGGTGCACGATCGGCTGCGCGAGATAGCGGCCGGTCAGCGAATCGGGCTGCGCCGCGAGATCGGCGACCGTGCCTTGCGCGACCACATGCCCGCCGCGCTTGCCCGCGCCCGGACCGATGTCGATGATGTGATCGGCACGACGAATCGTGTCTTCGTCGTGCTCCACCACGACGAGCGTATTGCCCTTTTCCCCGAGGTTGCGCAGGGCATCGAGCAGGATCTGGTTGTCGCGCGGATGCAAGCCGATGGTCGGTTCGTCGAGCACGTAGCAGACGCCCTGCAGATTGCTGCCGAGTTGCGCCGCCAGCCGGATGCGTTGCGCCTCGCCGCCCGAAAGACTCGGTGCGGCGCGGTCGAGACTCAGATAGCCGAGCCCCACTTCTTCGAGGAACTGCAGGCGGCTGCGGATCTCGCTCACGACGTCGCGCGCGATCTGCGCGTCGCGACCACTGAGCTTCAATGCGTCGATCCAGCGGCGCGTATCGGCCACCGTCCACTGCGCGACCTCGACGATCGCGTGCGCATCGAACGTCACGGCGCGCGCAACCGGATTCAGCCGCGTGCCTTCGCAATCGGGGCACGGCGCTTCGCCGACTCCTTCGGGCTCCTGCTCATCGGACGGTAGCGTCTGCTCGCGGCCGCGCCCGTCCTCGGCGACGATCGTGTCGTCGTAGGCCGCGCGCTGCTCGCGCGTCAGTGCGAGACCGGTCCCCACGCAGCTCGTACACCAGCCATGCTTGCTGTTGTACGAGAACATGCGCGGATCGAGTTCGGGATAGCTCGTGCCGCAAACTGGGCAGGCACGCCGCGTCGAGAGCACCTTGACCGTACCCACGCGCGCGGTCGAACCGCCCTTGTCGATTGCTCGATCGAGTCCGTCGAGCGGCGCGAGAAGATGAACGATGCCCTTGCCCGCTTCGAGCGTCGTGTCGAGCAACTGGCGCAATTGCGCCTCGTTTTCCGGCTCGATCACGAGATCGCCAACCGGCAGTTCGATCGTGTGCTCGCGGAAGCGGTCGAGCTTCGGCCATGGCGCGACGGGCACGAATTCGCCGTCCACGCGCAGATGCGTATTGCCGCGCGCCTTCGCCCATTTCGCGAGATCGGTGTACACGCCCTTGCGGTTCACGACGAGCGGTGCAAGCAGGCCCACGTGCTGGCCGCGATGCTCGCGCAGCAGTTGCGCGACGATCGCATCCACGCTCTGCGACGTCACGGGCGTGCCGTCGTGCACGCAGTGCTGCACGCCGAGCTTCACATAAAGCAGGCGCAGGAAGTGCCACACCTCCGAAGTCGTGGCGACCGTGCTCTTGCGGCCGCCGCGCGAGAGACGCTGCTC
>Ga0131853_10018835_pt1 | contig 12558 bp, 5 predicted proteins | sample TergutLab28metaG_FD_92764 | JGI IMG/M metagenome (GOLD analysis project Ga0131853, IMG submission 92764) | Labiotermes labralis P1 segment gut microbial communities from Petit-Saut dam, French Guiana - Lab288 P1 (version 2) (version 2) | ecosystem: Host-associated > Arthropoda: Insects >...
ACCAGATAACCTCATGTACAGTCTGTCTTAGTAACTTCATTCCTACACTAATTTACGCTCCCTGAGGATGATCCCATAGAGGGATTGAAACATGTAGGAGATATTTTAAATCCATTTTAATCATATAATGTGATTTTAATGGTTTGACAAGTATGTGCAATTAGTTGGTCTTAATAAATATTAAAATTGTGTACGCTTTAATGCCAACTATACATCACAATTCGGTGTCCAGTTAACACTGACCCTAATTACGTGTTCCATGCTCTAGGCTCAACTGGTAATTTGAATGTATAGAAATGCTTATATAACGGTCTCTGTCTAAGTTTGATGGCTCTGGTAATAACCAAGCACCGCATAACCTTCCTCAGTTGCATGTCAGCAGTAGACTGCATTTGAAATGTGATGGCACACGCGCAGAAACCAGATTTCGTCTTTCGGCGAAAAGGACGAGTCTATTTAAATCGGCGGAGGCGTCAGTTCCGTCGACTACTGGCAGCCGAGGTGTGCGCATCGGAGGTAGTAATGCTGGATATCATGTTCCGAGGTAGTGTGAAGAGTACTGGCTACACACTCCGTTCGCCAGTTTCCCTTTCACCTCCCCTCCCGTGCGTCACCGTGTGCCATCACATTTCAGCTGGACTCTACCTGTACAACAGTTTCAGTGACAGCACCAGATTGGCCCGTTAAAGCTTAAATGATATATAACAAGGGGCTTGGAGCAGAAATTGAAGCTTAGTTCTACAATGTATAGATTTCCAGCTCTACACATCCTAGAATAATTACTTTCCTGTTTTATTTTTTAAAAAATTTTATTAAAGTTCTGATACTGAAACGTCAAATTTGCATTAAAAAAACCCGAAATTTTGCATAGTCGCCGTGTGTGAAATTTTCGGTATAAAACGATGTGTGAAGGTGTTTATGCTCCCTTACTGTTCCACACTAACTTATCAGGAGGACAAGTGGTTAGTTACTTATCGTATTCAAACCGAAATGTAAGAAAGAAAGAAAGAAAGAAAACAAAGGAAATCACACAGCCACCCCATTATTATTTTCCTTTCTAGGCGCATTCGCAAAATTGCGAAAGGAGACAATTAGCTTCTTTGCGTCTGTCGGTCCATCCGTCAATCCGTCGGCCTGTCCCCATTAAGCAACTTGGTTTCCACTGGACAGATTTTCATAAAATTCGATATTTGAGTATTTTTCGAAAATATGTCAAGAAGATTCAAGTTCCATAAAATCTGACAAGAATAACGAGTACTTTATATGAAGATCTGTGTACATTTTTTTTATCATACTTCGCCCAGTTCGTTTTAGAATAGAAACGTTTCAGTCAGAACTTCTAAAGAAAATCAAAACACACAATATACTTTTATAAACTCTTTTCCGAAAAAAAACGTGTCGTATATGAGATAATATGGAAAAGCCTGAAAGGCCACAGATGAAAATATGGCGCATAAGCACTGCGTGCCGGATACCTATGGCTACAAACACACACTCAGAATATGAAATACTTATTGTTCTTCCACTACAAAAATAGTTACAGGAATGCGCCTAAATGTTACGTTATGCGTACATTGCCTGCCTTTTTCTTTTTTCAAAAACATGTCCTTGAAAATTTTTCCGTTAATTTCCAAGGTTTATTAGCATACATAATTTAATTTGCGGCCAGTGTTGGACTCTCCTCACGGTCAGTGTTGGACTCTCCTCACGGTCAGAGTTGGACTCTCCTCACGAGTTCGCATGTCTGTTATGTTGTTATTATAGTTTGCAGGGCCTGCCTTAAACAGCAACAGTTTCGGTGTGTTCTCCACGGACATAATGCTAATACCAGGCTTCGCGAAAACCGGCCAGCTGGTTTAACACTCATCCTGCTAACGTGGAGAATATGGTGAGCTAATAATGCCAGCAGAGGGCAGATGGGATTTAATTCGGCGTTTAAAGGGTTAGATGTTGCAATGCGAGGACACTGACGCATATAAAAAAAGTTATTTTTCTCTTTCTTTTTTGAGGGGGGGAGAGGGGGGAGTATTACACAAAACTCTTATTTCCTACCGCGCAGTAAACACACTAACTCTCCATTAAAAAGACCAATTGGTCAATGCTGTTGGCACAGATAATAACTATTCACAGTGAGAATCACACGAAACACACACATTGTGGGGGAAAATGCGAAATTCCTTACGTTGCAACGTTTTGAATGCTGATAGGAAATGGTGTGCTTCTAAAGGCAAAGTTGATTAAGCAAACTGTTAATATGTGAATACCCACCTCTGTCACCTTCCTTAGAGGAACATGTTCGGACGGAGTTCATACACTAGGATAGCTACTTTCACGTACCTTACGATCCGCTAACTTAACCAATCACACCGAAGTGTGTCTCGTAATGCGACGTCGTGAATACGCCGCCTTCCAATCAGGAAGCATGTAACTTCCTCATGACACTGTTTGTGGGATGTTCAATGGATAATGAAATGTAAAATATGCGGAAGGGTATGGTCATGGCCCAAATTAAGGAAACATTCCGTAATGTTCCTGGCAGAAAGCAGCAACGCGACATTAGGAAGCGGGGCTAAGGTGTGAACCCTGTTCTCCCCTTATACGAAGCAGGAGTGCTAAATGTCGACCGCGACATTCAGTAGCTTAATAATATCTACAAATTTTCAAACAGATTGCAGATCCGCCTGAAGAAGATGCTTTTAAACCCATCACATGCTCTAATATGTTGTGGTGGACATATTTGTGCCCTTGTAAGCGAAATATAACATATCGAACAGGCTGGTGTATTGGTAAGGCTGTAGAATTGTATGAAGAGGTCCCTGGGGAGACCCTTGGTTTGAATAATTGCCACGGAATTTGATATCCCCACTGAGAATTTCTACAGTTTTCTTCAGTAAACCCAGTAAACGCAAGTACGGTTACAGGCATCATCACTTTCCGCTACGTCCTACCAGATTCTACATTCACAAGTTCCCATATGATATGCCATGTTACCTGGTAAAATGGGAAGAATAATTCAATGAACTAAGACAGAAACGTCTTGTCAGAGCCGTTGCTGTCCAGTGATTGTTGGTGCACTGGATATTGCGATTAACATGACACAGGGCCACACATTGCAGTGATTGTGGCTGCGTATGTGGTAAGTTAACATGGCACAGAAACTTCAGAAGCATCGTCTGCGTGTAGAAACAGTACGTTGACATGTTTTTAAAGTTAAAGTTCACTTTAGAAGAAGCCACGAAGGCCCAGAGTGGAGTATAAGTATAGCTCTATTCTTTCTTTAACCTCGGCGCTAGATGGGGTGGGTGGTCGACGCCACGTCCCGGCCGATTTACCCCCGGGAAAGAACCGGTACCAATGTATAGGGGGCTGGGGGGGTCCCGGGGGCGGTCTGGGCGGGTGCGGAAAATCTTCCCCCCCCCCCCCCCACTGAGATTCGATCGCTATACCGACTACGCTATCCCGGCCCTGACATGCGTTTAACAGTTGGTAATAACATTTTCATCTCCGTGTTCCACTTTCAGCTCCAATCCAAAGGAAGCTTTGAACTACGTACGTGAAAGTGTCACATAGTTGCTTTGCTCAGTCTGCCAGTTTAGAAAAGTTGACAAACTAATCCTACGCTCTCTACATGCTGTATGCATGTTCTCTGCCGGTGTTCATTGTGTCGCAGGCTGTTCGATGTAAAGACGGCAAATGCATTTTTTGCCGAAACGTCGGGAAATATTCACCCCTTTACACGAACCAAACCCGATAGTTAACCTAACGCAATATTTTGCCACAAATCACTTTGTGTGTGATTCGTTCAGATGGCATATTTGCGGAAGTAAGTGGTCATTGCATGAAATCCATTGGGTCATCTTTGTATTTGGGGGCTCAGCAGGTATAGTAAGTGGGTAATTGGGGGTTCGATTCCAGGTATCGGTAGGAGTTTGTCTCTCCTCCGAAACGTCCAGACTACCAGATCCAAGGTTTAGATTACTCCCCCATATGCCTTCATGGATTGGCGCTGTTTGAGCACAAAAGCACCCTTACTGCTGTATAGTTGAACAAGGTGGATATAAGTACAGCAGACTGCCGAACCATCCTAACCTTATAGAAGCTTAATCAACTGCACTAACATTGGTAAACTCTGTATTTTCCCCACAGGACGCGTTTACGTTCTCTGAAGCCTGTCTTAAGCGGAAACTGGGCATAATGGAAGCCTGCTTTAGTGAAAAAGTCTGTCCCTTATGCTTGCGTTATGGGCAGGTTTCACTGTTCTTCGAATTATTAACGGACTAATTAGTGATTATTTCCATAAACATAATTAACTGTTTTTTTCCTCTGGTGCTGTGGCACAACGAGGGTCATGGCCTTCTAGATCACACACACCGACGCACCACAGTCGGTAGGTCTCCTCTAGACGAGTGATCAGCGCAGAGACCTCTACCTGACAACACACGAAACTCACAACAGACAAACGTTCATGCCCCCCCCTCCCCCGAGATTCGAACCCACGATCTCAGCAGCCGAGTGGCCGCAGACCTACACCTTAGACCGCGAGGCCACTGGGACCGGCCGATTAGCTGGTTGGTCCTTATAAATTAAGAAGCGGATTGTTTATTGTGCGGTAGGACTGAAGTTTTATGTTGGATGCAGATTTATCGACCGTGCCACGGCTCAGGTGGTTAGTTGCTGGCCTCCCGCCACAGAACCCCGGTGCGATCGCCGGCAAGTCCATGTGAGATTTGTGGCAAAGTGGTAGTGGGACAGGTTTTTCTCCTAGTACTTGGGTTTTCCTGTGGGCCGGGATAGTTCAGTCGGTATAGCGACTCGCTACCGGCAGGGCGGCCTGGAGATCGAATCCCGGTGGGGGGGAGGCGAGATTTTCCACAGCCGTCCAGACCACCCCTGAAGCTCGCCCAGGCTGCTATACAAAGGGAACCGGATCATTTCCGCGGGTAAAGCGGCCGGGCCGTGGCGTTAACCACCCGCCTTCATCTAGCGCCAGGTGAAAGGAGTAGAGTAAAAGTTCTTAACCTTCTATGTGCCAAGGACTCCTTGGAAAGTCTGGTAAAATCTACGGACCCCTTCTCAGAAAAATGTATTTAAGTGCCTAAAATAGAGATAGTGAGATCCACTGAAATTATCAAATATTTTTGGAGTCTAGACCCATAAATTACTTTGTTTCCTACCTGCATTATTGAATTAAAAACCAAATTTCAGTTAGAGGTTTGTGAAAATAAATTTGTAAATTTTTTACCATCCAAATTCACAGATCCTCGAAGGTCCGTGGATCCCAGGTTGAGAATGGCTGCAGTATACCTGTACTCCACCTCTGTGCTTCCATCGGCAGGTTATATGGATAACTTTACCTTGGGGTTCCCTCTGTGAGTATCACTCCGCCAACGTTCCATAATCATTTTCATGTTAATATATTCTTACAAGGACAAGCGGGGGGCACATGGGAACCTCCAAGCAAGCCAGTGCTCTGTCGGGCATCGGAGCATCGGAGAGCACAGGACAGAAAACTGCTTTCATGTTATGACAGTCTTTTTTTTTTTTTACCAACTTGATGCACAAATTCTTTATTTTAATACATTTATTACATTCCTCTACATGTTTCGAGCACTACTGTGCTCATCTTCGGGCGGACAATTGAATTAATACAGCATCTGGTATCGTCACTCTCTTTGGGTGACCGTTCAGACCACAGTTTACTACAGGACTCTCGTAACCTGTGTATTGAACAGTCACCTAAAGAGAGTGACGATACCAGATGCTGTACTAATACAATTGTCCTCCTGAAGACGAGCATAATAGTGCTCGAAACATGTAGCGGAATGTAATAAATGTATTAAAATAAAGAATTTGTGCATCAAGTTGTTAAAAACAAAAAGATTATCATTATATTAGGATGCACGGTCAACAAAACATAAAAATTTGCTTTCATATTGTTTTGTTTGCTGGACTCCTGGATAAAAGCCAGCTTTTGGAAAGTACTGCAACCACATATTTTAACACTTTTGTTATTATTTTAATGTTGTATGTCCCGTACATCGTGTGACAATTAGTTTAGTTTGTACAGCCAACTTTACACGCATTAAATGTCTGTTCTTCAAGTGTGAGGAATGCATTTATTTCATGTAAAGTTGGTTCTACAAACTAAACTACTCTTGAAAATTTGGTTACCTCAATATTGACTCCAAAACCTGATCTATGGCATTTGCCATTGTTGAGACAGATATCCCTAGTTCCAAGTTCCTAATGCATGTTTCTCGTGCAACCCACCCAATAGAAATTCATCAAAAATAACCCCTTGCTCTGAGTACCATCACGTTTTCTTTTCGCATTGTTCTTTAGCATTAACGGACCAAAGGATATTCCGCGGTCCCAGTTTCAGGGCACGACTCTGACCATTCTAAAGCATTAATTTTCATGTTACTTCTATCAGGGCGGGAGGCGAACGCCTTTCCCCACCCTCAATCCAGAAATATCTTGTACTATCTGCAACACGTCTTGTCTTTGTGTTCATACTGATGACAGGCGAATCGCCGTTCTTTCAGGCAGCAGAAAACCAGATACATTAAAGTTAAGCAGTCCTTTTAAAATATTGGAACCCCAGTTCAGAAGGACAAGCGGGCCAAACCTGCAAGCCATCTGACAGTGACGTTCACTCTTCCATCTCCCATCCAGATTATGCGCCGGTTCTTTCCCCAAGATTTCCTCTTCCGTCTATTCTTCCTTTTACTCTTTACTAGGTCTCTCTCCCTCACTTAAGTCATTTTTTTTCCTTTATGCTGAACAGGGTTGAACTGTTGCCCCCACAGAAAATGCTTGTACAGCATTGCTGAAAGGAAATTGGTAATAATTATGAGGAATACTGCTTTAGGGATGTGATGCCGTGTAGACGGATACAATTTTGCTGACGTTCCGACAGTTTTACCAGACAGTCACATCCTAGCAGACATATTCTTAACGGTCCTATATTTTTTTCAATCACAGATTCATTATTCCATTACTATTTTCACACACTTGGACTTCGCACACCAAATTTCTAAAATAACTACAACAATAAAAGGCAATGATAATTTCTTCCCATATAGTGAGACACCGGCCGTAAGTCCTCTGCATGGTATGGATAACAGCACTGCAGCATTTCTTTCTCTTTGCCTAATGTTTTACTATCCTTTAGCCCGCTCTAGTCTAAACAAACCAGCCCAAAGTTCTTGTCCTCAGCGAAGGTTATCATGCAGTTATCACTACGTCCGTATGAAGAGAATGTCTAGACGATCGGAGTGTAATATAGGAGAGTATGATGGAGTGGGAAGCGCAACAGACCGAGGGTCATGTGGAGGGAGTTGGCCTATGGGACTTCTTTCGATCAAATCATTAGGCCTGCCGTGCCACAAATTCGTTCCCCGTACTGGCAACCCTAGTCACCGATTCTCCTTTCCTGAAGACTTTTCCATTCTCTTCGAAATGTGACAAACGTCGAGGCCTGAATTCCGTTGTTAGGCCTACCTCCTCCAGCGATCCGCTATAAATCGTTTTCTCATATTACGGTTTTATGAGGGTGCAGGTTGCTTTACAGAAGTGCGAAAGTTTACTTGATACTTCAGTTTTGTGATAGAATTATATTGCCTGGCGGCAGTAAGACGGAATAAAACACGATTGTAAATCACAGCGTCGCTAAATATCCTCTCATCGAACAAAGCAACTGCACAGAACACAGTCCTGCTTGACAAGTCTACATTCGCTCAACTAGCCCAGCGTTTTATTGAACCAACGTATTTGTTGTTTTCACAAGGACCGGCCACCGGACCCTACCTTGAACGAGACGAAACCAATAAACGTTTTCACACCCAAATTCCTTAAGGCCCATAATATTACCATCTCATAACACTTGCTTTCTCGGAGCCTCTTCCTAAGTCTCACGTGCGAACGTAAGTCTCAGTGAGCCGGAGAGAACAAGAGGTAGAGGAGCCGTTCTCCGAGGAGCACCTCATGCAGGGAGTTGATGTGCGGGTGGCAATCCACCCTGTAGTGGGCCGAAGTCGGACATCATAGATATCATAAAGCAGAAAAGACTACAATGGCATGGCCACGTCAAAAGGACGCCAGAGGAGAGAATACCAAAATTAATTATGGATTGGTTACCACGGGAGAGAAGGAAAATAGGACGTAAAGAAAAACGTGGATGGAAGGAGTACAAGCAGCCATGACAACAAGAAATTTAGAACCAGATCAATGGAGAAACAGAGAGGAATGGCGTTTGGTTTCCGGAAGACGGCGACAACTGTTAAAAAACCGGATAGATAGATAAATAACACTTGCTTTACAAGCTGTCCCTTCCATGTAAAGTACTCGGTGAAATTCTCTATGCATTTACAATCCCCATTTGTCACGTCATCTCATTCGCCCTAATTCTATCGCCTTAGTAATATTCATTCAAGTTACGAAACTCTTCATTATAGAATTTCTTTAACTTCCTCTTTGCCCACTTCCTGCGAAACTTAACTGGGTTCAAAATGTTCCTGACAATACATTAACAGATAAAGCTTGAGGTTCCCATTTTGTGACTATGGAGATTTCGGTCTTCTGGTATGCGAAGACGGAAGACGAAGGTAACAAATTCCGCTGAAAAGTCTATGCTTTTCTACTAGACGATACAGCTTCACGACCCAGAAAACAGAAATTTTCACTGTGACAGATTATCTACTGTATATATTCGTCAGTAATTCTATACCAAGTTAGACTACGAACGTAATGTAAACTAGAGTAAATAAAATAATTTCCGGGTGCTTTTTGCCAAATGGCTTTCAGAAATTGGACGGTGCTACAAGCGGGTGTTTATTTTTCGTTATACGTGGGTAGACGCCGCTTACATAATAATAAAGCTTCTTTTTAAGAAGTGGAACGCATGAGGAAAATAGTTTTGGTCGGGGAAAGCTGAAGACAAGAAACCGTGTTTAAGTTCTATGTGGGAACGGTGTAATAAACGATAACGGATGTTTAAGAACTAAAATGAGCCGGTGTAGTGGCGTGCCGGAAGGTTGTAAACATAGTAATGAACTGTCAGATTTGGCACATAGCGTCTTAACGCCACAACGACGGCGGGTGTGACAGCGTAGTGGGTACGGCGACTCGCTACAGGCCGGACAGTTTGGGGTTCGAACCCCTGTAAGGGCAAGATTTTCCACAACTTTCTGGACCGGCTCCAAGGCCCATCCCGCTTCCTGTAAAAGTGTGCCGGGGTTAAGGCAGCAAGGGGGTGCCGCTAACCACCTTTCCCTTCTTTGCGCTGCGGATAAAGAGAGGTTAGATCTATACGTCTAGCCCGCCCCTTGTCGCACCTCATGGTATGTTGTAGGATAAATTTCACGTTACCTTTAGGTATGTAACTGATCGTCTTAGCTACTCAAGAAAAAGTTGACTCCATGGAATTAGACATTTTTTTGGTACTGGGTCTGTAGTGAAATATTCAAAACAATAATTTCTAAGTATTTTTGGGGTAAGTGGTATTTACCAATCAGTCGTTAATATGGGTTTAATTACAGTGTGAATAATCACCGTATAGTGACAATTGTGTTGGAAGAAGTGAACCTGTCGAACCTGTGCCCGAAACGTAGTGTATTTTATTTCAATACATACGATGGAGAAAGGTAAAGGAATCCCATTACAGGCCTGGACAGGCCCTGAGTATTCCAGGAGGTTGAGGCTTCCAGATTTCAAGACAATCGGCACATGAAGATGGTAGAGTTGTCAGCCCTATGCACCGGCCGACGCCCCAGGAATTTCTGTTAGAGGCTGTCAACCCCAGGGCCACAGTGCAACCGGAAGGATTATGTCAATGAAAAATACCAATGAAAACATCGGGAATCGAACCCGCGACCTTCCGGGTTGTAGCGCAGTGCCTCAACCAATTGCGCCACCGAGTACAGCTATACCTCTACTCCTCATTTGGGCTCTCGTGGCCTGTTCTAGGGTGAACTTTACTTTTACCTTTACGATGGAGAATGTCCAAAAAGTCTATGAATTTAAATATCATACATGAGAACAGGCCAGCAGGTTTTCCCAAAGCTGCGACATGAATCAGTCCTACCGGCGTCTTCAGGACCCTCCCTCTTGTACTTAACAATATACCTGTTACGGTGTCGGAGAATTTGCCACGAATGTAACTTAACGGCCCCTTGTTGCTTTTTACTGAAGACAGAAAGACGATGACGAGCATCTTTCTTCTTTCCATGTCCTTCCTCTACCAACACCGAGGTCTGGCTACTGAAGGAAATGTTATTTGAAACGGTTGGGCTGGCTTCAATACACATTCCATTGTAAGGGTCAGGACAGGACAGCCGACACCCAGCCCTGAATGGTTTCACTCAAATTTGACATAAAATTCTCCTTTCTCTACTCGTCGCTCCCTTCCTTTACGTCTGCGTTGTTTTTCAGTCGTCTTGTAGTGAAACCACAATTTGCGAAAATAAGATTTTTATGGTGCTTCGTGTCTTAAATATTCGTCTATTACCTTAGCTGGGAGACATGTGTCTGAAGATATACAATAACAGGAGTCAAGTGTCAACGCCAACTAACGCTCGAACAGCCCTTTACTCAGCACATGTTAAACAGTCTTGTACTATCCCATATTCATAAGTACACTTATTAATTTAATCCACTTTTTAGACCACGTACCTGTCTTAGGGAAGCAAGATATACTTAATGCCGTCATGTCTGTATAAATGGCGCCCTGTGTTCCACCTTGAATCATCTGACCAATGTACGAGTATATGAAATGTAGGTATGAATGCTGTACAGTACCACTGGATGTCACGGCAAACTCTCCTTTTAATTCCCTAAAATCGGTAGTAATAACGGGGACGCGTGGTCTTGTGACACAGGAGTAACACTAGCGACACTGAACGTACGGCTCCTGAAATGGTGTATAATGAAGGAGGTTAGAGAGAGAGAGATACAGAGAGAAATATGGGGGCGGGGGGGTGGGATGTTTTGTTAAGAACGCTGTCAGTTGCTAAGATTATACAGCGTCGGTGTCAGACGAAACAGAATAAGTTCCAGTGGTGGAAGGATAATGAGACATACAATAGAATCTTTCTTGAGATCCTAATTTTTCGTAAAGAAACTCCCCGTAGTTTATGCAGTCCGAAAGTCCATTGCCGTGTTAAGAAGAGCCCCTACAGACCCACAAGAGTCTAGTTCACGCCTTCCTATCCTTTCTTTAAGACCGTCTTAATACTACATTTCCATCTAAGCCTTTGTCTTCCAGGTGTTGTCTATCCATTAGGTTTACCTACCAAATTTCTATCTTCCCCCGTGCATGCCACGTGCTCCGCGCACCTCACCTCCTTGATTTGATCAGGTCATCAATTCTGGGTAAGGTGGTGGAATGATGCTTACAGGGAGAGGCCAAAGTGCGCTCAAATATGTGATCCAGTGCCAATTTGTTCAACACAAATCCCACATGGGCTGGCCTGGGTTCGAATCTGGGTCCCCGCAGTAACAGGCCGACGACTAACAGCCTAAACCTTAGTACGAGCTAATGGATGTTCTTAAATTATACAAAATTTTTTAGCAACGTTCTGTAGAACATAAAACAAAATGTCAGCTGTTTAGTTTTCGGCTACATGGTCATGCTGAATCAAATGACGTATCAAGTGTTTGGTGCGGTTTTATAAACGTCACCACACGTTTGGACTATTTGTGTCGTATTGCTAGCAAGTCAGGATAAAAACAAATCACTTACCAGTAGGCGGAATTTTGAGGTTATGTCCGTGGAATTTAAAGTAGAGAGTACCTCAGTAACACACTCTTCCAGGGTGTGAAGTGTAATAGTGGATACATTAAAAGAAGGATCGCGAAAAGTCGACAAGGAGTGACACTCCAGTCTAAGGTTTGTGCGAGGTCACAATCATCACCCTAAACAAAGAGGATTTTACGAAGACTTACACAGTGACTCTGACTTCGGAGTACCATTTGGTTCGACCCAAGTGACGGGCAGGAACATGTGGTATGGGAATGTGAAAAACGTTAAAAAGAATCTCTGAAATAGGGTACAGAAAAGTGGATTTAGTCGGGCTTGAACTGGCTAAGAAAGAGGCAGGATTTTGTAAAAATTAAAACAAATCTTTGATTTCCATAATGGATGAGGAATTTGCCGATTAAAGGAGCGACCCTCACGTTCTACAGGGACTTCAGCCCATGCAGTTGCTTAATTTTAGAATATTCATTTATACAAGTCGACACTGCGTGCAGAAGCGGTCACAATCACGTTGGTCTACAGACTTCTGGCTACGTAAAAGTATGTTGGGTTATTAGGCGCTCAAGTCTTGTCTTTCAATAATTAATTATTCACACACACCACACACACACACACACACACCACGCACACACATATACACACACCACGCACACACATACACACATCACCACACACACACACACCACATAAACACCACACACACACACACACCTCGCACACACATATACACACACCACGCACACACATACACACATCACCACACACACACCACATAAACACCATACACACACCACATAAACACC
>Ga0131853_10018838_pt1 | contig 12557 bp, 12 predicted proteins | sample TergutLab28metaG_FD_92764 | JGI IMG/M metagenome (GOLD analysis project Ga0131853, IMG submission 92764) | Labiotermes labralis P1 segment gut microbial communities from Petit-Saut dam, French Guiana - Lab288 P1 (version 2) (version 2) | ecosystem: Host-associated > Arthropoda: Insects >...
AAAGGTAAAGTGATCCCGTTACAGGCCCGATGTGGCCCAGAGGGTGGGTAGAGGTATAGCTCTACTGTTCCATGACCGCGGCACTAGAAGGGGGTGAGTGGTCAGCAGCACGCCCCGGCCGCATTTTACCCCCGGAGAAGACCCGGTACCCATTTTACAGGAGGCTGGGTGGGCCCCAGGGCTTGTCTGGAAGGCAGATCTCGTCCGCACTGGGATTCGATCGCGGGCCTTCCAGCCCGTAGTCAGTCGCTATACCGACTGAGCTACCGGGCCCACATGTTATAATATACACATAAAAACGTAAAACAGTCCCGTTACAGGACCGGAGTGGCCCAGAGGGTTTCAAGAAGTTAAGGTTCCCACATTTCGTGACAACGGCACAGGATGGTGGTAAGGTTGTCCTTACACACCGGCCGCCTTTACCCCAGGAAATACTCCTGGTATTTACTTCTGTTAGAGATTGAGTCGACCCCAGGGCCATAGCGCGATCGGAAGGATTTCATGTCAATAAAAAATTCCAATGACACCACCTGGAATCGAACCAGCGACCTTCTGATTTGTAGCACAGCACCTTAACCACTGTGCTACCGGGGTCCCTAATAAATACGTAAAAACATACAACAAAACACAGTAAAACAGTATTACAAATCGTACCTATACGTTATGGCCAATCCCCAGGGCAGCAAATTTTAAAAGTTCTACAGTATGCGAACTATATTGTAGACCGTGTGGGAATTATTGTAAAAAAGCAGTTCAGAAAGTAGCGGAGACAATGTGCAACAGAGCTAACGAAGGCGTCGTCAAATTCGAAGCAGCCTCACTGCTACAACAAGAACATTCCCGTCTCCACTTGTAAGTTCTAAGCACAAGGAGATAACTGTTCGAATAGTCTCAAGCCCAACAGTATCACATTTACCACCTGCTATAATATTAAAACGCAATACATTTTGACCACACCCTGTATTTATGGGTTCTGAACGGCGACCAACAAGCACCGACTGTGTCGCCCTCAACACCCCTAACCGATCGTTTTTTGACGCCGGGGTTTACGAACGGTGAGGAACTCAGAGCTTAACTGTAAACAGTGATTAACTCCATAGAAGAAGAGATCCAACATAGATTAACACTTGGTAATAAAGCATATTATGCAAACAATTTCTCTTTAAAAGTGGACTGGTCTCCAAGAAATCAAAATTGAAACAGTACTGGAGTATTATAAGACCAACAGTAACAGATGGCTGTGACATGTGGGTCTTGAAAGGAACCGTAAATAACAAGTTAATGGTATTTGAAAGGAAAGTGTTAAGAAAGATCTTTGGTCCTACAAAAGAAAGAGATGGTACACGGAGAATCAAAACAAACGATGAATTAGATGAATTAATAAGACATAAGAATATAATAAATCACATAAAAGCACAACGATTAAGCTGGTTTGGCAATTTACATCGAATGGCGGAGAGAGAGAATGGTAAAAAAGTATATAGGTGGAAACCGATGTCAATACGACCACAAGGAAGACCAAAGAACAGAAGGGAAGATGGCATTAGAAATGGCATGAAGAAATTGAAAATAAAGAACTGGATTAGCTGCATCTAGGATCGTAATAAGTGGAAATCATATGTTGAGAAGGATTTACTGCATCCAGGATCCTAAGAAGAGGAAATTGTATGTTGAGAAGGCCAAAACATTCAAAGATTGAAGCTGTAGCGCCTAAAGAAGAAGAAGAAGAAGAAGAAGAAGAAGAAGAACGAGCAGAAGAAAAAGGAGGAGAAGAAGGAGGAGAAGACGGAGGAGGAGGAGAAGAAGAAAGAAAGAAGAAAGAAGGAGAATAAATAATGTAGTAGAAAGAAAGAACAAGAAAGAAAGAAGGAAGAAGAATAAGAGGAGACGGAGGATGTTCGCAGAGCGGCAAGGCTTGTGCAGCTGGTAAGCTGGTGTTTCTGTGGGACGCGGTGACAACGGCTGGCCAAACGCCGATACCCACCAGTCGACACGGGGTAACAGTCCCGACGACTTCATGCCGGACACGGATTTTGCTCTCCGTGACCCTGGACCGGCAGTTCAGTTACTCCGATGCATTACACTCGTCGAATGACTTCCACCGTTCGCTGTGCCCCACCGACCAGTTCGAACTGCCAGTCCAGTCTACACCACGTATCAAGCAGTCACAGTAACGTAACGTCCGTGACGCGAGAGACAGACTGTACATTAAGCACCTTTCTAAGGTCTCGAAGATCATTTAATTCTTACCTATCAACTAACGAAAGCATTTTCGTGGAATTATGTCACTAGAATCATCACTGCCCCTTTTTTAACTTCACTAGTGCTCAAATAGACTGTCCTGCGAACTTCTGAGCTGGGATACCAACATACAATTCTGAACATTTCTACAGCGTTGGTCTCTGAAAGGGACGCAGCCTTCATCAAGGTATTCATTCTACTCCCGGTGCAGCATGACAACACAGAAACGCAACCGAGTATTTTTGAGGTGATGACAAACGTCGAAATGCAGACCCACATCGTACCTGGCATGTGTGGTGACGTCACAAATCACCAGCTGTGTGTGTCGTTTCTAGCTGAGGCTGTTCTTTTTATCAAGTCCCCCGACCATTACAGCTGTCACGAGATGTCTCGGCAGAAGCGGGCTTGCTGTGCGATACAGCTGCTGTGTTCGGTGACGCAATAAAAGGGACAAAGTGTGATTTGAGCAATACGAGCAAAATATCACTCCAATTCATAAAATTCCTAAAATGCACGACTGCGAACGAGGTATCAACATTTTTTTCAAGTTTCATAAATAAATAGTACAGTGAAAAATAATGTTCATTAGGGTATTTTACCGTTTTTACACTCAAACATTACTACTTGCAATAACATTCTACAAATAGGACACATTAATACATTTTTTCACGTTCCTGAGTTGAAAGTCGAAAATGATGGTGGGGTGGGGGGGGGGGGGCAAGGGGAGGCGACGGTAGGTTAAAAAACTCCATAACCTTAGCACTGTCAGCCCCAGCATACAATCTCGGTAACACATGGGTTTTGTAAACATTACTGCTGTACAGACCATCAAACCAATGAAGATAAGAATCACATTGATGCATTTTTCGACTAGTTATAAATAAACACGAAGGTTGAAATCCAGACGAAGTATGCAGTCAAACGCAACGCTTCAATGTACATACATAAACGAGCTGCATATTTCGGTCCATTCAAATCATAACAGCGACCAGATTCGGCTTTCTTCATTAAGCTATATTCAGGCTGTGACCTAAAATGGTTTTAAATATACAATTAGTAATGTCCCAATATTTTTATATTTTACTTCCTAATTAATATATTATATTTGCGTAAAAAGGGCCAGTAAGATATATATTATATATTTTATATATACATACATATATACGTATTACATATATATTATAAAAAAGCGTAAAATGATCCCGTTACAGGCCCGGTGTGGCCCAGAGGATGGGTAGAGTTATAGCTCTACCCTTCCATGACCGCGACACTACAAGAGGGTGAGTGGTCAGCAGTACGCCCCGGCCGCACTTTACCCCCGGGAAAGACCCGGTACCCATTTTACAGGAGGCTGGGTGGGCCCCAGGGCCGGTCTGGACGGACGGACGGATGGAAAATCTTGTCCCCACCGGGATTCGATCCCGGACCGTCCAGCCCGTGGTCAGTCGCCATACCGACTGAGCTACCGGGCCCACACACACAAACATATATATATATATATATATATTATAATATATAGTTTATTATAGCAATCACGTAAACGAGATCTCGTACTTTTTCAGACGGTGTTCATTGTACATTAAAAACCATTTTAGGTAACACCCTGAAGATGGCTTTCTGAAAAAAAGCCAAAACATGTCACTGTTACGATTTTTTAAATTATATTTTGTTTTTTCACTACTTCCGAACAGTGCGACACACAGAACAACAAGGAATCTACCAATATTCGCAGCCACTCCACCACCGTATTAACCACACACCGATGTATTTTAACGGACCTCTTTAACAACTGTAACTTTAGTAAGCACAAATAATGCGTTCCCTGATGACGGTGTAACTGTTACACCGAAACATGTCAGAGCTGTTTTAATGCAAATTTTAATATTGTTTTTAAGACAAGAACTTGCGCACCAGTTTGTGAATAATAAACTTTGACGTCTTTTAATTGTATTTACATAATGAAGGTTGTGTTAAACTGTAAAATTATATACAGGATCAGGCAGAAATACCTGACTATTTGGCAACACAGCTGTAAGTGTAAGCGTTGGCGCGGGGACCTTATTCTTGAGCGCCCTTCTAGCGAGACTCAGCATTTCATTTGCCATGGAGCGCTGGTCTGTAGAGCATCGGACTTTCGCTGTGGAGACGTATTTCTAAAACAACGGTTCTGTCGTTGTGACTCAGCAGATATTTCGTCGTCACTTCAAAGTTCATCGGAACGGCAGTGTCCATAGTGGCAATACTGTACTGTTGTGGGTGAGAAACTGCAGAGATACAGCGCCTGCCGCAAAAAGGAAACGTCCAGGAAGAGAGCCTTCACTTAGAACTCCTGAGAACATCGAACGGTTGCTTCAGGCTTTTGTCAGAAGTCCTCCGCTTGCGGAATGTGCAGACAACAAGGGACGCCACCTCACAGACACCATATTCAGGAAGTGAATGTTGTAATTAAAATTCTTTCAAATAAAGACAATTTTAGTAATAAATTCACTTAAAAAGATAGTATTGTGAATTAAGAATCGTCTGGTTTTTCTGCTGGACCCTGTGTGTGTGTGTATTTACACACACACACACACACACACACATATATATATATATATATGTTCCATTGATTATGAAAATCACAACCGGTATGCCTCGCCTGAACTCACTAATTTGTTAAAATTTATTAAAATAATAAGCATATCCCACGTTTAAATTATTTTTAATAAATAATAAAAAATCAGTAAAATCTCACTAAATTAAAAACTGCACGTTGCAAAATGTACTTATGATAGTTAAGTATCGTAATAAAGTTGTCTAATGATGGTTCATCGAAAGAACCATGCAGTGTATTGATGTAAATACATGAAAAGGGCTGTGTTTTGACTGCGTACCGTGTCTGTATTTCAGTGGTAGGAATCATAATAAACAAATACAGAAGTACAGACGTGTGTTTCATATCGCCATTACTACTTGTGCATATTAACCGAAGGCAAACAAATCATTTCTCCGTTCACTTACTGCCTCACAGTCTAAATGCTCTCGCAACACTAAAAATAATCCCTTCAAGAGAGTTAAAACATGACAGGAAAAATTAATGTGCAGAAAGAAACAAACGGCTGGAGTGTTGACCTCGCGCGCGCCATCTGAAGACACTATATCGGTACTAAGATAGTGGCCACGTGGGGGCTCTTGACACCCACCAAATACAGCGTTCCTCTTGTCTAAAGTTACAGGAACGCGGCCTGGTTCCAGGGCCTGCTCGACAAAGGAGGTTCTGGAAGGGATCCATCGATGTATACAGCCTTGCGGATCAGGCGTCAATTTATTGCATCTATAAGATATTCCTGATGTCTTGAATTAGCAGGACGTGCGAAGTGCTGTACTTAGGTCGGTATCTTACATACCGCAAAAAGAGCTTTATTTACAGGAGAAGTTACAGTCGGCACAACAACGCGCAAAACTATCGTTCAGTCTACACTATGATCACAAGCGCAAGAACGCAAGCACACACACACACACACACACACACACACACACACACACACACACCACACACCTAAAGAGGAATTTTTCATGGTTCGACAGCCCCCTTTGGGCCAGGGCAACCTCATAACCGAAGTTTTGAGAACACACTCAGTCACACCACACTTGGTGGGACTACACCGTACGAGTGATCAGCCCGTAGCAGACACCTCTATCTGACAACACACAACACGACATCCATGCCAACGGTGGGATTCGAACCCATAATATACGGAGGAGAGCGGCAGCAGACCTACGACATAGACGGAGCGGCCACTGGGACCGGCACAACCGTACATACATAATATACACATATATACATATAAAACACACACACACATTAACACGTACATGCATACATACATACATGCAAATACACATACATATATACACACATAATGCATACATACATACGTACGTACGCACGTTCATACACACACACACACACATATATACATATATATATATACACATACGCACGTACATACATAATGCATACGTACGTACGTACATACATACATACATATATATACACACACGTACGTACGTACATAATGCATACGTACGTACGTACATACATACGTACATAAATACATACATACACACATACATACACATACACGCATATATATACACACACACACACACACACCCCAACACACACACCCAAACACATACAAACAAAAAACACACGCACGCACACAATCACAAAGACACACAAGCACACACACACACACATACATACATACATACATACAAACTAACATACACAAACACACATAGATACACAAACATATACATACACAAACACACACAAAAACACATACACAAACACACACATACATACATACACACACACACACAAACACACCCACATACACAAACATACACACATTTATATAGACACACACAAAAACAAACACATGCACAAACACAAAACACTAAAACAGGTCAACAGTTTAAAATATCTTGGTATTATTTTTGATAGCAAATTGACTTTTCGAGACCATATTAACCACACAGAAGAAAAGTGCTCAAAATTAATATGTTCACTTTCCAGATCGGCTAAAATAACTTGGGGACTGAAGCATGAGGCGTTGAAAACCATACATACAGAGGAATCTTGCCCCTACTGCTATACAGAGCCCCAGTCTGTAAAAGTGTGTTGAACAGGTTTTACTACAAGGCTAAACTAATTAGAATACAAAGACTCATAAACCTTAGAATAGCCAAAGCCTAACGCACGGTTTCGAATGAGGCATTGTGTGTAATCAATGGCACAATACCAATCAACATAAAAATAGAAAAAAAAGGAATATTCTTTGAAATTACAAAAGGAATAGGAACCCAGTATGATAGGGAAATAGATATGGAAAACTGGAACCATCCGGCGACACACGTCAAAATAATTGAAGCATATGAAGACAACTCACACCCTATACAACCATACACAGATGGCAGCAACAATGACCTCACAGTAGCAGCCGGAATAGCAATTTTCTTAGACTACAATCTAACAGCAAAATTGAAATACAGGCTAAATGGACGGTGCACGAACAATCATGCGGAACAAATGTCTATCCTCAAAGCATTAGAATATATACAATATACGGAAACGGGGGGAAAATCAGTAGTAGTATATACAGACAGCAGGATAACACTTCAATTGCTACAAAACCAGAAGACACATACATACACGTCTCATAGAACAAATCCGAACTAAAGTCACAGAAATGGAATAGCACGAAAGGAGGGTGGAATTCAGTTGGATAAAGGCACATGCGGGACACCGAGGAAATGAAACGGCAGACCAACTGGCGAAAGAAGCAGCATATAACAAGAACATCGAGGAGTGATATTCTAAAATACCAAAGAGTGCATTGTTGTGTGAATTAAAAGAACAAACTGTTCAGCAGTGGCAAAATGAATGGAAAAGATCCTCAAAAGGAGCAATAACAAAAACTTTCTTTCCCAAAATAGAGGATAGGCTGAAACTGAGATTAAACGCAACCGCTAATTTTACTGCTATAGTAACTGGTCATGGCAAAATCAAATCTTAACTATACAAGTACAAAACAATAGATAATCCAATGTGCCCTTGCAAAAAAGGTGATCGAACAGTGGACCACATCTTAGTCGATTGCACACTACTACAGCAAGAATGGGATAAACAAAAGCAGTGGTGACAACGAGAGAAAACTGGCCAGTGAGTTATAACAAACTGAGTATAAAATACTACAAAAACTTCAAAGAATATATAGACAAAATAATATGGAACAAAGAAGAGTACAAATAGACAGTGAAGGCCCCAAACTGTACATAGAATAGACAGAAAATAATATGTAAAAGTTACCATCAATGCATGTAGTATTGCTGCATAGTAATGGAGCATGCAGGCTAATATATGTTTATTTAAAAAAAACACATACACAAAATAGCACACACACATACACACAAACACGCATACAAAACAAACACAACCACGCACACACACACACACCACACACACAAACACACACGCAGACACACCACACACACACCACAAACACCCACACACACGATCACACACACACGCACGCGCGCGCGCACACACACCACACACACACACAAACACAATACACACACACACACACACGATCAAACACACACACACCACACACCCACACACCAGCACACAAAAACTTCTCGATCGTAACTTACACTCGTCACAAATTCATCACGCTTATCGCTCCAAAGCACCGATCTGGAAAGTCACAATGTCACGCCGTAAGACAAAGAGCAGGCGGCGCCCGACACCAGCGGCGCAGAACGCAAACACCGCCAAGCAGTCACCACATCGCAGACGGCTGCTGGCTGTAACTGTCACCAGTAACGTTACAGACTGCACTGCATTCAATGGACGCGCTTCACCTGACCCCACTGGTCGTCAGGCAATCCCCGCACTGTAACTGGAGGTGACACCAAACGACATCATGTCATGGCCGCCACAGGACTGCACCTGAAGGCCTCTCGGCCACAAAGACAACTTTACAATACAGAGTGCTGTATGTGGCGATCAGATACGAATCGCATGAAGGAACAAGAGTAAAGCGCACTATACACTCTCAGTTAACCTTTCGGCGCCGGAATTCTTTTTTAATTTTAGCACACTCTGTATATAAAATGTGATTAATACAGGAACCAAATATGTTAGAATTATGAAACAAACTGCATTTTGAAGAGAAAAATACGGAGAGTATACACCATGTTTAAAATATCCGGTACCTATAATTGTTGAATAAATATATAAAATGCAACTTTAGAGGTTAGCGGTGCGGTACGTCAATTATAGTTGACGTTAGGCGCCTAAAGGTTAAACTGAGCGATCTTACTGTAACGTCATACCTGACGGAAAAACTTAGTAAACTGCGCAGTTTTGACAGGTAATAACGCAGGCCTCAGAACTGTCCTTTCCAGTCGTCTTTCACACACAGAACTGCGCAGTTCACTCAGGGAATCCCATAGTTTCCTCAGTTTGCCTGCCGACACCACGATGGCATCATCTCAAGGCACATCCGTTTCTAGCAATTCATTCAGCAGATGAGCATCGCATGATATATTCCTTTTCAAATACCACTTCTTACTCCACATTTTACGATTTCTTTTCTCCTTTTCGGATAACATTATGGCCGATGTTGCTAGCAAACAGCAAACGACAGCCTTGTTTATATCCACCATAGTCACACGCACAAGAAGACACACAGAACTGACAAAAAAACTAACAAACCTGATGGGAAACCTGTGCTGTGCCAGAAAACATTCAGTTCAGTTCTCCGTGCAGTTTTTAAACAGTTAAAATGCACAGTTTAACTTCGAGTATATGGGGCTCTTCAGGCATCTCAACCCTAGCTCGGAAACTTCCGTGTGTCGCATTCTTCAATCGCACTCCCCACGCCCCAAATCACTAAACACTGATAAATTTCAATACAGGTACAGTCGAGTTGAAATGTGATGGTACATGGCGACGCACGGGACGGGAAGTGAAGGGGAAACTGGCGAATGCAGTGGGTAGCCAGTACCCTTCACACTACCTCGGAACATGATGTATTCAGCATTACTACCACTGGTGCGCACACCTCGGCTGCCAGTAGTCGACTGAACTGACGTCACCGCCGATTTAAGTGGATTCGTCCGTTACGCAGAGTGACGAAATTTTGTTTCTGAGCGTGTGCCACCACATTTCAACTGGCCACTAAGGGAGGATTCAAATTTGTGATGGAGTCCAGTTGAAATGTGATGCCACACGGTGACGCAAAGAGGGGAAGTGAAGGAGAAACTAGTAAATGGAGTGGCTAGCCAGTACCCTTCACACTACGTCGGAAATTTGTGTATCCAGCATTACTACCACTGATGCGAACACGGCGGCTGCCAGTAGTCGACTGAACTGACGCCCCCCGGCCGATTTAAATGGACTCGCCCGTTTCGCCGAAACACGAAAACTAGTTTCTGCGCGTGTCCCATCACAATTTACACTCACACTACCTCGGAACATGGTGTATCCCGCATTACTACCGCTGATGCGCACACCTCGGCTGCCAGCAGTCGACTGAACTGATGCCCCCGCCGATTTAAATGGACTCGTCCGTTTCGCCGAAAGACGAAATCTCGTTTCTCCGCGTCTGACATCATATTTAAACTGGCCTCTACCCACTCCTATTTCTATATGACATGGAAAATACTGCAGTTCATGCAGCACGCCTTGCTGTGTTTTCCGTTCGGACCACAAATCCATACTACATGTCAGTAAAATGACCTGACTAACACATACAAGAAATAACATACACGACGAAACACCTTCTCCTGTAATTAGTTCACCAACAGACGATGTACTCATTTATTTTTTTTCATTATTCACTTCTGTTATGTAGATTCACTTTCATTACACTGTTGCCACTATCTCCCCCTGTGGCGCTGCGGCCCAACGCGGGCCATAGCCTCCTCATTCTTGAGGTTTCTTGACCACACACAACGACGTATCACAGTCGGTAGGACTCCTCTGGACGAGTGATCAGCTCATCGCAGAGACCTCTAGCTGACAATACACAACACTCATGACAAACATCTATGCCCCTGGTGGGATTCGAACCCACGAACTAAGCAGGCGAGCGGACGCAGACCTGCGCCTTAGACCGCGCGGCTACTCGGCCCGGCCTGTTGTCATTATATAAATATTTATTCAAATTGGTTAGGGGAATAATTCTGTAATTTGTACTCGAACGTACTGTACATACTTTCTCGGCAATAAATCTTTCAAAAAAAAACACTTAAGTAAAAATAAGATTCTACTCGTTCACGTCACGAAGATGTATATGTATAGAAGAAGCACAGCCCCACTCCATCTTAACATCTGCACTGGATGACGTTCAGTGGTTAAATTCACGCCCTGGAGGCTTTACCCTCGAGAAAACCCGTTAGCCACTGAGTAACAGGCTGCGTGGGTATTACAGCCGTTCTGGTTGGTTCGGAGAAGATCAAGATATATTGTTCCTGCCGGGAAATGAATCCCTGATCGTCCACCCTACACATCTATACAGGCCCAAACACAATACTGTAACCCAATACATTAGTGGGCCTATCATCCCAGGCAATTCTTTCTTTCCCCTTCTTTTCTCACCATTACAGCTCCCTGCCGTTCTTCAGGATGGGTGTCAGCATTCTAATGCAGCTATAGTATGGCGTCTATTTAAATTCTCGCAGTGGAGGACAAAGAACTAGAGGACAGACTGAGCGTCTACACTTCCTCGTCGCAATTTCGACGACACAAGCCAGTAGCCACAGCACACAACGTTAATGATTAATTTTGCTCCACATTTTCATTTTCCGGACGTAGGCCTAATGCCGCAATAGGATCTACCTCGTACAAATCTGGTACCTTACACGCATGAGAATGGCGTATGGGTGTCCTTATCAGAACTGCAATACACGTAAGGTGTTCACTGCCGTACACAATATACGTGTAACATCGACTGTGCACAAAATCTCCAAATATTCTAGATGCCAATTGAAAATTCCGTGGGCCGGGTAGCTCAGTCGGTATAGCGACTGAGCTACGGGCTGGACGTTCCGGGATCGAATCCCGTTGGGGAGGACATTTTCCGTCCGTCCAGACCGGTCCTGGAGCCCATCCAGCCTCATAAAAAATGGGTACTGGGTCTTTCAAGAGAGTAAAGTGAGGCCAGGGAGTGCTGCACACCACTCACCCCTTCTAGTACCAAGGTTATGGAAGAGTAGAGCTATACCTCTACCCACACTCTGCGCCACACCGGGCCTGTAAAGGGATCACTTCACGTTACTTTACTTGAAAATTCCAGCCGCCAGATACATGAAATTAAGCAAGGTACAGATCCAATGTGTTACGACGCCACCGTCCAAATTTCATCCAGCTAGCCGAATACGCACCACGGATTTGTGCACCCTGCTCAATATTATTGACATATTATGACGACAGGAACACAGATGTTTCGATACACATAAAATGTCACTGAGTGGCAATAGTGGTATGGTACTGACAAAAAAGAATTAAGGTACTGAGAAAGCTATATTATACAGCGTCGGTAATAGGCGAATGAATGTGAAGGCAATGTCGAATTGATACTGACTGGGAAAAACGGAAGTAATGGGAGAAAAACATTATATAGTGTGGGTGGTACATGAATGAATGAGTATGGAGCAATGGTGGAATGATACTGACAGGGGAAAACTGAAGTACTGGGAGAAAAACATTATACAGCGTGGGTGGTAGATGAATGAATAAGTATGGAGCAATGATGGAA
>Ga0131853_10018840_pt1 | contig 12556 bp, 7 predicted proteins | sample TergutLab28metaG_FD_92764 | JGI IMG/M metagenome (GOLD analysis project Ga0131853, IMG submission 92764) | Labiotermes labralis P1 segment gut microbial communities from Petit-Saut dam, French Guiana - Lab288 P1 (version 2) (version 2) | ecosystem: Host-associated > Arthropoda: Insects >...
AACTTGATGCACAAAATTTGTTTCACAATAAGTTTTATTTCATGCCTCTACATGTTTCGAGCACATGTGCTCATCATCAGGAGGTCAAAATTGCATTACACAGCCGCTGGTATCATCACACCTATAGGTGTGATGATGGGCACATGTGCTCGAAACATGTAGAGGCATGAAATAAAACTTATTGTGAAACAAATTTTGTTCATCGAGTTGGTTAAATACTGAGATAAATATACTGAGAAGCACGGTCAGAAAAACGTCAAAAAAGGGGGAAATAAATGTTTATTTTCGAAATTATATGAAACACGTAAATGCATCATGTGGAAAGACGCACACTTTCCTCATATTACAGCAGCTTGCAACCATAATATCATTTGGGTTTCAAATTTAATGTAATATATGTCATATGATTCTTTAATTTCAAACCATAATTTATAGCATTATGTTGTGATAAATTCCTAATTATAAGGAGTTTTAAGTAATGAAATAGTAGCTAGATTTATGTATAAAAATAAACTAAAATTACAAGCACCGAAGCATTCTGAACTCGGAAGAACGGAGAAGCCCTACGGTTCCTTTTTGTTAATATATCTTATGTCTCTTATTAGGCAAAAAGTTATGCCGAATAAGAGCAATGTTTCTTCGACCCAGAAATGAGAGAAAGAGGGATCTCTGGTTTTTGCGACAATGATAAATGTCCATGTCACATATATATTGTCGACATAGTTAATACACTGTTACTCATCTTGCTTGTGCTTATGTTAATGACATCAAATTAATTTGCTCTGGTTTGCGACGTTGCTCATACACAGAGAAGAGCTCTGTTCACTGTAGGTAAAAAATCGCAGCGAATGCAACGCAAAATTTAAACAGCACTCAACACATGCCATCTTTTGAAATAAGAGCGCACTGAATCACTTAGAGATCCTATCAGTTATAAAGGGAATTGATGATTACGTATGTGAATGGAAGATAGTGGTTATATGATGAATTGGAAGTAATGTTTAGAACATGACACATTCTTCCCGGGTGTGGAAGGGGTGCAAAATTTAATCATTAATCATTAATAATTTCTTACACTTCGTAACGTAAACATGATGAACATAAGGCTCGGAACAGCCCCGATAGTGCCTTCTCACTGTGAAGGACTTTTAACGCCAATGTCAAACCCCTAATTGAATCATCTTCCTAGTATGCAGTCCCAGGGTTGCCAGGTCTGTCGCAATGGCGACTAAATTTTGTGCTGTGGCGACGAATATTTGTGGGTCCTCCATATGGAAATTGTTTTATATCACCGGTCTGGCGCAGAGAATATTGCCGTGGCTCCTAAATTTTCGCAAAATTATTGCATCCCGGGGTTCCCTGTAGGTATTTAGCTAACATATTCGCAGATAGGCTCCATATCTGGAATTGTGTGAGAACATGCCCTCTGTATAAGACCGCACCAGAGGGTGTCTCTGTATAAGAAATTGATGACATCCAAAGCAGCTGAAGTTTCGCAGTTACATTTAGAGGTACATTTAGTAAAACGCAATTTCTGCAAAGGAATTTTTTTTTTCCAAACTGTCTGGTACGAGGAACTGAAGAAGCGAAAGAGATTATCACCAGCGATACTACTTAATACAGTAGAAATCCACCTATCCGGATTAATTGGGACGGGGAGCCACCCGCTACACAAAAATTTGATTTTTCTTTGAAAATAGGCTACAATGGCGGTTTGAAGTTCAGCTGTTAACTATGTACAGTGTGTACTTGCATCTAAACCTTTCGATCATGCCTGTTTTGGAGTTCTAGAAGCCATAACACTGTACTGTAATTGATCCGATAACCGGTAATTTCAAGGCAAGTTAATTTTGTAGAATTCTCGACATATTGACCCGACGGGCCAGGCTGATCCGGATAACCAGCTTCCGGATAAATGAAAATCTACTGTACATGACAAATGTTTTTTATATTAATTATCTGTTTATAACGCCAAGAAAGGGACTGAATACTTTGTGTCGCTAAAAAACGAGTGTTGCTCTAACCGAGCAGTATAATGTACGGTTAACAGTGAAGAATTGCCTGGTACCACAGAGTATCTGACGCTATAGACGAGGTGTCGTATAAACCGATACATTTATAAATAAATTCTACTGTATTGCCATATTTTTCCTCCAGTAAGTGGTTGCTTTCCAAGCTATTCCCTCCGAAAGCTATGTATGCATTCCTTTTGACATGACTAATCCAAATTGCTATTACGAAATGTATCAGTTTAAAAGTCTGTGTTATTGTCCAGTGATAATTTATTTCTGTTACACCCACACTTTAGCACTTCGGTTGATATTCTTTTCAGTGGGGTTTCTTGTGTACTGTCTTGCACTGAGGCTAAATTTGTGGGCATAAAGAATAATTTTAGTTACTGTGTGTTTTACATTCTTCTGGTTGATGAGCCCTGTCAGTTTGTGTTCTTGCATTCCTGCAACACGATGTTGTGTCCTGAACTTTAGTTCCACAAGCCGTCTTTATTTCCATGCAGTAATTTTTCGTCCCAGTCAAGCAAGGAAGCTGTAGGAGAGGAACATCGTCTTCATACTGGAGAGAGTTTAAGCTCAAGAGAACAATAGACTGAACATTTTTTCGTTTAGGGCCTAATTAACTTGGCCTGAATTTATAAGAACGTTACCAATGGAGAAGAATACAGCACGTATTTATATTAGGGCATAAATACGTGAGTGGGACAATTTTATACTAAGTGGCATTCTTTCGTACAACACAAAGTGACCACGATTATTATTAAAATACGAAGAGATGGTAGTTTTCCGCGTTTATGTTACTAGATCTATAGCTATATTAAACTGCCGATCCCGGTGGCAGTGCGATCAAATACGTAAGTTTGTGGCCGCTCGCTGCTGAGTTTGCGGGTTAGAATCCCGCCAGAAGCAGAAGTGTCTGTTTTAAATATAGTATGTGGTCAGGTAGAAGTTTCTGAAATGGGCCGGTCACTCGTCTGGAGAAGTCCTACCGATCGTGGTGTGTCTTCAGTGTGATCGTGTAACCTCGAAAATAAGACGGCCTGGGCCCGAGTATTGTCTGTTGCTACATGTAAAAAAAAAATTGCTAAAATGAGACACTTTGAACAATGAAATATTTGTAATAAAAATAAACGAATAAGTTTCTAAGATATTTGCGATAATTAAGATTAACATGTTTCAACCTTCAACCTCCTATCTAGCAATCTAGACGTAGAAGATGAATGTGTTGAGGGATGTGACGTCGTGTTTATCTGTAGACATAGCAGGTTTGTTCAAATAGTATCCGGATTGGAATTGTAGTGGTTGCTCACTGGGTGGAATGTGTTTGCAACCAGTCTTGACATGTTCGTGCATGTCTTAGCAACTCATGGCACAAGTTGCAAGTGGCTACGTTTGATCGGTTGGCTGTAGTAGGTCGCGGAAGTAACATGTGCGTTTATGTCATAGCGGTTTTTACGATGTGTGAATGTACCGAACAACGCATTTGCATCAAGTTTTGTTTTAAAATCGGAAAAACTGCAACGTAAAAGTATCAATTATTGCAGCAAGCATACGGTGAAGATGCAATGGGTCGTACACAATTGTTTGACTGGTTCCGTCGATTTAAAGAGGGTAGAACCTCCATTGAAAGCGACCCCCGCTCGGGACGACCGTCAACATCGAGAAACGAGGAAATGATTGCTAAAGTTAGAACAATCGTTTGCAATAACAGGAGATTGACAGTACGAGAGATAGCGGATGACTGTGGGATCTCCGTCGGCTCATGCGATGCAATTTTGACCGGAAAAATGGGGGGATGGCGACTGGATCCTGCACCACGGCAATACGCCCACACACACTTCACATCTTGTGCAGCAGTTTTTGGCCAAACACGGCACCGCTCAGTTTCAGCAGCCGCCATACTCACCAGATCTCGCACCGTGTGACTTTTCCTATTCTCAAGGCTTAAGGATGTTCTGGGAGGACACCGATTTGAGGCAACGGAGTACATCAAACGAAATTCGACGAAGACACTATTAGACATCCCGAAAGAGGAGTTCGCAAAATGTTTCCAACAGTGGCAGAAACCTTGGACGAAGTGTGTAACTGCGGAAGGGAACTATGTTGAAGACAATTAGGGTTAAAATCCCGTACGCCTTATCTACTTCATGTACTGTGGTCAGTCCGGATACTTTTTGAACAAACCTCGTATACCGACGATTCACAAGGACCTGTTACGTTTATTATCATTTCGTCTTCCCTTAATCATGGAAGCAGCAGGTTCTTTTGACAATCAGAACATATTGTCGTAAATGGCTGAATAAGACAAAACGTATCTTTATGAAAATTAGGTATGGAGCTATAAATTTAATTCACCTGGCATAGTACTGGATCCAGGTGCGGTTCCTTGTGAACACAGTAATAAACTTTCAAGTAGATAAGTGACGGAAATTTCGTCACCAGCTACATGATTATCAGATTCTAAGCAAGAATGGTACACATCGTGGATTGAGTTAGGTATATCAAGTTTTCTTCTTGATTCACAGGCTGTCTCTTGAGGGGGCGCTCTGTATGTCGAGAACTAAATAAAGCAATATTGTGCGTCTCATCCTAATGTGGCACTTGTCATTTTATTTCACGTAATAATTCATTAGACTACGCTCCTTTGTCACAACTCCATACTGAATGGTTTGACAGTTAAAATTTAAAAAAAATGGGATGATTGAGAAGAAATAGCGTGCGAAAAAACCTAGAAAATCATGTCGGGTTCATGATTGCAAATGTCAGGACGTGCATACAGCTTGGAGAGTAATATTAAACTCGATTTGAAGAAATTTGTTGCGAAGATACAAAACACGACTTTCGAGATCTAGTACTTATGTGTTTTGACAAGAGTGAAAAAAGGCAAATTTAAAGTTTTTGTTACGCACGCCACGAAAGAAATAGCTCCATTCTTTTTTAAATTCTTGGAAGTGTATGGAACTGAGCGGAAACAATCACGTTCTGGCCGCCTTAACCTTAGTAAACAGTCTCCACTCACCATTAAAACAAAAGGCTGTGTGGGTCCTGGAGAAAAAAACTATCTCAATCCTGTCGTAATCGAAACAGAATTTCTTGATTGTCCAGCCCGTAGCCTAGTAATCGTGTCCGCTAATCGGGGTTCAATAAAAGTACTGATTTTATTGATAACATGATAATCATAACAATTCAGTTAGCAAAACCACCAAAGCACAAACAAAACTGTGCGGATGAAAATAGCTTTTATTAAAGCCTTGACATGTTTCGATCAGGAGTTTTTAATCCTGAACACAAACCGTAGTATTTTTTAATATTATGCAGTAATTTTTTCTTATAAGGATCCGCGACGATCTCTTGTACATTATGTGATGTTGCGGTAATGAATAAATATGTAAATATCTTAAAGTAATGTATCTTCTTCGCGCTGGTTACATCTCATTTACCGTAATTGTCTGGATCACCAAAAAGACCGACTGCCAAGGAGGTAATTGAATTTTTTTAGCAATTAAAAATCTAAGCACTTAAACTACGACCTGAAAACAAAACTGGAGTCGTCTTCACCACATCGAGAGTTTGGGCGAGAGTTTTTTCTTTAAAACGGGCGTATTGTGTGTAATTTGGAAGGATATGTAAGGAACCGGTGGTGGCAAATTTTAAGGAACCATTGCAGTATTTCCACATATAAAGAGGGGAAATCGACAAAAATACAAGAAATAATTCTCTTTTCTAAAAATCTAACTTTGATTACCAAAACATGATTTCAAATAACGCAAACTTGACTCTTGACAGGAATGCATGCGAATGGGGGAATGTATCCATCAGGCGAGCCACAAGCTGTCATGTGTTTCAGGGGACGAAAGTTTTCCTACTCCTTGTTTGGAAAGTTAGAAGAAGAGCACGAAAAGAGAAGAAAGACGAGGATGTTAGAGACAGCAGAAGGAAGAAAGTAAAGAAGGCATATCGTTGTCCGTGGACGCCATTTGTTGGTTCTCCGGGGTGCACTTGGCCGCTACAAAACGGCGTGAGAATTGCTTCAGGCGTTTTTCTCTTGTAAATAAAGCAGGCAGGTACTGTAGCAATAAGAGCTTCTGTATTCCCTCGCCTGGCCTAATTTCACCCCATACCATCGACTCTGTAACTGAAATAAGCTTTACGCTCTCCTTCTCTAAGAGAAATTGCAGGCCAGGCCGAATTTCTCACAAGAAAAAAAAATCATGCTTCGTCGCTGATTACAGGACATTCTATACAGCAAGTTAATTTCGTAACTTGTTTAAATAAGAGGTTCGCAACCCAAATAGGATGGCTATTTTGTCACTACACAGGCGATGCATAGTGGAAGAATTAAAGCAGAAATTGTACCTGTGTACGTGCGGTACATTGGGAATGGATGTACATCTTGGATTGTAGAATTGTGTCATATTTGTCAGGCGTTTGTAGCTGTTGCTTCCACCATGGTGTAGCCCTTTGCACGTAACTGAAGACCCAACCTTTTCGTCCAATTTTCTGATTTCTTAGAAAGGGCTTCTGTAATGCTGAATAGTGTCTGAAACATGTCACGTTCTATTAGTAACGCACGTGGGGTCGTACGAAAAAACGATTGGAACTGCTGGTTTGAAGGTACTGACTTAAAAAGAGTTCCAAGACCGAGGAATTCTGTTTCGATTTCTAACAGGGACAAGAGATTTCTGTATTCTCCAACGTACCTGGACGGACTACGGGGCCCACTCGGCCTACTGTTCGGTGGATACAGGGTTGTAGCGTCCCAGGAAAAAGTGGCATTGGCCCGATGCTGACCATTCGTCGTCGTATGGTGTCAATGTTAAGAAATCGTGGAGCTGTATTTTCGTGCCTCCGTATGGCTTCATGAGGTGTTGATAAGTTAACACGGGAACAACTTTGCGTGTGCTTTTTACTACTCCTTAAAGCAGAACTAATAATTCCACGGAGTAGAGTACCTCTTGCAAAGCTAGTATTTTCTGAGCTAGTCAAAAATGCTTCTGGCTTTTATTAAATCATCATCGTCATCATCATCATGTTCATGAATGGTTAGGCGTGTTTCCTGTTACTTAATTCTCAAGATGAAGTTGGTCCATCCATCTCTTCCTCGGTCGCCCTATGTTCCTTCGTCTTTTTGGTTGATATTGTAGTGCTTGTTTTGGTATTCTGTTTGTGTCCATTCTCTGAGCGTGTTGTGCAGTTTTATTACCGTTTTGACAGAAGCCACCTTGTCATGAATAATGGCTGCCGGTGCGTAGGGTTGACAACCTTACCACCTTCATGTGCCGATTGAAATCTGGGAGCCTCAACCTCCTGGAACCCTCAGGGCCTGTCCAGGTCTGTCTTGGGATTGCTTTATATATATATATGAATTTCATATAAAGTATTCGGTTTATTAGAACAACGTTGACCAAACTTAAATTCACCTGACAGCCAGCCTAAATTCTTGTATGAAATTTAATCCTCATATTTGTTTGGGTTATAAAACATTGGAACAGACACGAGAGAAATGTTGTTTAGTCCCTTCGAAGCAAGAAGGTATAAAACATAAAGGAAACGCTTACAACTTTGACGCAGACGATAATGACTTTGTCTGGCGAACAGTGTTTTCGTCTCATATACAGGCAACACATTTTGCAAGTGTTTTCGCATGGTTGCAGCTGGATTGTAAAGGTCAATTGAAATTCTTCTTGGCCCCTTATCCCTTTCCGCTGTTTACCCCCTTGGCAACCACTACTACAGTCACCACACCCCACTGGTACAGTGATGCTACTCAGGGGTGTTATTGAAGACTGGTCACAGACATCACAGGGCACAGTAAATTAGATTTAGGTAGCACTGGAATAAAACTCCTCCAAGCCATCTTTTTTTTTTACTCTCTTGTGACGTCAGAGCCAGCTGAGTGTCTGACCCGACCCATAAACCGCCGCATGAACGGTAACTGCACACTGTGTGTTTCCGTTGTGACTCACTGGCCGTTTCTTCATCAGTGGCGGTTTATGTGGCACTGGAGATTGTATAGTATCTACGTTTGCCATTCTTAGAACAAGGCCCTTTGTCTTTTGATTTCTAAAAGGTAAAGCAGTCCCATTACAGGCCTGGAGTGGCCCAGAGGGTTCTTAAGAAGTTAAGGTTCCCAGATTTCGTAACAACGGCACAGGATGGTGGTAGGTTGTCAGCTTTACGCACCGGCCGCCTTTACCCCCAGGAAATATTCCTGGGACTCATTTCTGTTAGAGGCTGAGCCGACCCCAGGACCATAAGGCGATCGGAAGGATTTTGTCAATGAAAAATCCACTGACACCAGCTGGGATCGAACCAGCGACCTTCCGATTTGTAGCACAGCACCTTAACCACTGTGCTACCCTGTCTTTGACCTCTAGCAGCTTTAATTGGTTGAAACAACAAAAACACTAAAACAAATGACTTAATTTCGATACATAGGAGGTCCGAATCTGGACTGGAATCCCGAATGTTTTGAATAGAAATTTTCATCTGTTTTGAACTCTTTATTTTTTACTAACATAGTTGTTTTAACTGGCTTCCTTTGGAAACAAAGATTATATATTCAGGCGATTCAGATAGAACGTATATAGAAAAATTAAGAACAAAACTTCTCTGTAGGTAGACATGCTCCCCAATTTAGCACAGTGCCAAGTTACGTAATTGTAGAATTGCGCAATTTAAAGAAAATAGTAAAAGTAAAATAATAACATGTTTTAAAAGCGCGGCGAATTTTCCCATGCGGAAATGAAAGCACGAATAGAGGAAGGCGTTAGAAGGATACTGCTGGGCGATAACAGACGACGGAACGGTCACACTGCGGCTGATCAGGTTGTATTTTTGTAGTCGGCGTTTCAGTCTGACTTCCTTGTGTATACGGTAATATAAATATTCAATTCGAACTGGCGCCGGACTTTCCGGAAAATTGTCTGGGATTGTCTGTCTGTGTTCGTGGTTAAGATAATTTGTTACGTTTCTCTCTTCTTATGGGCCTTCGCAGAATTTCGAAAAGCGACTATTAGCTTCGTCCTGTAACGTCTGTCTGTTCGTCAGCATGGAATAATTGGGCTCTCACTGGAAGGATTTTCATGAAAATTGTTATTGAGTATTTTGCGAAAATCTTTCGAGAAAATTTAAGTTTCATTCAAAATCTGAAAAGAATAATGGATATTTTTGTGAGCGTTTGTGATAATATTGCGCTTAATTCTTGTAAGAATGCGAAATGTTTAAAAAAATGTTCGTAGAGAAAAGGAAAACACACATTTTGTGTTCAGTAACTGGAAAGTGGAAAAATAAGGTAGAGCCACACAGGCCACAGATGGCGATAGGGCGCATGCGCATTGCATGTTGGACAACTAAGGCTACAAACACACACTCAGAATATGAAATATTTACTGCTTTTCCACTGCAACAATAGTTAAACGAACGCGCCTCAATATTCCGTTATACGTACATTGTTTCTGCATTTTGACTGTTTCCTTGGGCGTTTCTTTCCACTGTCACTCATGTACATAGCTGGTATTTCCATGACATCATCCGTCTGACTGCTCTTAATGCTACTACGCGGCCTTTTCTCTCTTTCTGTCTTCAATTGTCTGTTTAATCAAAATAACAACCTCCGGTTACGGTTAGAGAGATTGGCACCGAAACGTCGGCAATAAACTCAGAATCTAAATGCTCCAATCATCCAGAAAAGTGATGCACATTTTGAGCCGCCATGGAAGCCTGAATTGTCTATAATCTTAAATCCGCATCGTATTTATTTTTTATTCCATTTATGTGTGTCCACTACGGCACCTGAGCTATCTACCGTCTCTTCTGGTGTACATAATGGCCGTACATTCAAGCGTCATGCTATTTGCCGTGCGTAAGGTAGCACATCTAATCCATTTAGTCTAGTCTTTCTTGGGAAGCTGATAGTCGCGTTGCTTTTCAATGAATTTCCAAAATTTTATAGTAGGAGAATACTCGTATTAATTACTGTGTTTACATCCCCGCATCCTGTGGATCCTAATCCAGAGCCAGGTGAATCCGTCCTACAACTTGCCGCTCTTATTTATTTAAGGTCTTCTAGTGGAAAATCCGCTTAAAATTTGACTGCATGATTTAATATTGTCTGTGGCTGCGGTTTCTACAGGTAACATTTCCAGTGGTGCATTAACTTGCATTACTGCCGATGAGGAATGCATTAGTGTTACAGTAATTCCATCTAGATCAAGACTTGCAAATAATCCCACATATATTTAGGCCTCTTATATTTAGGGCTCCCAAATAATCCCATTCGCTTCAGGATTTCAGACAAAATTAACGAAATATCGTATAAAATAACAAGATATGGCATTACTCAATTATTATACCAACTACTGCACATATATAAAATTTATAAAATTTACACCTTAAAACATTAAAACATAAAAACGCTCCGACATGTTTCGGTCCTAGGATCATCATCAGGGAGCCATATCGTCCTTGCTAAAGTCACACTATAAAAAGTCACAATAATTTCGCTGTACCAGTTGGGTATTGTGGCAGCATGACTTTTTATAGTGTGACTTTAGCAAGGACGATATGGTTCCCTGATGATGATCTTAGGACCGAAACATGTCGGAGCGTTTTTATGTTTTAATGTTTTAACGTGTAAATTTTATAAATTTTATGTATGTGCAGTAGTTGGTATAATAATTGAGTAACTCGACAACATGCACGGTGTAACAACGAAAATAAGATTTGGTATACTTATTCCTTGACGCTTTTGCTCACACTAACTGAAGGGTTATGATTTACTTGCGAATGATCTTGTTTGATTACTTTAGAATGCTGTAGGTTTCAATAAGAGGCAGGCTGTTGGCAGACAATTTTATTTACCATCATTAAGTCATGTAGAGTTTCAATATGTAGTTATCAGCCGCTTTGGATAGCGTGTTTGAGTTGGATCCGCCAGTGATCCCAGTTTCCTGAGACTGGAGTCTGACCGCACTCCTGGCGTCTAATGAAGATAGACAAGTAGGCAACGAGCAGTTCAATACGTCCCCTGATGCTGCATATATAAGCGATATATGTATATATAATTCTGCATGAATTATTGCAACGTTGACAGCTCTGAGAACACCCTTCATGCGAGTTAAAAGTTTCATTGTTTCCTGATACTAGTATCTTCTACCTGTCACATTATGATACCTGTCTCGTGCGTGTAATTTTTAAATCGGAAAGTTTCTAATCCATTACACGCTCTGAGATTCGACGTCGAAACATTTACTTGTCTTCATATAAGCAAGCCTCTTTCCCAGTATAAATGATAGCGAAGCAAAAAAAATCACGCAATACCAGTCAGTCTCTATACACAAATAATTTACAAGCAACAACAGAGAAGTGTAGACTAAAAACCATCACTAGCGTTGCGTTAGTGACGATTTCCATGCCTTCAATTCAGGCCTTTGAAGATTCCGAAATGTTCACCAATAAATAATTGCAATAAATCACGTGCGAAATTTCTTTTTAGTTACTTTTCTTGGACCGGGCCATCTGGCCTAATTCTGCTTATAATTGCTTTTCGAATAGTTGATCCCTAGGCACTTGGTCATAATGATTTAAGTCGCAAAATCATACGGGAAATAGTTGTTTTACAAATCGATACTTGAGCGGGATAACAATGTTAAAGTGGACTGGGAGGAAAAGCGTTGTGGACATTCGTAGTGAATTCGTCTGGATTAGAATATGGACTATAGTAGGGCAGTTCTGAATGAGGTAAGAAAAGTCGTGATTTCACAAAACAGGGAGTGTATTGAGTAGCTTGGGGGCTATTAGCTTTTCTAGAAGGACTTTGACTTTAAGTAACTCCCTCCAACGTGGCCAAGCTAGCTTGGCCATTGGATGGAGGTAGTTGCACAAAAATTATGACCAGTATCTGAGACTATAGTTACAGTTTTATGTACTCCTGATGATGGGTGTGGTTGACACCTTAAACATGTAGAATGAACTTGCAGAATAATAAATAGACTCCGTTGTGTTGCATCTCGTTGGACAATTATTAATATAAGCTAAAAGAGTTCTGTAGCGGGCTCTTTCATTCCCTCCAGGTGAATATCGGGATGGCACCTCGAATAGGCCAGGTTCTCTTCCTTCCATATCTTTTAGGATTTATCATTGTTGTATTTTTTTTTATTATTGGAATACATTTTCTTTTTCGCTTTGCATGTTGGTGTACAAATTGTATCACCGAATGTCGCTGCTTGTTCAGATTGCTATTAATATTGTTGTATTCCCTCCCTCATATGGCGCCGTACATTACTTCCAGCCTTCACTTGAACGAAGCCTGCAAATCAGCATTCGTTCGTTATCTGACCTTGTTTCCCGGCCTTAGTAGATAGTAACCTATCCCACTCGCTAGAGTCGAAAGTGAAAGGTATAATTTTGCATCCAGTAATTAGAGTGCTGTCAACAGTAGTTTGTAAATAAAGTTGTCTGTGATAAAGTATAACAGTAGGTTGAGATTTTTCGTTTAGATTTCGTGATACTCAAAGGTAAAGGAAGAAATCCTTTTATATTTG
>Ga0131853_10018841_pt1 | contig 12556 bp, 8 predicted proteins | sample TergutLab28metaG_FD_92764 | JGI IMG/M metagenome (GOLD analysis project Ga0131853, IMG submission 92764) | Labiotermes labralis P1 segment gut microbial communities from Petit-Saut dam, French Guiana - Lab288 P1 (version 2) (version 2) | ecosystem: Host-associated > Arthropoda: Insects >...
GACCTAGGAGGGACGAGGTAACGGGGGAATGGAGGAGATTGCATAACGAGGAGCTAAATGATTTGTACTCCTCACCCAATATCGTGCGGGTGATAAAATCGAGAAGAATGAGATGGGCTGGGCCTGTGGCGCGTATGGGTGAGGAAAGGGGGGTGTATAGGGTGTTGGTGGGGAAGCCGGAGGAAAAGAGACCAATGGGGAGACCTAGGCGTAGATGGGTGGATAATATTCGGATGGATCTGCAGGAGGTGGGATGTAGGTATGTGGACTGGATTGGGTTGGCCCAGGATAGGGACAGGTGGCGGACGCTTGTGAGTGCGGTAATGAACCTTCGGCTTCCGTGAAATGCGGGGAATTTCTTGACTAGCTGCAAACCAGTTAGCTGCTCAAGAAGGACTCTGCACCACGGAGTAAGTAAGTAAGTAAGTTTGTTGGTAAAAATGACACTGGGGCAGGCATTTCTGCGAACAGTTCAGTTTCTCCCTCTTCCAGTTACCGTACCATTAGTACGCCATTTACACTAATTATTCCATCATGTGAGTCTCGGAGGTGGGGCCGTTATGGGCAACAGTTAATAATAATAATAATAATAATGTAAAATTACAATAGATTCAACACTGAAACTAACGATACCAGCACCATGAATAGTAACAAGAGAATAGCTGCAACACTATTCCCTAAGGACATAGTTTGTTTCAAGAATATAAGTATAAATACCCTGCATAAAGGAGATGATGATGATGATGATGATAATACCAAATTTCCGAAGTCTCCAGAAGAAACGATGAGCATGCTACTGGTTTTACTTATCTTACTGCGATTTTAGGATCGAATTCAATTTCCTAAGCTGCAGAAAATATATATATATATATATGGGATCTGAGTTGATTACGAGAAGCTGTACATATCGTCATGAACACTTAATTCTTTTCTGCAGTACAAACGGTCTCTCCTCGCCAAACGATCCTTGCACATATTCTTGTAGCAGAGAGGTATATTCTCAGCCGTTACTGTTTCTATGATCGGTGTTAAGCCAATATACTTATGTAAAGTTAATGGAAAGTGCTTACGAACACACAAAACATTTTCACTTGCAGGCTACACGTGTTCTGTTTCTAAGCATTACCGTACGAGTAGAAACTTTCGGAAATCTGGATTTCGTGTCTCTCAACTGTGATGGATAGTAGGAGATATTCTGTAGATGTACACTTGCGTCATTAATCTGCGTATTTCATTTGTAGTTTTGCTGCATTATGTACGCATATGGTGTAATGTAAAGTGTGTGTACTTGTAGCTTCTGTATCCTTCTTGCTTCTTAACCAAATCGTCCTTTCAACGTAAATTTTGAATTCCTGAATAAATTAATCCCATCCGCTGCTAAATTTGATATGTTTCCTTGGAGATATGAAACTAATGTATAAACACTACTTTCATGAGCTTCATTGTAAATGTTCTGTTAAGTGACAGTCTTCCTCTGTTTCGTATCAGTTTCGTGTGTTAAATCCGACATAGAAACATTATACAACGAAGTCGGAATTATTGTCCCAGAAAATGAATGTTCCAAATGTCATCTCATGCTGCCATGCTGTTAATCACTTTCCTTTGTCTATGTATGCTCTACCGCCTGTCTCCGTTCATTTATTTCCTTTACGTCCGTTGTTTTAGTCTCGTCATAAGTACAACCTGCCACAAAATACACACATCGTTGACTTTAAATATATTTTTGAGATACAATTATGATAATGTTGGGCCATCCATTGTTTTGCTCTTATCAGTGGTTTTGAAATGCGTGACCACAGGCTGTGTAACCGTGGCTGTTTTATCAAGGAGAGAAGATACTGCACTTCGTGTGATTTATGTAACGTTTTGCATCGCATGACCACGTAAATGTGGGCAGTGTCTCTTTAATGCCGTTTATGTCACGGTCTGCACCAAATGAATATGCCTTTGTCATGCTCGCCGCATTCGCTGTGTAGTGTTCGATGATAGGAATGTTCTGGATAGAGATTAAAAAATAAGGTGATTGATTGAAGCATGGGTTATTTAAATGCACTTTTTCCAGTGTGCGCATTATATTCTGTAACATGATGGGACGATTGTTAACTCTGAATTGGAAGAGACGTGAGTGGACGCGGTCGTGTTCCGTTGTTGGGCCTCAGCTCTTCCAGAAGTTCACCACAAGGACTATAGGAAACAACCATAAACGGAGTACATATGGTAGCGTGTCTGAGATTCGAAGCCGGGACCTGACGAATATAAAATAGTTTTTTTTTTTTTACTGGTGTTTTAGCTTCGTGAAAGTTATCAGATCTAAACTGGGTAACGTGCAGAGTGTCTGCAAGTGGTTATTCCGATTTTGATATATTAATACTCAGAGCTACTTTAGGTTACACTTTTATGACACATACCATATTGACAGACCAATTAAAAAGTTCTGTTACCAGTAGTGTGTCGTTAATAAAGTTCATTGTTTGTACTACGGAAAGCTGTAGCGCCATCTAACCAATATTCACATGTCACAGAGAATTCGGTCATCAGGTATGTCACAGGCCTCTCTGATCCGTGTCTTGAATTTGTATAGATTTGTCGACAGCGGAGCGAAGCAGACGTCCGTTGAAAAGCTCAACAAGGAAAAAAGTCCTTCTGTATCAGATAAGGCGATCTCTAAGGTCATTCCTTTTCCGGCCCGTACGCCGCTTAGCCGTATGATAAACATAACTGCCCAGCGGGCAGAATTCACAGCTTCTGCCAGTTGCACGCCAAATTCAAGCATTCTGAGTTTATTTTTACATAGACTGAATTTCAAAACAGTGCCTTAAACGAGCTCTTAGTATTGAAATATGAAAACCGTAAACAACAACAAATTTAAGGACATCTTGCGTATATATTTTTACTGTTAACCCATTGTTATGGGCGTGATTAAATCTTGCAGATTTTGATGGAAAGGGTAGTAGCATATCCGGTAAAGTGTTGATTGGGAGGCTTCGTGGAATAATTAGACTAATAATTGTGTAGGTATTTTGGTGCCTACTTAAGAAACTGCATATAATGCGTTCCTTCAGGAGCGTGAAGATGGAGGCAAACACCGTGCGTATTTGTTAACGGGTAACGGATACATCACGTCACGTCTTGCGGTATTTCCAAAAGTATGCAAAACCAAATTTTCTCTTTTTGTCTATGGTGTACTTCAAGTTCCTTCCTTTCTTTTTTAATTTTCTTGTTCTGTTAATGTTTTGTATTATTCCCTCTTCCTCATTTACTTCATCGTTTTCTTCCCATATTTCTTTATTCACTTTATTTCTTTATTTTCCTTTCTTTGTTTCCTTCTGAATTCCTGCTGTGCCCCTTTCTTCTCTGTACCCTATTGTTTCCGCCTTCTTTGTTCCTATATTATTTATTTTCATTTTTTGTTTTTCCTCTATTTCCTTTATTCTGTGATCTTCTTTATCATTTGTTCACTTCATTTTTGCATTTTTTACCGGCTACCTGTGTTCCTTTCATCTTTTCTGACGATAAATAAGCCGTCTAGGTAATAAAGAATAGTGAAATAAGACACGTGGCTTCTCAGCAGTGACTTTTTACTGGCCGAAACAGAAGCGCAGAATTAAGTGATGCTGAAGTGAGAGAACATTCGAACCTCCGGCGTATAGTAGCTAAGCGACGTCACTTGTGCTCTACAATCAGTACATCTGCGTGATTAATTTTATTGCTTTCCTGTAACTGTTCTCATGGTAGAAGTTGGAGTCACTTCCTGTCTAATAAAGACAAAAGGCAGCAGTTTTAAACAGTACGGCAAAGTAAGTCTTCCCTCCTCCGTAAGAACAACCATTACACCGGTTACTATGGATCAGTCTCTAGCAACCAACGAGCCGAAGTCCCTCAAGTTGTCGTGTAAGTTTTCACTACTTCATCCACTCATCCGAAGTTTGGCTAGAATCTATTTCTACAGTTTTCTGGCTCTTTTTGTCTGCCAAAACTTTTCTCTTGATGGAATATACGTCACCGTCAACATCCGTCACGAGTTAGGCCTCGATAGACCTGTTGCAGCCTCGCCTATTATCTTCAAAAGGTCTTGCAAGTCGTCGTCGTCGTCGTCGTCCATTTGGTCCGTAATTCAGCATTTTTGACATCCTGTTGCTTTTCATTTTTCTTACATGTCGTAACCAATGTGATTTTCATTTTCTTAGTTTCCCGTCAAAAGGATTATACGTCTATTTCTGTAAATTTTTAATACAATCTACCAGTTATTGTTTTAGGGTTTAACGACTCTATACACTACACTCGAATACCTGCTACCCGTACAGCCAGTAGCCGTTACAACTGTTAGTAGGCAAATATTCACGTAAAGTTGAAACCAGACGATAACATAAAAAGACAGGCAGTGTAGTATAACGTAATATTGACGCGCGTTCGTGCAACCATTGTTGCAGTGGAAAAGAAATGAGTATGAAACAACCTGAGTGTATTTGTAGCCTTACGTATCCAGCATGCATTTTGCATGCGCCGTATTGTCTACAATACTTTTTCCACATTATCTCATAAACGGCACGATTTTCGGGGGGGAAAAAAATTACCGATCGCAAAATGTGTGTTTTGATTTTCTCTACAAATGTGATTGAAACATTTTTCATTCTATAACGAAACGTGCGAGATATGATCAAAATGTATATTTTTCTTCATGTAAGGTCCCTTTTAATCTTGTCCGATTTTAATGAAACTTGAATTTCTCGACAAACTTTTATAAAAATCCTCAAATAACGAATTTCATGAACATCCGTACAGAGGGAGCCGAGTTGATTCATGCGGGCGGTCGGACGGACGCACAGACATGACGAGGCTAATAGTCGTTTTTCGCAAATTTGTGAAAGCGCCCAAAAGCAGACTGTACTTTGTTTCACTCGAAGCACTTCCACTGCACCCCACATGGTTATAAGGTCATGAATCGCTCTTCCTGCAGTACGTGTAAGTAATGACATTCTGCACTAGACATGTAATGCTGATATTGTCACGACACCATCTGCGTCAGTCTTCTCCAGTCTACACAAAGACAGAATTACCTAAATCGCAATAAATCAGCCTCTTAGGTTTAGGAAATTAAACTCTGTCAACGCCAGATGTAGCATCTACTAAGTATACCACCACGGTAGTTCGCCAAGGTCTCCTTTGTGCGAATGGTGTGCTTTACATGATGGAGGGTTTGGTATTAAGTGGCCAGAGTCTTCTTAATTCTTAAATCCAAGGAAGTGGTCAAGTTGTAAGGTGAATAACTGAGTTTGAAGAAGACAAGTTTCGTGACCCGCAAAGGATGTAGCATTAAATTTCGGAACCCTTAATGTGAGTGACAAACATGTTAAATTATATATCTGTAGTTCCGTGCATCATAATTCTAGGTTGAAGAAATCCAACAAGATGCAACATTATGCATATATTTATTTACTGATAAATTACTCAACATGTTTCGGGCGTCCATCGCGCCCATCATCAGGAGTACATAAAACTGTAGTTGATGCCTCTGGTACAGATCATACTACCTGGGAAGCAAGCTTCTTCAGACGTCACCAAATAAGGAGCGGTGTGGGACCGACGGTCCTTCAGAAATAATGCTTTAACGCCGCACATTTTGTGTGCCGAACGAGTCGACGATTTGCCCGGTTTGTCGCGCGGAAATGAAGGGGCATTTGCAGCCGTGCGGACCACTTCGCTGATTTGGCTGTGTGGACGGAGCTTGAACACATGTTTTCTGCCTGTCCTGTCCTCTATCGTGTGTCAAGAGTATGTAATTAAAAGAACCCGGAGCTTTTCTAGGGCACCAAATATTTACGAAACTTACAGGTATTCTTAGACTTCGTGCGAAGCCCGCCAACCTCAGTCGGCACGCATGAAAGTCTGTGAAAAAAATTCTCTGTTACGCAGTGCTTCGAATAAAGGTCAATTTCCCTACACCCCCACCGTCGATACAGCACCACGAATTGCTGCGAACAAACAGTGGCACTATTTCAGGGAGCTGAGTACTTCTAAAACGGAGAGACGAAAATGGTCGCAGCTGCCTGTTTTCAGTAATATGTCTGTGTTCCTTCACAAACATAATAGTTCTATGTCTGCACTGCTGTAAGTAGCAACTCATGTTCTACGTGTATTTGGTGCATTGTGCCTTGTTACATTCTCTACAAGTTGAATCCATCCCGAAAGCGAGAGTACTGTGTCTGTGTCACAAGTCACTCTGTACTTTTTTTCTGTCAGAAAGCCTTCCTATTCTTAAGTTTGCAGGGTATGTTGTCCTTATGGCCAAGCGAGACGCCTTTCAAGCACGTGTGCGTATTCTTGGTGAAAAAAAGGTTTTCCAATTGGTGTCTTATTATTCTGCTCAGATGGATATATGCTTCACGCTCCTGTCCGTTTAAAAAGGGTGCTAGGCTGTCTTGGAGTCAGTATGAGAACGCCGTTCTGTACTGACAAACCTCGGAAACTTAGTGCTACTGACAGTCAAAACTCGGTACCCTACTGCTACTGACAATCAAATATCGGTTTTTAAGTCTGTGTTTTCTCGTTGCTGCTTGGGAAATTGCCTATACGTTTTAAATATCTTCTTATAACCGTTATAATGATGACAGGTTTAAGTGCACATTTACTGGAACTGGCATACGTGTGTGTCTATGTATGTTTGTTCATGTATTATGTAGTTGTGTATGAGTACGCATGCTTCCGTTCTATACCTGAGATTTAATTATCCAGTGCCATAAACATGTTAGGCGCCAACTTGCATTTAGAGAGCCCCTTTCCCAAGGTTTCCATCAACAAACATTTTTCAAAAGCTGAGTGAGTGAGTGAGTGATGTCAGTTGCTTGACAAATTACACCTTAATTTTAAGAGCTTAAATAAAATTTCAGTGTTGATTGCAGCACTGAATTAATTACTTATATTAGTGGACTGATTTCTTAGTTGTGTGCACGTTGTTCTTAATTTTTATGTTAATTCTACTAGAATTTTTGCAAGTAAAGAGCGTATTCATATTAACAAGTATTCCAGCTGGTTACGTATATTGAAGGGAACATGTAAATGTGTGTACGCCTATGAATAATTCAATACATTTAAGATGGCAAGGGATGCCATTACTCGGATTTAAATTAAAACAATTCTAAATACGGTGGAAGGGATTTTAGAACATTTCTTGTTCTGAGTGTCACAAGTAATAACAGGCGAATTGTCTCAATGATGGTACCAAATTTAAAACCGGAAAATACGTACACTGATCTGTGTGTCTGTCTGCCTACCTGTCTGTCTGTCCGGCTGTCAGCCTGTCCGTCTGTCAGTCGGTCTGTCTATCCGTCCGTCCGTCCGTCCGTCTGTCCCTCTGTCCGTCCGTCCTTCGGCCCGTCTGTCCGTCCGACCGTCCGTCTGTCTGTCCGTCCGTCTGCCAGTCCGTCTGTCTGTTCGTGCGTCTGTCTGTCTTTCGTCCGTCCGTCTGTCTGTCTGTCTGTCTACATATCTAACTGCCTTCTATCAATCTATTCTCTCTCTGTCTCTCTGTGTGTATACATGTATGTCTGTCTGCCCATCCGTCCTTCCATCCACCTATCCATCCATCTATCCATTCATCCACAATCTCACCCACCCCCACATTGGCTCATCCATGCAACCATTCAACCAGGCAGCCATCGAACTATGACAGACTAGTGCGGCCCTGGAACTTTCCTTCTTCGGGTTTCTGCACTTTCAAGACTCGAGTATTCTCGGACATTACGCTGTGTAGACTGGAGAACAGATGCCGACTTCGGAGCAGCGTAGCCCCTCAACGTTCACAGTCGGGCAGCACAGGAAAAATGGACGCCTGTGTTGCTTGAACGTGAAACTGTGGTAACTGTTTCCTGTTCGACAGGCGTCGTAACATCACAGAAGACTTAATATTCATCAGCATCATCATAAGGACCTAATCTCGCTTTCAGAATCGCCTTGTAGGTGGCCGTACCCTGGCTCAGTCGGTTAGTCGCTAGCTTTTCGCCGCAGTGGTCCAGCTTCAGTCCGAGGCAAGTCCGCATTGGATTTGTATTTTTCAAGATGTTCATTTTTCCATGTTGTGTTTCTTTTTGAGCGCGTTCGCAAAATTTCCAAAAGCGACAATTAGCTTCGTCATATCCGTCCGTCCGCACGAAACAACTCGCATCCCACTGAACAGATTTTCACGAAGTTTGATATGGGGCTATTTTTCAAAAGTCTGTCGAGAAAATTCAAGTTTCACTAAAATCTGACAAGAATAACAGGTACTTTACACGTAGACCAATATATATATTTGTTTGTGTGTGTGTGATCATTTCTCGCTCAGTTCTTCTTAGAATGAGAAATGTTGCAGGCAGAGATGTATAGAAAATCAGAACAAACATTTCATGTTCAATAATTTTTTTCGTAAATCGTGTCGTTTATGAGATAATGTGGAAAAATGTCGTAGAGCCAGACAGGCGACAGCTGACGATATGGCGCATGCGCAATTTATGCTGGACACCAAAGACTACAGACACGCTCTCAGGATATGTAATACTCATTGCTTTTCCACTGTAGCAGTGGTTGCAAGAACGCGCCACACTGTTACGTTATACGTACATTTCCTGACTTGTTGCTATAGTGAATTTATAGAAACTACAGGGAGAACTTACAGAAATAACTTTAATTAAAAATCAAGTGAAAGCCTTGTTATTCGTTCCAAGGTAGTTAGAAACTTGAAATTCTGTTGTTATGTGTGCTCTTTGTTCTACCTTGTAGACTACATTTTGTTAGAAGTCCAGAAATGTTGGACTTGGTTCTCAAAATTCAGTGTGTCTTTTTAATTACTGATGGCCTTATTTCTAAAATATAATATAAAATATATATAACAATCATGCACAACTTCATATTTTATTGTATTTTATTAGATTATAATTCCAGCTACATGTTTCCGCCCAATTGTAGGGCCACCTTCAGGCTGATATTTGAACATGGCCCTAAAATTGGGCCGAAACATGTAGCTGAAATTATAGTCTAATATAATCTAATAAAATATAAAGTTCTGTATGAGTATTATATATATTTAAATTATATTTTAACTTATATTCAACGCAACGAGTATGTCTCACTTGAAAATTATAAATACTGGTCTTATTTCTTTCCATAATGTCCTAATGTAATTTAAATTTGCGTAGCGTGTTACGAAGCCTTGTGCACAGCGGATGTACTACTGGCATTTGTCATTTGTGACAATAAAAGACGGATGCGTTAAGCAGATTAAGTCAGTCGGATTTCAGTCGAGGTGGTGATAAATCAACGATCTCTTTCTTAGTCACATATATATATATATATATATAATATATACATATAAGTATGTATGTGTGTATGTACGTATGTGTGTATATATATATATATATATATATATATATATATATATAGCACAAAAATAATTCTACGGTGCTGAATATGAAACACAGAATCGTCTCTGATTAACATGGTACTTGTAAATTAACACTATGTAGCAAATTTGTGTTCATATATATACATACGAACACTGTGCAGCAAATTTGTGTTCATATGTATATATAGTTCATATATATATATATATATACATATGAACACAAATTTTCTACATAGTGTTAATTTACAGGTACCATGTTAATCCGAGACGATTCTGTGTTTGATATTCGCCACCGTAGATTTATTTTTGTGATTATTTTCTCTATCTTGTTCTCCCTCTTCATTGACTTCACAGTTTTTTACATTCCATCTTTCTTGTTCCCATACGTTTCGTTTTCCTCTTACTTTGCTTTCATGACCCGCACAAAGTTGCTGCCACAGTCTGGTGCGCTGGAACATAATTAAAAAACTGTTTGGTAGAGCTTCACCTTGTTTTAGCCCATTCTATTGCTTCTAAATACAAAATACTGAGTAGTGGTGTATTGGTTTATTACACATTCCAGGCATGTGAGATGACGAGGATGTTGGCTGTGGAGTTCCGATTAATCTCAGGTCCATTTTGAGAAAGACTGCATTGTGACTGAAATACTGGGAATAAGTAAAGTTCAGTGGCGACACATGTGGTCGTTCATCTAACTTCTAATTTGAAAGTCCCCATAAATTTCCACAAAACAACGCAGTTCTTTCTCTTACTCTCCAGTCAATATTATACAAGTCTGTCTGTAATTACGCACCTTCCATGCCCACTGTTTATTAACAAGAAAATCTCTACCCTCATTGTCGGGCTCTCCTTTTGACACTTCCAGAACTAGTCGCCCTATCCTTTTATACCATCTTTGTTATTTCCCCAGACAGTGAGAGAGCACTATTTGATGTACATAATTACCACTTGTTTCTCCACGTGAAGAAGTGTTTGGCCTGCCAGATTCTGAGGAGTCACAGAGAAACCAAAGACTTTGTGTAAGACTGCGAAACGCTTGGCGGCGACCTTTGTCGACGAAGACATTCAAAAGCTGGTCCCATTATGTGACAAGTAGTTGCATTTACAGGGATATGTGGAGAAGTAACTTAATTCAGGTGCAAACATTCTGTAATAAAAAAGTTTATTTTATATTCTTTAAATTCCGTACAATAGCATAACCAACCAACTAGATGCAACAATAACAATTTATTAGTAATTTCAATCAGCTCACACATGTTTCGGGCGATAAATTCGCCCATCCTCAGGAGCACTAGACTGTGTTTACAGCTTGTGGTATAATGCACCGAAGAAGTTGCCTGCTGGTGACAAAGTTAAGTTAGAACTGTTCTAACTCAAACTTGTCACCAGCAGACAGCATCGTCGGTGCATTATACCACAAGCTGTAAACACATTCTAGTGCTCCTGAGGATGGACAGTATTATCGCCCGAAACATGTTGAGCCGATTGAAATTACTAATAAATTGTTATTGTTGCATCTAGTTGGTTGTTTATGCTATTGTATCAGTGATGCACGGCCACACAAACATCAAACATTTAATCTCCTTTTATATCCAACCGTTTCTTACATTCTGGACACGACACGTGTATCGCTACTAGTGCGACGGCAGTTTATAGAGAAAAGGGCCGCGTTCTTGATTCGACAGTGACTAACAAATAACAAGTGTCACTACAAACACCGTACAGTGCCACTGGCAGCGTAGTAAGAAACTGTCGCCCACTCCGTGCATAATAAATATTTCCTCATACGGCTCTGAATGTTTCGGTATATACTTAAGTTTGGCAGATTATATAGAAGTTGAGTAGGCGCTCGAAAGGAGCCGCTAATTGTCTCAGTGAAGTTCCATCGCTTCTGACTATAGCGTCTCCCTTTCATTCTTTACGTTTCGTCATTCCGGAAATGTATTTTGGCAGCTGCGGTTCCCCCCTCTCAATTCTCCAGTTTCTCGAATTTGTGGTCTAGGATAAGGCAAATGGATTGTTCCAAATTCACAGCTCCCGGGACTTTCTGATAAATTAATTATGTATTTCATGCTAATGCTTCAAAATTTGTGTAACTGTCTTCTTTGCTTAGAAACTTCGGACGTTCACTGGGGTGGGGATAAACTGATGATAATGTCTAACAAAAATTTTCGCGTGGTGTGGCTTTGTAGTAAAAAATGGCAGTGAAGTCACTGAGCACTCTACCAGTGTATAACTTTATTCACAAAAATTTTCTCCGACATTGTGAAAGAGTGTGAGCAGTGAAAGGGAAAATGGATGCATTTACAAAATGAGGAAATTTGTACTTCTAGTTAATTCTCAAGTAAATACTCGTATGTCTGTCGTAAGCAGATATATACGAAAATTGGTAAATGGTATGCAGTCAAACAAAACTGTGTCACATGAGGTGTATTTAATGACAATATAATGAACAACTACATGTTTCGGCCTGTACTGGCCATCTTCAGGTTGTCTTAGGAAAACTTAAGATCTTTCTATAAGCATGCGCACGCACGTGGTGTAGAGATCTCTACATACGGGCCTTATTAGCAAAAACAAAAACAAAAACAGGAATCTAATAAAAACAACACAAAACAAATAGAGACACAGTTTTTGTTTTGTGTTGTTTTAATCTACGCCACGTGCGCGCGCATGCCTATAGTAAGATCTTAAGTTCCCCTAAGACAACCTGAAGATGGCCAGTACAGGCCGAAACATGTAGTTATTCATTATATTGTCATTAAATACAACTCATGTGACACAGTTGTGTTTGACTACATACCATTTTCCAAGTTTCATACACACAACGGGGATGACACACTTCCTAGATAGATACGAAAGTATGGTATGTGAGGCAGATAAGAGAATTTGGAAACTTCTTTGGAAGAATTAAAAGGAAAATGAGGCTTATGAGACCCAGACATAAATGCTAGAAAATCATTAGATTGAACTGAAGAAGTGAGACCTTTATGGTGCTGACTGGATCCATCGTAGCAATCCAGTGACCATGTTCTTTAAGAACATTAAGCTTTAGATGCCTAACGTCAACTATAGTTGACGTACCGCACCGCTAACCTCCAAAGTTGCATTTTATATATTTATTCAACAAATATAGGTACCGAATATTTTAAACATGGTGTATACTCTCCGTTTTTTCTC
>Ga0131853_10018842_pt1 | contig 12556 bp, 4 predicted proteins | sample TergutLab28metaG_FD_92764 | JGI IMG/M metagenome (GOLD analysis project Ga0131853, IMG submission 92764) | Labiotermes labralis P1 segment gut microbial communities from Petit-Saut dam, French Guiana - Lab288 P1 (version 2) (version 2) | ecosystem: Host-associated > Arthropoda: Insects >...
AACGGAGAGTATATACCATGTTTAAAATATTCAGTACCTATATTTGTTGAATAAATATATAAAATGCAACTTTGGAGGTTAGCGGTGCGGTACGACCACTATAGTTGACATTAGGCGTCAAAATGTTAACAGAGTGCAAATAATCGAGTTCCATCTTGCTTAGGACCGTATGAGCTTAGGTATGACAGCTGTCTTTTACTTATAATTTTTCAAGTGAATTTTGTATGAATTTTAATACGTCCCTAACGCTGCACATAGTCCCTTGTCCACATATGTCAAAAGTGAACTTATTTCTTAACATGAGCCATTCCGAAGTGTTCCAATTAATACCCAAGTGTAGGTCAGTCAAAACACAACAGTTTATTAATTTTACTACTTAGATGTGGCGACTAGTTTCGACTTAAATGTCATCATCAGGCCATTTACGAACAACGTTAGTGTAGGTACACTAAGTAGCAGTGCACAAATTTGGGATCCCAAATTCGTGCACTGCTACTTAGTGTACCGGTACTAATGTGGTTCATAAATGGCCTGATGATGACATTTAAGTCTAAAATAGTCGCCACATCTAAGTAGTAAAATCAATAAACTGTTGTGTTTTGAATGACCTGCTCTATGAAATTATTTCTGTTACTTTCAAATAAGGACCGATAGCTTCAAGACCTTTTTTTTGGACGTTTTTGTGACTGACGTTGCATTCTTCTTCTGTATCTTCTATAGTCTCTCTGCCCTTTGTGGACATTCATTTTAAGGGTGCTAATTTTGGCAGTCCACAAGCTTTCGTCATATCTATATTTTTTCAAATCTAGTGGATGTTTAATTTTGCTACCAAGTGCTAGAAAAGCCATAATTATCAGTTCTGATTGGGCCAGAATGCTGTGGATATTGGCAGCATGTGGATTGGTCTCCCCTGTTCAAGTTTATTACACCGCGTCGTGCATAAACATATTTACGTTTCCCTTTTGCTAGAGTGCTGGTGACATTCGTACGTATTTAAGCATCTTCATTGTCTTGTTAAATTCAAGATGAGTTTCTTTTTGTTAAACCTACAACTTATCACTGTCTCGGCTACTGCTAGATCTTGTCAGCTGTTAATCTTCAGCTGTTGAACAAACAGAACTAACCACTAAACAAGAGAACTAGTTGATGCTCTGCAAAGACAGCCCTGTTTTCAAAACAATCTGGACTGGAATTACACTTGTAGATTTTTTCCCCCAAGATATATTTTCCACACAGACATTACAATATTGTAAGCTGACACTGCACTGGACCGCTACGAGCTTGTTGCTCCAAATGCGTTACTAAATGTTTAGTCAAATTTCACAAAGTGTGACAATAGCAGGAACACCCCTCACAGGCCTGATAGTCAATCATCGGATCTTCCTGCTATTAATTTTTCAGTGTCTGTTATTTTTATATTTCTTAATGCTGCGATTTTTTACATTAGTCTTCTTTTTAAGTTACGTCCATAAAGCAGAAATATTTTTAGTAACCGATAGTAATTTCACCGGCCACAATCTCGCTACTATTTAAAATGGAAATCTATGATTCATTAACGTGCTTACCCGGGCCCGTAATTCTAGGCCTGAGACCTTCTACTTCAGCCCAAACTGTCACAAGTTAATTTTTTTAAATAGACTATAATGGTATGCGTTTTCCCTTCAAATTTTTTGATAATCTGTTAGAATTTTCAGATATAAAAGGCTTCTTACGTAAACAGTAATAAATGTAAAAACAACATAATTATGTCAAGCGTAATGACAGACACGTGGAGAGAGGGTGGGGCATGTCAGACCGGGAGCGTTGTATCGCTACTTCGTGTATAGATGTTGTCCAGGACAGATCAATATTTCCCATCTTGATTGTTCAATGAAAATTTTTCATTTCCTATTACTTACATACAGTTGTAAATTTCCAGCGTATTTAATATTGATTTTCGAGGACCAAATGTAGAAAACCCAAAGATCTGCTACTTTGTCCCATTTGTACTGTAGCCATGAATCCGCAAGCGACGGCAAGTATTGAGGAAGATTTTTTGGCGGGATTATAATGTATATTCTAAAGTACCTTAATTACACAATAAATTTTAATTTATTTTCAGTAACATTCCTTCCTTAAGGACTGATTTTCCGTGTCTTGTGTTATGTCCAGGGAACAGAGACATCTCGGCAGAAGATTATTTCTGGCTGTAATTTGTATAAATTAATACATATCCCGTATGTATGTATGTGTGTGTGTGTGTTCTCTTTAAGCACACCATATAGAAATATATTTCAGTGTTGTAACATGAGTTGAGCTGTGTATCAGCAGTTTGTGAAAGTGCTACGACACAGCGCCGTCTGACCACACATCACTTAACAGACATTCTTCAGATGCTGAACTTTTCAGAGTCAAGTGTCAAAACAAAAAGTACCTTTTCCACATAAGCGTCCGTACTGAAGATTGTTGTATTTGCAGATATGAAACATTATGAGCAAAATGTGATTAACTTCATACACTCTAAAGGCTGTTACAAACACCACCTGTTGTAGCATGTGATAACTTGCCCTTCCGCCCACATAATTTGTTTTATACGAGTATATTCCGTTTTGTTTCCGGAACAAATAGTGATAAATGCCCTGAAGATTCAAGGACTGGCCTTCGTATCAGAAATACGCTGTTTTATGGGAGGTAAAAATCAAATTTTAAATTACTATTCACATGATTATATGTGCTTTTTCTAGCCACGTGACCGCCTTAAATTTCGCGCCGCCATCCGTTTGTTTTGTGTTGTGTTCTAGGTTCGAAGCCCAACTTTTTCTTTGATTTCAACTCACAAATCATAGGGAACACACACACACACACACACACCACACACACACACATACAGGCACACCACACACATACACGCACACACCACACACACACACACACCACACACACACACAGACACACACACACATAGACACACCACACAAACACACACACCCCACACACACACACACACAAACAGACACACACACACACATATACACACCACACACACACACACACACAAACATAGACACACACACACACATAGACACACCACACAAACACACACCCCACACACACACACACACACCACACACACACCCACCCACATACACACACACACACCACACACACACACACACCACACACACACACACACCACACACACATACACACACACACACACACACGGTGCCTTCTCTTGCCAGGTGTGTTCTATTATCCCTGGCGTTAGCGCGTGATTCAGAGGAAACCACAGTGTGACCTACTGTCTCACTCACACAAACATTCTTTTATACAGGGCCATGAGTGCCATTTGTACAAGGATCTCTGAGTACTTACAAGCTACACAATTTTTAAAACAAGGATGCTTATGAGCTACCTCCAGTAAAGTCAGAAAGCATTTCAAACCTAAAAAGAAGGCCGTATAATCCTCCAGCTTCTTGTCGTCTACATGCCGCAAGGTGTCATAACCCAGAAGGCCACAACGTGTACGCTGATTATTGACAGGTTTTTATAATGAGTCATATGATAAAACTGTCCCATTACAATAAAATATTAAGTCGTTTTCTTCCATAATTTCCATCTTCGCGAATAATAGATTAGCAAATTGCTGCTCTGAATCTGCTGCGGGTCCGCAAAACAGGTAACTTCCTCGAGTTCGGATAAACCATAATTGGAACGAATTGTGAATGGAGCCAGCACTATGGCCAGATCTGTGACGATCGATTGAATTATGACAGAACACATCTGCAGTGATCAAGCGAGTGAAGCCATCTTCTTTGTGAAGTTAGCCCTGCAGGGGTTGATTGATTTTTCTTCTTTCGTAAACCTGTTACACATTGAAAACCTGCTTTGAGCGCTCTGCAACGTGCACATAATCGCCTTACTTCTGGTTCTTCCATCCCCAGCTGCGTAGTCACAAAAGGACAAACTCCTTAACTGTAAGATTGTAGTCCGTCCGAAGATGGAGTCACTGCTGCATTGTCGCTAAGTAGGCCTATCCAAGAAGCTACAAGGATTTATACGCAGATTATTAAATTTAAATAGCGAATACCATACATCCCAGATTTGATTTTTTTAATTAAGCAACACACTTTACAGAACTGATGAATGTATCGCAAATTCTAGTTAAAAGCATAAGTCTATGAACCCCTCGTGTCAGGTAGTTTAATTCTTGTTCTGTCCTCTAATGGTCCTAACCAGATTCTCCTCGTTTTACTCTTACCTTCTTCCTGGTGGTTTATAGTTTTACGCCACCTCGACCACCCATCTTCAATCATTCTATTTAAATCTGTAGCCTTTCATCTTCTTCCTATAAGCTGTAAATGGTCGTAATCTGATATAGTCGAATTTCTAGAATGTGTTGAAATCTCGAATAGTTCGGGGGAATCTACATAGGACTAAAGATAATACCAGCGACATTTTAGTAGCAGGTGTGATAAAACTAAATTAACTAAATATGTAAAATATTATAATTATGCCATATATAAAACTTGGATCTCAGTTTCTCTTCTATATTTTTTTTAACGCGGACTAAATAGGAAGAGCCAGACAGCATTCAACATACCCCATAGTAAACACGCTGTTTTTCTGGTCCGCTGCTGTGCACTGTCATTAGTTTATAGATGCGTTCGCAGAATTGCGAACAAGGACTATTAGCTTCGTCATGTCTACCCATCTGTCCGTCCGTCCGTCGTCATGTAACTGCTCAGCTCCCACTGAAATGATTATCACAGAATTTGATATCTGAGCATTTGTGAAAAACTTTGTCAAGAAATTTCAAGTTTCATTAATATATGAAAAGAATAACGGATACTTTATATGAGGACCGATGCGCACTTATGATAATATCTCGCTGTATTCTTCTTAGAATGAGAAATGTTGAACGGAAAAGTCGTGGGGGAATATCAAAATATTTATTTTGTGTTCAGTAACTTTTTTTTTTTTAAATAATGCCGTTTGTGAGATAATGTGGAAAAGTATAGAGCCACACAGGCTACAAATTACAATATAATACCGCGCATGCGCACTGCATGCTGAATATCTAAAGCTACAAACACACACTCAGAATATGTTGTAATTACTGCTTTTCCGCGGCAAAATTTGATAATCTAACGCGCCTCAGTGTTACATTGTACATACATTTCCTCTTTAGTTGAAAAACATAAGCGTTCGACGCTACCCTGCGTTTTATTCGGTGCATACTGGTTTATCCCTTGGTGTGTTGTCTTCGGGTGAACGTGTCTCTACTTTAAGTATTCGAATGATTGTGCCTGTTGGCTGGTATTTGCTCCGGTTTGATATGTGTGTTCTACTTTGTTGTTTTGAACTGATGCGTTGATTGTTATTATGTTCTAGTTTTGTTGGTCTCTTCTTTTGCCAGTAGAACAGTGTTTTGGATGTCGTAGTGTCTCGTTCATTTAGGCCGTTGTCTGTTTTATCCTTAAAAAATACCGCAATACGCAACACACTTTTCGACCTGACCACAGAAAAGGCCAACAAAACTATAACACAATAAGAACCAATGCATGCATTGAACAGAACCAAGCAGAACCCACACACTAAACCGGAACAAAACCATGTACCAACAAAAAGACACAAAAACCCATTTACTTTACTCACAGGAACGGTCACCTGAAGACAACACACCAATAGATTATCCAGTATACGCTGGCGATGATGCAGGGTAGCGTCTAAACGCTTATGTTATTCAAAAAACAGTGACACCGAGGGGCAGTGGACCAGAACAACAGTGTACATCGTAACAGCCGCAGGGTATTTGTGGATTCAGGCACTCCATAGTGCTGACAACATCCGCTGTAAGCCACTCACGACAAAGCGATGTGCACGTGTTGTGGCAGTGGAATGAATGCGATTTTAATCTCCATTTCCAGTGTTTTATTTTAAATACACAAGTCATCTTCTTAATCTGATTCTTAAATTGTTTCAAAGCTTTCGCTAATATGTATTGTGTTACTGCAAATTCGACAATATTTCAGACGAAGAAGCGTATTTCTGTCTTCAGATAGTAAGTAATTAATAAATCAGAAGTTGTAGGCTTACCGTAATTGTTACTGAAAGTCGCCTGGCTTAATATCTGATGCTCAATGCAGGTTGTATTTTCCCAGTACAGAAGAAACAGCGCACAGAAGGCAATATCGGTCGCCTTGTATTATGTCACTGTTACTAGGACACAGAGAAAAATCCGGAGCACCAAATTTCTTCTGTCCTTGGCACATATAATTGTAAAAGACGCAAGGTTTTGTCTTATTTTATTAAACTACAAGCAAACCAAAGCGTTTTAGGAACTGCACATGCGCAGATTATAAGCAGATATATTGTACACTGACTCACACTCATGCTTTCAAGAACGGCTGTAGGTCTTCATGTAAGGTGGTCGTTTAAATGTTCTATTTAAATCAAAGTTGCTGTGCCTGGATAAATTGTTGTAAACTTCAGCTATGCAAAATGTTGATAAGATAGGTTTGTTTGGTGGCTCTGGATTTATTGTACGCGCGGATACATACGGATGGACATTGCCATTTTAATAGGCACCTTGCTTGGGATGCCACTGTGTGTGAATTTGATATAAATACAGTTTCCAAACTGAATGTTGAAAATGACATTAGAACCATAAAAAGTGAGCAGTTTCTTGTGTTCTGAGCGAGAAAGCGATCACAAGGGCACAATCGTCACGGCCAAAATTTTTAATGATCACGATGAGTGGAAAATTGTTGCTACCGGTGCTTTGTTTTTTGTTGTAAAGGAACTGTTATGACGTAGATTTTAAACCATGATGACAGGCACGTGAAAGTAAAACTGCAGTAGTTCCAGTGTTGTGAAATATTTTATCGTACCTTTATGAAAGACGTACTTAGAATCAGAATTGCATGACTGTGGAACAAGGTTATGCCTGTCAGAAACGTCACATTGTCGCCACGTGACTAGTAAGAGAACTGAAAACTTTGTGCACATTGTTCTGCCCTTGTGATCTGCATGCAATGAAGAGGATTTGCTGCACGATTCACCCTCCTTGCTAGGGGAAGTCAGAGTAATTCAGAAGCAGATCTTTTAAAAGACAAAAGTTCCGGGTAAATTTCAACATAACGTGCGCTGAAGAATAAAAATCAACTAGATGCCACTTATTATTTTATTGTACTTCTTATAGGTTCAACATGTTTCGGGCACTACTATGTCCATCATCAGGACCTCGCGATTATGATGTTGATTACCGCATTGGTCGTATCGTTCTTGGTTTTCTGTATGTTGGAGGTTAGGTGCGGTTAGGCTGGAGTGGTGTCCGGCCTAACTGATACAGTTTGTAACCCCACCCACTTTTCGTCTGTAATTTTATGCGTCGGACATTCAGATTGGCCGATTTGTTACAGTTCCTCTTCGGTTTTCGTAGCAGCAGTAGTGTCCGGGCTGCAGCCCGGACACCATTCCAGCCTAACCGCATCTAATCTTCAACATACAGAAAACTAAGAACGATACGACCAATGTGGTAATCAACATCATAGTCGCGAGGTCTTGATGATGGGCATAGTAGTGCCCGAAACATGTTGAGCCTATAAGAAGTACAATAAAATAATAAGTGGCATCTAGTTGGTTTTTATTCTTCAATTATCACAATGATGCGCGGTCCAACAAACATCAAATAACATACGCTGTTTTACTTCCCTCTTTTTTCAGTTGTGTTGTATTTATAGACGATATTTTTATCTCGAAATAAACAGCACAAGAAGGCAGATTCGTTAGGGAAAAATGAATTAGCAAAAATGTGGGAGAAAGCTGGCTATCTGACCTATGGAGCAGGGCTATTCTACAGAAGCTAGTAGTTCTTCCCCAGCTGGTCGTAAAATTCCCAAAATATTATGTTACTAGACGGTTGATCAACGTGTTCACTAGAAATGTCAATCGAGAGATCCCCTCTCTGGGCCGAGATTAAAACCAGGATTTCCGAAACAGGAAGCGGAGTGCCAACAATCTACACGAAACTTCCTGTGTTTTGCCTTTTAAATTATATCTTCAGCAGGCTGTTGGTAACAAGTGACAAGGCTTTATAAATACAAGTTTAGGTATTTAGTTACAGTACCAATTTACTGGATGCGACGCAGTTTTCTGTTAGAAAATTAAAACCCCAAGAATTCCCCTGGTTTTGGGGGGGGGGGGCAACAAAACTAATGATCTCCTCAAGAACCCAATACTGCACCCAATTATGTATCAGTTTAATCCATTCCAAACACCACTCCATGCTTGTTTGGTATCCATTTTTATATAACCCTCATCTTCGCTGTTTATTCAATTGGCCATTTTCCGTGTATTCCTCCTACCGAAGTAGCGAGATTGGATTCCTTGCTTTTACTACTACAACGATATTAAGTGATACGCACATAACGAAGGTCGAATGCACTTGAATTTGGTGGCATGGACTTATTTAATTTCAGCCACCGTCCTGGCTGAAACAATGGGTTTATATTTACAGTAATTAGTTGTAGAACATCTCAGCACTTTTTAATGAAAATCAAGGTACGTTATCTTCGTAAGTTCCAGCATTGGAACTTACTTTGCGCCAATTTAGTGCTGCAGTTCAAGTCTCTAAAGCCACTATCTCTAAGATTAGTTTTACTATTGTCCTAAAATTTATCCGCACGTTGCCCAAGAGTTTGTCTAATTAGCCATCCCAACCAAAGTGTTTTATACCCATATTCTTTCAACCATGCGTGCTGCATGTCCCTCACGCCTTGATTCATCCACACTCAGCTTTCAGTGTGCTATAATTTATCCATCGCCATTAACCTCTCAACGGAACAGGAGGTCGTGCAACTGAGGAATGAAACGAACGATATTATCTGAATAGAATGTTAACTGCTGGCGTCCTCTGATCTGGTATTTGAGGTAAAAATATAATGAGAAAGGTCAATTAATCATTTTGGAATTGAGGCAACAGTAGGGCCCCTACTGCGACGATCTGGGCATACGCCGTGGTCGAGCAATGGCCGAGTAATAGTCCAAGCGTGACCCGTCCTGGATAAAAGCGCCGTCAGTATCATTAACACGGGCAGTAATCGATTACGCTCATTAGACTACCAACTTTCATTGTATACATTAAATGTGATGGATATAGAAAAGGAAAATAGTCCTAAAGGACAGGAAGAATTAATTGCTTTTTCTGTGATGTAACTTCGGTGTATGTGGATGCTTTGATTTTGTTTGCCAGAGAAAATTTGGAAATCCAATTTAAGTCAACTTCCACCATGAAGCTAAATGTTCCATATGTATGCATTTACTAGACAAGTCGAAATATATAATATTTATTTGTTTATCAGACAATGCACTGTCTGCTTTTGAAGCAAGTGAGAATATCATTAATGACAGAGCAGTGCTAAAATTTCTGTCTTTGTCGATATTGGGAATACTAAAAAAAAAAACATGTGCAGAATAAATTAAATGTTATATAAAGTATCTAAATGACAGTTACTCGGTCCGTGCACATAAGAACACAGAAAATAAGGCCTGTTAATTTTTTTCCCAAATATTTTCCGGAAGTCAAGTAATATACGAAATAAACAATAGTAAAACAGTTTCCTGGCACTGTACTATCTCCTGTCGGAAACAAGACAGTTAAGACTAACAAATTTCAACTTACCCCGTGAACTTGCAAATGTATACAGGGTAGCAGAAGCGAGTTCTTTCAGTGCGATCTCATTTCTTAATCCCAACATGTTCTCATTTGCTGCAATACATGTAAACTTCTCCATGTGCGTATTTTGCCTCGTCAAATATTTAAAGTTTATGTAATTATAAGGAAATCATTTTCTTTTGTGCGACGAAAGAATGTTTTCAGTTTTTCTACATAGACATCGTGGAGAAAAAAAAAATTAAATTAAAATATGCTGACCATATTAGCTAATTCACCGCTATGCACAATACACGCTTTGCATTGTGTCACTCAGTAATTAACTAACTTGGGTCTGCTACGTGTTTAAGCAACATCACGTCGGACTTTATTCGATCGGCGCAGCAATTAATGCAAAATAACTCAAGAATCAATTTTTCTTTTACGTAGTTTTTTAACTTTTAAATTAGAGCAAATATAGACCGAATTTAACTGAACTTAGTAGTTGAGCATGAAGCACAGGAAGGATGTTTCAGTTATTCCAGTGTCCAGAAAGCGAGTCAGAGGAAAGACAAACTGAAGTTCCTTAATTTTTAGTTGCGTCATCCCCCTTGTTTTGGTTCAATAACAAAGAATTTTTGTGTGTTACACATACAGTCGAACACAACTATATATCACCTAGCAGTACAGTAGGTATACAACCGCATGTTTCGGCCCCATATGTTGGCCATCCTCAGGTTGTGATTCAACCAGTGCTAGTTTTAAGTATATTTTAAGTATACTGACACTAATATTACTAATGACACTATTTATAACATATCCTTAACATATGAATAGTAACCTACTTTGACATATGTACATAAATAACTAATGATAATTCACTCATAACAGCCCAAAGTCATGGTACCCCCTATTGAAACAACAAGATCTCGTTCCCCCTACTCAACCCCCAGTGCCCTGAAGGAGCACCCCCACAATCTTGTATAGCTGCTCTGTAAGTTGAATCACAACCTGAGGATGGCCAACATATAGGGCCGAAACATGTAGTTGTGTATCTAATGTACTACTAGGTGAAACATAGTTGTGTTTGACTGTATGTGCAATACACAATAATTCTTTGTTATGGAAGTTCCTTTCCCGACAGTAGAAGATAATTTTGTCTTCTTGACAACGTCAAGATGGGTTATGGGCGTCAGTGGATATATAGGGAACGTTCCTCGGGGGCAAAAGTGGCTCTACGAAGGGCATATGTTAAGAGTGCATCGAGGTGAACTTCTAGTACACGGCACAGTACCTGATTATAAACACACATGCGAATTTACCTCAGTAGTAAAATGTCATGTCATGTCATATCAAAAAGGGTTTACAATCAAACTCTATGTGGAAAATAACACCAATTGGAGATAACAGTACATAGCGTGTTCTATACAGCAGCTACGTTTAAGCGTTTTCGCATAGTCGCAAGAAGCACCTGTTACCTTCGTTATATCCGTCCGTCTGTGTTTTCGCCCGTGTGTCCTAATTTTCATCCGGCTTCCACTGGGCGGATTTTCATGGAATTTAATATTGGGAACTTCCACGAACAATCTGTCGAGAAACCCAAAATTTGGTTGAATTCGGACAAAAATATCGGACTCTTTACATGAAGACCTACTAATTTGTATTGTTGTCGGCGACGTTAAATCGCCATAAGAGAGCCCTCTTCAGGTGAAACTGTATCAGGCCGTAAGGATAGCCGAGGAGTTACAAACATAAAGCGAACGCGGCATGATGTTATCTTATACTATATTTTTATCTTGTTCTTTTGTCGTTTGGTGGTTCCTGATAATGACCATCGCAAAAGCCCACATTTTATCTCATTCGAATTTCCTTTTTCATATTTCCTTATACTGCACAGTGTTAGGATCTTCACTTTTGAGGTTTTCTGTGGGGAATTTTGGCTGAATTAAAGAGGAGTTGTTCGAGAATTTATTCCTCCCCGTACTGTTCATATATCGCTTAGAAATAGGTGCTATATCTTTGACTGAAAAGTCTTGTCCATTATCCATCAGTTCTTGTTTCTGATGGATCGCACTGCATTACTTTCACTGAATACGAACTATTCACGGCTGTCTGCACCAATAATAACGACCCGCCATTGTCGTGGCAGCGTATTTGTTATTGGTCACGTACGGCAACTCACGAAGTGTGTAAGGATTGCTTTACATTGTCTGGAAGGCACACGGACTTTGTATGTTCGTCCAGTAACTGGATGGTGCACTCAGAGCTGTCCGCGTTGTGTTTGTGAGGCGGCTATGTGCAAACACAAATTCCACAGTTTGTAAGAAAGTGATATGTAAATGAAAGTCATGTCGGTGTAGTTTAAATCATTTTAGTTGAATAAATGATAAAGAAAACGAAAATCCTAAGTCGGTATAGTCAAATTCAGGTGCAGGTTTGTGTCTGTGGATGTTTCGTATAAAGAAATAATTTACAGCCACAAGGTCAGGTCAGGGAATGGAAGGTCACACGACAAACGAGTCTTATTAGCATTTAGCTCCTATTGTCTAAAGTTCATCTAACTGAAGTTTAAAATGATTTTCACACGTAACAGGAAAAAAAAAACTTGTCTCCACTGCAGAAAGCAAACTGCGCTAACATATAAATATTAATTTTTTACCTCACAGTAAACGCGTTCCTCTCCATTGCAGAAAACGTACTGCGTTATCGTGATTAGGAAAATAATTGTAATTTATTTTGAAAATCGTAGAATATAAATGCATTCTAGGAAGTGTGTCATCCCCGTTGTATGTGTGAAACTTGGAAAATTGTATGTAGTCAAACACAACTGTGTCACATGATGTGTATTTAATGACTATATAATGGACATCTACATGTTTCGGCCTGTACTGGCCATCTTCAGGTTGTCTTAGGGGAACTTAA
>Ga0131853_10018843_pt1 | contig 12555 bp, 5 predicted proteins | sample TergutLab28metaG_FD_92764 | JGI IMG/M metagenome (GOLD analysis project Ga0131853, IMG submission 92764) | Labiotermes labralis P1 segment gut microbial communities from Petit-Saut dam, French Guiana - Lab288 P1 (version 2) (version 2) | ecosystem: Host-associated > Arthropoda: Insects >...
CCAGATTTCGTGACAACGGCACAGAATGGTGGTAGGTTGTCAGCCTTACGCACCAGCCGCCTTTACTCCCAGGAAATACTCCTGGTACTCATTTCTGTTAGAGACTGAGTCGACCCCAGGGCCATAGTGCGATCGGAAGGATTTTACGTCAATGAAAAATCCACTGACACCAGCTGGAATCGAACCAGCACAGCACCTTAACCACTGTGCCACCGCGGTCCCCTGTGGATGTATCGGCAGATTTGGAAATAAATTTAATTGGTCACAATGTCTTAAATTATAACAAAGGATCTGAAGATGATAAGTTGTGCATTAAACTGACATGTTCTTGCACTCAGTTTATTGCCTACGGATTTGTATGAATATGGGTCACTGGTTCGAATTTCAGCAACTTTACAGTATTTTACTTCTGCTTTATTTTCTTACGGCAGAGCTTTTTAACTGACACGTTTGAGAAATGGAGAAAACTTGGCAAGAGTACCTTTGAAATGATTATGAAGAGCTATAGATGAGGTGAAGCAAGTGTCAGGCAACGACAGGACGACCACAGGAACTTTTCGAAAACTTTCTATGCCGCCACCATTTTGCACTGGTACTGCACGTGTGATTTTCTTGAAATTAATAATGTTTAGGCAAGTACGTTTTGAGAAGGCCGGAATATTTTCACTCGGACATATCTTTGTATTTTATAATGCGTGAAGAAAATATCTGCGCCGTTACCTAATATATGCGTTACAAGAAATGAAGCCAAATGAAGCTTGTGTGTGATAAACTAGGATAATAAAAATGACATGTATCAGACTCAGTCAAAACCTGCAAATAAGTCAAGTATACAAGAAAAAGTTCATTTGGGCTGTGTAAGTAGAGACCTTTAAATATATCAAACTAAAAAAAAAAAAAAAACGTTTCCTCACCCCTGTAAAAATTTCCACGTGATATGGTACGGAACGTGTGGGGTCAGCATGCCACTGTCACTGATTACACAAAGCTGGGGCCACATCAGTCCCATTTGTTACATGAGCAGGACATATCGGTTGTAGATTCCAGTTTAAATGTGATGGCACACGGTGACGCACGGGAGGGAAGTGAAGGGGAAACTGGCGAATGGGAGTGGGTAGTCAGTACCCTTCACACTACCTCGGAACATGGTGTATCCAGCATTGCTACCGCTGATGCGCACACCTCGGCTGCCAGTAGTCGACTGAACTGACGCCCCCGCTGATTTAAATGGACTCGTATGTTTCGCCAAAAGACGAAATGTGGTTTCTGCGCGTGTGCCATAACATTTCAACTGGCCTCTAACATAATGGACATATTTTTAAAGGTCTCGGGTTTTAAACTCAAACACAGCATTGAATTCTCCAAATTATTGATTGTCTTCCCTAACGCTTGCACGAATGTCTAGGCAGTATCGTGAAATAAAGCGCGTCCGTGTGCTTTCCTTCCTTCTCTCACGTCGGTCCACATAAACCAGCGCTACACATGCAACTCATTCGTCTGCCATCGACGCTGAAGTGTCTATAGATACTGACAACGTCGCTAAATGAGCAAATACATCCTATCATAACATTCGGCGCCAAATGAACATTTCAGCTTACACACAGGCACTGAATAATCACGAATATCGTCCATATACCTGAAAGAACTCCTTCTAATACGAGTGTTAACTACAAATTCAGAAGCAGAATCGGAAAGCTGTTGAAACTGGCCTGGTGTCTCATAACAAATAAAAGTTTTATGCAGTAAAAAAAATCGTCTTCTTGTACTTCGATTGGAGTTTTGTATGTAACTACAACAGCGAACGTATTTTACATCATAATCCTCATCATCAATCTCCTCCTCCTCCTCCGAAGTGTCAGAGCGGCTCAGATGCCCTGCCAGCTTCCTATTTAATGGGTAGGCCTACCAGGAGCACTTTCTCCTGGACTAAACTGGTTGAAGTTTGAATTTTACCACTGATTTTCACCTAGTGCCGAGGTTAAGCGTGAGTGGAGGTATGTCTGTCCTCTCTTATACGCTTTCATGCCATGCACAAGTTCTTTTTCTTCTTTTCTTCTTCGTCATCGAAGAAGGATAATCGCCTTCCTAGTTGCTGTCCTCCGTCCATTCCTGTTCTGGGCTTCTTGTCTCAAATTAACAATTCCTCTCGTGGCATTATCTACATCACCTATCCATCTGTTACACAGGTAACTTACAGTAGTTCAATCTGAAAATCCGATTTAAGGACTGGTCAACTGTTTACGCTTTGTGTCTTAAGTGGAACGTTGAGGGTGATTTCAAATCGTGAATTTGAAAGGATATTGAACGGATGTGTCACAGCTTATTTCTTTAAGTAAAGAAGAAACCCCACTCCTCCAAAAAGACAATAGAACCCGATCGAATAAAGAAATATCGCTGTTTCTATGGAGAAATCAACAGCTGTCATTGTTCCTGAAGTCATTTGTGACTTTAAGGTAATTTTTAGCGTTATTGATCAGTGTCACCATCTTCATTCTTCTGCCAGAATAAATGCTTTTGTAGCGACGTTAGTGATAAGTTGGGTTTTAAAATAACTGAAATCTACTGTACGTTTTCATTACACACTAATGATGAGATGGCGACGGACAAGGGTCGTTTGTGTTCGAGTTCATATTCTAGCACTGAATAAAAGGAGGGAGATAAATTATGAAACACGATAGTGAAGACAGACATTCTTCGCCTTGAAATTTGTACCTCTCGTTACGACTCAGAAATATTCACCGGTGCACCTCGACTTTTTCAGACATGGTGTGTAACCAAAAGAATAAAACCAACTTAGCGATAAAAAGAAGTTGAAGAGATGTCAGTCGTTAAGGTGTTCAAGATATGCCCTGTGTTTTTAGAAGACGAAGGCACATCGCAGCTTTTCCAAAATCCCGCCCTTTAGTACTGTCCTGAGCGAGGTGATTTCGGTTTACACATACATTTCCTACCTTTTATATTTCTTTTGTACTTTTTTTTTCCTGTCTGCTCCCACGTGTCCCAAACAGATCCAACCCTTGATGTTTTCCGACCGAAATCATATGAGGTATATTCACGTTCTGTTTTTCCCATGCGTCTTCATGTTCCACTCATGTGCTCTTTGACGAAATAAAAATGAAAATGGTGTCCGGTAGAGTGTGAAAATTACGAAACTTCATATTGTGTAATTTTTATCCAGTCCTGATACATAAATCTTTATATTTTATTCGCATTCAAGATTATATTTAAATACTGTCAGAGGGTTTAGTAATATTCGGCGCCATTTCGGGCCATGACACGCTTTGAAGAGGGATTCAGTTAACCCGCTGTGTTGTACAAGCATTTTCCTCGTTTATATGTAGTAAGTTCGAGCAGATGCAGAGGTGTTTGCTCATAGGATTGGTCACTGACGTCAGAGCAAGGGAGAAAATTCGAATAGCGTCACCTTGCTAATAGATTCTACAAACTGAAGGCATTACTAAACGAAGAAGAGTTTTTAGACCAGGGGATTTATCAGGTCCCCGTTCAGCAGCAGCAGCTAACATTGCTGAAATGAACTGACGTATTCAGATTGTAATAATCTGTGCAGTGTTTAAAATATGACACTTGGTTCAAATAATCCTCAAAATACCGATGATCAGGATAAACACATATTTTTCACCTGTTTTGACAGTGAAATATTGTATGTTGTATGTGTTTATATTTCAGTAGTTTATGAAAGTAAACATGAAGTGAAAATTCCTCGAAACATTTTTGGAACTGAAAAGGTTTGAGTACGTGGCTTGGAAAGTCACAGAAGGGGGGTTAGGGGGTTCGAACTTTCGAAATTTGAGGTTCTGCCATAGGTGATGCTGAGGTTTCAGTCTTCTGAGACGTGATGCTGTGCTATATTCAGGCGTCGATTAAGTAACCATAGAGCATCACATGATGTGATTCTCCAACTACGAAACTGACGCAGGTCACCTGCTGATAGTGAGATAATGAGATGTAAGAGGCTACAGCAAGCAGGGTCTGTGGCTAGAATAGGGTCGGTAAGGAAAGCCTACAAAATTTTTCTGAGGGAAAATTCTTGGAATAAACCCAACTGAAAACCCTAGAAACATATGAGACGGTAACAATACTATATATATTATGGTGCTGAAGTTGTGAGATTATAAGTTCAATGAAACTGGTTTCAAGGTCATGACAAAGAGCTGTCGTCGTTTTTGGCAATTTTGAAACTTACAGGTGTTCTATCCAAATTTTAATTCAGGTCTCATGCACGTGGAACTGCTTGTTGTAATTTTTGAATGTGCCCTGTAGTGCTAAATAGTGTTTTTTCATTTATTTCACTTATCGTAGAATTTTCAATAAAGCCGACCAGTTATCTGATTAAGGCTTGGCAGTAATTATTATCAGAAAGAGAGAGGCAGAGAGAGTGAAAGACGGGAATATTTAACATTTTAAACCCAACAGTTTAAGTCTGCATTGTTTGAGAAACGTCTGATGTAATAAACATGAAGGATAAGACGCACACAGGCCAGTTAGTACGTTGACTGTTTGCAGATAAGCAGATCGGATTTTCCCGTCCCTGTAGCCTTCTGTCTTACACACATATATAAAGTGGTAAAGCCGTAGACATGCATTATTCTGAAGGCGCCTCTTTCAAATCTCTGGCGAGCACATCCTATCCTAAGGTATTTCGTTGTTTTCCTCCCAGAAAATCCCGAGACAATAGCCTACGCCGTCTAAGTCGCCAAAACTTCGTACCAAATTTTTTTTCGATTTAATCTTCCACCTATCACCCTGCTATCAGTTTTGTGACAAATTATGTATTTAAATTAAAGAACGAAAAGAACATATGGCAGGTTTGGTGTTCCAGATTAAATTTATCGTGATTTCGACAATTAATGTATTAACTGTCAGACTTGCTTTCTGAAGGTCATATAGTAAACAGGGCAAGAATATGCTTATTGGGTTATCAGCTCCGTCGACTTGGAAGAAAACTGCAGCGATTCTGGGACACTGTCGCGATAAGGCTGGACTGATGGGATGGGTAGCACGGTGACACAGATCGAGACTGGTCTGCGAGAAGTCTTTCATGATGTAGGCGGAGAGGGTCTTGAAGACGTCGGGTTTTACTGCGAATTACAGATGTTCACTATATATATATATATATATATAGGCACACACACACACACACACACACACACGTATCGCTAGAGACCCACACCACAAATGAGCACAGGTGCCTTTACTTATGGAATGCTTCATGTTATAAACAAAAAAGGGAACTAAAAACACATTTTGGAAGCTTTACTTGGGACGGAAATTTATGCCTTCGTGTAACTTTTGCCCTGTGTACGTGTTCCGTGCACTCTACTTGTGTGATCTGAAGGAGTTCCTAAATTTTAATCGAGTCATAAAATTAAAATGTTACGGAAACAGCTGCCTCCCTGAGATTACTTGTTTTTTTTCATAAAATATAAATAATTGGTTATTATTTATAAATCTGGTAATTTACAAATGCCTGTCGTTAGTAAATCAAGTATTTTTAGTTACGTTCCATATTTTGCCTTTCTTTTTTAAAACAGAGTTGTAGATACAACACGAGGGTATATAATTGCGCTATTGATGCTTCGGTGTGTTAAGTGCAAGAGTGGACTTTCTGCCAATTTTTATAGAAGTCCTCTTCATATATTCTTTGCTATGAATACAAAACGCAACCTTCTTTTAAATCAAATTGACTTTATATAACATGAGCCTTTCTACAAGGAAATATTTACGAACGCACTCGTCTTTCTAGAGGTTCTCTTAAAAGGAGTGTGCTAAAAATAAGAAGAAACAATTTGCTCAGAGAAGAGAACCGATGCGAAAGAAAGATATGTTGATGATGGGTTTATTAGGTAGGCTAGTTGCGTATTTGATTTAAGTGTTTGTTAGAATTTATGTGTTATTAATTACTCTTGAAACTAACTAACTAACAAGCTGTCGATTTACGTACATCGACAGCCGGTCTCAACTGAACAGCGTACGACTCACACATAACACACGACATGCTGCCACAGCACCAAATTAATATAACGAAGTAAGTCAATGAGTGTTTTAAACTATAACTTTAACAAGGAACAAAGTATGCTCCCTGAGGATGATGGTATGATCGAAACATGTACGAGCGCATTAAGTGTTTTAATGTAAATTTTAGATTATTACGGACTATATATGTGCATTTGTTGGTGTGTTACTTAAATAACTGGAATTGTATTTACGTAGTTTGATTTTATGAACAAATTTAAATTAATGAAGACAAGGCGGAGAAAGAAAAAATAATTTAAGCCCAATTGAAGTGAATATGCAAAAGTACTTGATAGGAGTTTCCTTAAATCGTTACAAATTTCTTCGGACCACAAACGAAATTGTGGGTCTCTAAATATCATATGTCCACAATTAATTATGGTAAAAGGACATTAATTTTCCTGTATTATTGAACACCTCCCATGAAGAAGTGTGACAGAGACAAGGTAAACCTCGAAAATTATTTGCTATTGGGGCGAGGTGGATATAAATATTTAACTACACTTCCCGGCACCACTTGGTCGGGGGTTTTTTTTTTTTGGCGTGACCGTTGTAGCGAAGAGAAAGTTTCCTACCTTTATTACAGATGTGCAAGATTGGAAGTACAATACAGCACATGTGGGTTTTATTTTAAGAAATGAATTTCTTTCAGTTCTCCGGTCGTTTGTGGAAGGCAGAACACGAGGATGTGGTGTATCCCATACTGCATGGAAGGTACTGTACCTCCGGGATGCATGTTGCAGAAGCATAAATATGAATTCACAAGTAACTTCAGGTAGGCTCAACACATTTTACATAATTTTGTATAACTATAAGTAATGAGTAATTACTCTTTCGTAATGTGCAACAATTTCTTTTGTAGGGATTTTGTGTGTGTGTGTGTGTGTGTAGATGGATCCGCTTTTCGATGGAGTTGCAACGTTGTCAGTTCCTGCTTTTGATGTATTGTTAAATTTTGAATTGAATTTCACAAAACTATTCGAATCATATTTTGAATCGTGCTAAACCATTTTAACCGTATTATTTATTACGACTGCACACTTCTTGTTAGTCATTTCACACCAACTGAAAAAATGTCATTCGTTATCTTTTATATTTACTTTTCGTAACCACAGTCTTTATATTAGCAGTTTTCAATTTTTCAACATATTTCTTGAATTCTTACTAAACATTGCATTGAATTCTGAAGGTCACCTACAGGAATACATCGTTACCCATCAATTTTCTGAAGCGGTAGTGCTGTGCCCTTCCACTGTGTGCTCGTTAGAATCTCGGAAGTGAAACAGTATATTCTGACTAATGTTTTACTCACGATTCAAAAAATCATTCGAGGCTAGTGTGTAAGCCCTACATAACAAATATTTCAGAAGAATGTTGGGCTAGTAGTACGTTGTTCGCTTTCTTTCATCCAGTGTCGTGCGGTTCGTATTTGCGTGCGTATTTACTGTTTAGAAGAGTTTATTGTTATGAATTCAAGAAGTGCCTCTTTTTAACTGCACCATTCGTGTTTAGTGGTGTTAGTGTTTGTAATTAACAGTTGATGTTTTGGAAACAAAACAAAAATGCAATCCAAAGATTTAAGATATAAGGGATATATTTAGCCTGAATTGTTATTACCTGTCATTATAATTTGCGTTGCGCAATGTAACATCCATCAGAAAAGGGATAAGGTAAGGGTGCAGTGATCCCGTTACAGGCCCGGTTTGGCCCAGACCACCAGGTATAGCTCTACTCTTCCATGACCGCGGCACTAGCAGTGGGTGAGTGTTCAGCAGCACGCCCCAGCCGCACTTTACCCCCGGGAAAGACCCGGTATCCATTGTAGATTAGGTTGGGTAGGCCCCAGGGTCAGTCTGAACGGGCGAAAAATCTCGTCGCCGCCGGGATTCGATCCCGGACCGTCCAGCCCATAGTCAGTCGCTATACCGACTGAACTACCCGGCCCACAATAGAAAAGGGGTAAAGTGGTCCCGTTACAGGCCCGGTGTGGCCCAGAGAGTGGATAGAGATATAGCTCTACTCTTCCATGACCGCGGCACTAGAAGGGGGTGAGTGGTTAGCAGCACGCCCCGGCCGCAGTTTACCCCCGGGAAAGACCCGGTACCATTGTACAGGAGGATGGGTGGGCCCTAGGGCCGGTCTGGACGGGCGGAAAAACTCGTCCCCACCAGGATTCGATCCCGGACCGTCCAGCCCGGTAGCTCAGTCGCTATACCGACTGAGCTACCCGGCCCACATAGAAAAGGGGTATTTAGATTAAATTAATAAAAAAAACATATAGCCTGGAAGAACGCAGCTCTTAGTAAGTTCAGCTTAATAAAATGATCGTATTTGTAGACTCTTCTAGATGCAAAGCTGCCCACTCTCTTCTGGATGAATGAGTAAGGTCTTTCAGAATATTAATCCATAACAATATATTAATAAAATGTAAACGTGTGTTGTTATTAGGAAGAATTAACCTTCTATCAGCTTTAACATTAATAAATTCAGTAAGCTTCAAAACACTTGAGAAGGATTACGAGCTACTGAGACTGGATGCTGTATTTTCTTCTCACGTAACAGTAATAATTATGTTTTGGACGGTGTGTAAACAGGGCTGAAACATATCCTTTACCACATGGCGCTGTGAGAAACTAAGAGATCACCGGTATTGAAGCTCAAAATAGACAATGTTGAAAGTTTGTATAATGAAAAAAAAATTTTGTTTGAGATAATTTTGACGAATATTTTTTATACTGTTCACACTTATGTCATGGATGTTTGCTGTCGTCATAATTATGCATTTAAAAACATGAAACCTTTCTTTCATAATATTTTGTCAGACTGCTGTCTCAGCAACAAAAACAGATAAATTATAACCCTTTTAACCCTTCGAACAGTGGCGCTTTTTGAATCAGATTCTAAAATATAGTTCCTGCTCTCCGCATCTGTTACAAAGACCAGTCCTTTAATGATGTTGTGAGAAATATTTGGCGTGTTTAGCCATAACCAAGTAGACACTGTAGAGGATGAAGACAGGTGCGAAGAAAATCCGTGGGTTTAAATCAGAAGCTAGCATTCTCTCACATTGTCAATATATGTCTCACATTCTGTGGTAAGCGGAAATGCATTATGATGTTTACAACAACTTCTGCACCTGTCCCGTTTCTTTACGATTTTCTAAACGTTATCTGCAATTCCCAGTGTCTCCCTTTCTTCAGGTTTTCTGGTTGATAAGTTTGTATGCACTTCTCGTGACTTCCCATGCATGGTACATCTCCCGCCCGTCTTACTCTCTTGATTTGAGCGTGTCCAGATTATGTGCTGACTTTTGGTTTAAAGAATAAAATGTCTATTTCACTGCACTAAAATGTACGCTTCAGTAATAAACGATTAACTACACAGAATCAATCAATATAATACTGTTATGTGAAAATTTGTATGTTTATATAACAACGACTGCACCTAGTAATACTAAACATATCTTAATGCGTCAATGGTGTCATTCAGTATTCAGTAGAATTTTCGGGTCCATTTACTTTAAATATTTTTAGTACTGTCAAAACCACCGGGACATTTTTACTCTGTAGAGAGAAGCGCTATGTCTATGTCGATGTTACGTGGAACTTCATATCCTACCTTTGAATTTGAAGATTTTGTCGTAGAAGAGAAATCCTGTATTGTCTTTCAGGGCCGTACTTATTTTATGAGACCGATCCTACAAAAAAAGTTTAATTTCTTCACTCTCGCGTTTGGTGATATATTTGTCAAATTGTGGTTTAGGTCTGGTACGTTTGTAATATCTGCTAGTAAATCTCAGCTTTATTACTGAAATACGCAAGTATAAGATGTTTTACACCCACGCGTATTTTTTTGATACCTATATATAGATTTTTTGCACTAATTGGAAGTGTAAATTGTCGGAAACAACGACGGAGTTATGCGGCTGCTCATTCCAAAAAAAAAAAAACATGTCGTGAAACATGCAGGTTACGAGACCGAACTTTTAAATTCAAAAAAAAAAGGTACAATTTTTTGTTGTAACATTGGTAAGCCAGTGGAGCTTCGTAATGATTCAGTGAACTGTTCGATGCAATCTGCATAATAAACTGCGAGGAGCGAACTGTCTCTTTATGTCGCCTATAATTTCTCGTCTTTCAAAGCTGATTATACTTGAGCGTGTGAATTGTAGTTAGTATTCACACAGGTATGTGACTTAGCATTGACATATTTGTCTGATTAAACATTATCGCGTATATATATTCAAGTCTGTAGAAATCTAGAGGGCTTTTGCCGATCCGGGGACACAGAAATGATCAGTATACGTAAGTTAAGTAAAATCGTGTGCATGTTCTGTAGTATGAAAACTAATGCAGTGAGTACTACACACTGATTTACTGAAAATTTCAGAAGCATTTTTTAAAAATACAATTAATTTCCTCAGCATTCTGACTGATGTCTTTCATGGATTTTCTTTGATATTCAGGGGGTAACGTGTCTATAGCCGTTAAATGCAGTTTACCAAAACGTTGAAGACTAATAATCGTTCTGCAGTTTAAAATGATTCTCTATAACGAAGGTAGTTGATTTATTGTTGCTATTTAACATGTGAGTTTATTACTCCATCTATTAACGACATGTAACTGCAGTCTTTACATAATTTAACGCTGAGTACTTAAGATCCAGTTCTTCAGAAATATGATGCCATATCGATTGGTGATATTTGCCAGTAGCTATTGACCATTTACCAATTCACACATTATATGCCAGTAGAGTTGAAATTTTAGTAACACCAATGTGAGAACCTCAAATTTTGCATAATTCTGGAGTTACATAATTCGTATTCTTCACGTCAAATCAAGGCGTACGAGGTATTCCGCTTCTAGAACATGCAAGGGGGAGACAAAAAATGCACACAAAATTTTAAGAGGAAAACTTAACATCAGGTACAGATTAGATGATAGGCTAAAATCAATCATTAACAAAAACTACTCTTGTAGTGTAGAACACACTCAGATGGTTCAGGATAGGGAGGCACAAATTTTTGCCAGCTGAGCAACAACAGACCATTCCGTGCAGGTTGATCATCTGTAATATGCAGCTGGCGTCGCTATGCCATGTCTGTCCATATCCAGGAGATCGGCGATTAAAACTGAGGTTTATGTATTGTCGTCATTTTTTCGCGGTAGATTCTGATGTATTTCCATAAAATATAAAATATACGACTAAATTCCTTCCACACTGCTGGTAGACGCAACATTTGACGCCGTGTTATTTATGCAGTTAAAAGACACGTTGAATAACTAAAGACTGTATCACTAAGGATGGTAGTGGTTATTTGGCATAGAAAAGCTTCGCGGACTTTGTGTAATGTCAGTACAGTTTTTTTTGTTTAATTTCTTCTTTATAGCCGCTGAAACGTATAATCTCTGCTTTAATTTTCACGCGCATTCGCAGAATACGCAGGTCGCTGGAACAGACTGCTTGGAATGTGGAAAGTAAGTCTTTTTATACCATCTTGAAGACTGAAAATAAATTAGGTTGTATTTATTGCTGTTCAGACGCTTTGATGAGAACACAATACACGTGGAGAAAGCCGTCCATCAAGTTTTGCTGTCTAACAAGTATGAAAGCAGAATAACAAAATGCAACGTAATCCTCCTGAACTCGCTTATTTTCACAGAAACCATACTTTGCACTTTTTATTTTATATTTCAAATAAACTATGTTGTTAAGCAAGCAGAGACTTCAATGCGCGAATAAGCACCTAATTGCATAAGCTTGCTAAGTCATCGCCTTTGAGGTTAACTCTAAGACGTTAACTGCGTTGTTAAAGAAGAAAGCACAAGTCAATGCCAGTGCTGCGTATTACTGCTGACATTACTGTGGAGTTATGTTTGACATGGCTTCTTTCTTTCGAAGTCATGGTTTCTGGTTCTGTAAATCTACTCCCTGCTTTTCATTGACATTACCTGCAGAAAACAAGGTAGATTCCCGTTGTCAGTCACTATATATCAGTATTTCAAGTGTTATATAGTAAGATCTGTAAATTCATTTCGTGTAATTTAGAAGACACGCAAGAACCTGTAAAAGTTACACCATTCTCGCTCTGTCCTTTGCAGTCTGCAATGAGGATCTAAATCCTGTCTTCAATTTTTAATGAATTTTCTCGAATTTAAACCTGTACTCTCGTTTTGCATGTATTTACACAAAGCAGCATCCTATTCTTAAATTTGGAGCTCAAATTATGGGCGTCAACAACCCAGTTCCCTACGTTACACGTGTAAAACGAGTGTTATGATTTGTCATGAGTCCCCAGAAATCTTGTCAGACTGGTACAAAACAACGTTTGAATTAACGGGGCTGTAAGTCATATCTGAAAATAGCGTGTTGTATCCACAAATTAGAGGAATATCCTACATGAAATAAGAAAATGGAAGGCTAATTGGATTGGTCACATCTTACGTAGAAACTGCCTTCTAAAACAGGTTATCGAAGGAAAGATAAAGGGAGAGATGGAAGTGACAAGAAGACAAGGAAGAA
>Ga0131853_10018844_pt1 | contig 12555 bp, 10 predicted proteins | sample TergutLab28metaG_FD_92764 | JGI IMG/M metagenome (GOLD analysis project Ga0131853, IMG submission 92764) | Labiotermes labralis P1 segment gut microbial communities from Petit-Saut dam, French Guiana - Lab288 P1 (version 2) (version 2) | ecosystem: Host-associated > Arthropoda: Insects >...
ACGCGCGGTCGAAAATGCGATTACTATATCGCCCGAGCCGTGCCCAAAATACGAACCCGTGCGCCCAAGGCCGATTCCACAACGTTTTGATACGCGCTTTAGTTGCCTATCGCTAAGCGGCGCGTCTGTCGCCATGATTATCATTATCGAGCCATCGTTTAGATGCTTCTTGTCCTCCAGCGCAACGCCTGCGCCCCAGTCGGCGTATTTAAACTCTTCTTTTTTGCCGAAATTGCTAAGCACCAAAACGCCCAACTTAAACTCGCCCTCCTCATAAGGCACAAGCCTTGATGAGCAGCCAATTCCACCCTTATAGCCAAAACAAACCATTCCCTTGCCGGCCCCTACCGCGCCTTCTTCGCTTGGCTCAATCGATGCACACTCAAGTGCCTCTCTCGCATGCTGCTTCGTCACAAACCGCCTGCGAATGGAGTTCAGTTTGGAATCATTGCACTCGCCCGTCACAACGTTTATCGAGGTAATTTCTTCCGTACGCTCAAGCATGTATTCAATACCTGCAGCCTGCGCTTCAGGCGCGCCCAATGTATTTGTCAGCATAATCGGCGATTCCAGCGTACCAAGCTCATCAACTTGCACAAGTCCTGCCGTTTTGCCAAACCCATTGATGACGTACGCCGCCGCCACAAGTTTTTCTCGAAACAAATTGCCCTCATGTGGTATTATCGCCGTGACCCCCGTGCAAGCGTGGTCGTCGCCGTTTTTATAATCCAGCGTAACATGCCCTACTTTAACTCCATCAACATCTGTTATGCAGTTTTTAGCCCCGGGCTTCAAGCTCCCTATTTCCAATCCGTATTCTCTAACTTTTGGCATGATTTTCTCCTTTCGATGATTTGATTGTTCGTATGGTCGCCGGATGCATAACCTGCTTTCGTGAAAGATGAATCGAAGATAGCGGAATGAGGTTGTGCGCCTGGCGGCCATATACGAAGTATACACTAAATTTCCCAAAAAAGCAATTTGCACACACGCCGCTTTTATGGTATATTATTATTAACAAATACACGACTGCATAAAAAAGGAGGATTTATCATGAATTACAAAGTTTCTTCCAAAACAAGCGACATTATGGCAACCCTTACAGGGCTTCCGGAGGTTCAAGCAGGTCTCAAATTTCTCGTAGACGACCACGAGCGCGCTATCAAAGAGCAGCTTGAAATGGTAGTTATCAAATCACCCACTTTTCATGAGCAAAAACGCGCCGAGCATTTTGCCGGCAAAATGAAAGAACTAGGGCTTTCAGATATACATATCGACCGCCACACAAACGTAATTGGTGTAAAAAAAGGTACCGGAAGCGGCCCGACTGTCATGATAGAAGGGCATCTTGACACGGTTTTCGATTTTGATATTGAGATTAAGCCTGAAATTAAGGACGGTAAAATTTACGCGCCGGGCATTTGTGACTGCACGCGCGGGCTTGCGGCGACGCTTTCGGTGGCGCGTGCGTTCATAGACTCTGGCGTGGAGCATTCGGGCGATATTTACTTCTTGGGAACGGCTTGCGAGGAAGGCGTTGGAAGTATGCGCGGCATGAAAGGCTTTTTGGAGGACAATAAGGGCAAAATTGATGCGACAATAACAATAGACGGCGGCGGCAATAATAAAATTGTTCACAACGCCACAGGTATAAAAACCATGAGCTTTACATTTAATGGCATTGGTGGGCATGCGTTCGGCGCGTTCGCTAAAGTGGCAAATCCGCTTCACGCGTGCGCTAGAGCCGTGGCTAAAATTGCGGATATTCAAGTCCCCGAAGTGCCTAAAACGACTTTTGCAGTAAGCAACTTCCATGCCGGGACCGACGCAGCAATCCATGCAATTACTGAGGATGCGTCGTTTAAGATTAATTTCCGTTCAAACTGCCCGGATGAGCTTCAAAAGTTTGAAGACGCGCTTTTTAACGCCGTTAAAGACGCCTGCCGCGAAGAGAGCGAGCGTTGGGGCAAGGATACAATTACATTTACGCATGAATATTTAGTAGAAGTTCCTGCCGGTCAACAAGATAGAGGCGCTCCGATACTCGAAGCGACTTACTTAGCTATGGAGCATTTAGGGCTTGAACCAACTTTCGTTGACGACGGCTGCACTAATGCAAACATACCTGTTTGGCTTGGTATGCCGGCGGTTTGTATAGGTCGCGGCGGTAACGAAGGCGGCGTGCATACAACAGGCGAGTGGTTCGAAATGGAAGGCACATATGTCTGCCCGCAGGAAGCGTTTTTGATCGCACTTGCAGTGAGCGGGGTTAAGGGTAAATCTGGCAGCGTTATTAACTAGCTTAATTTCGGAGGAGCTTTATGGAGTTTTACATTGTAACAGGAATGTCCGGAGCCGGAAAATCCGTAGCCGTAAGAGTGCTCGAAGACCTGGGGTTCTTTTGCGTTGATAACCTGCCACCAAAAATAATCCCTATGATTGCAGAAGTCGGTCAAATGCTGGACACTGCCGACGCTAAAAAAATGGCAGTAGTGATCGATTCAAGGAGCCGCGATATGTGGGGCGACTTTAATGAGTGGCTGGAACAAATTGACAGGGCCACCCTAGATTTTAGCATCGTCTTTTTGGACGCCTCGACTGACGTTCTTTTCTCACGTTATAGAGAAACGCGCAGACCGCATCCAATGCAGCCGGGGCACAAAGATACGCCCAACGATTTGCGTAATGCTATTGAAACGGAGCGCGCGTTTTTGGGAGATTTAAAAGAGCGCGCCGATATTATAATTGATACTTCTCTGGCGGGCCCCGGCGAGCTTCGCAAAAACATCATGAGCGTGCTTGGTAAACATGAAGAGGACAAACTCATGAAAATATCCTGCTTGTCGTTCGGCTACAGAAACGGACTGCCACTTGAAGCGGACTTGGTTTTTGACGTTCGTTGCCTGCCAAATCCGTTTTATATCCCTGAGCTAAAGACAAAATCCGGCAACGAGCCGGCCGTACGTGATTACATAATGCAGTTTGACGAATCTCAAGAAATGTGTGCAAAAATTACGGATTATTTAAAATTCGCAGTTCCTTTTTTCGTAAAAGAAGGCAAGAGCCAGCTGGTTATAGCAGTAGGTTGCACCGGCGGCAAACATCGCTCCGTAGCCGTAGCCGAGCATTTATGCAGCTTTTTATTAGACCATGGATACACCGCGCTAACTTCCCACAGGGATAGAGATAAGTGGGCGGTATCTAAGGCTTAATGCCGTTAACAGACAACTTTTATACAAGGACGGTGCCAAAAATGCAAGACAATCTACCAAAGAAAATCTACATAGCCGATGATGAAGACACAATTCGCGCGGCAATCAAAACTTTTTTGGAAAACGCCGGATATATTGTTGAGGACTTTGCGCGCGGCGATTTATTGCTTGAAGCCTTCGCCAAAAACCCCGCCGATTTAGTCGTTTTAGACGTAATGATGCCGGGCGCGAACGGTTTTGTTGTGTGCAAAGAGCTTAGGCGCATTAGCCGCGTACCAATAATTATGTTGACCGCACGCGACAGCGATTTAGACTACGCAACGGGCCTTAACCTTGGCAGTGACGATTATTTGATCAAGCCGTTCAGCCCAATGGCTCTAATAATGCGCATTAAAGCCATCTTTAGGCGCATGGAGTTTGAACGTGAAACGCATACCGAAAACACAACCTTAGAAAACAAAAGTGGTGAGCTTATTGAGAGCGAAGAAAACTAAAATTCGCAAACAGCTTTTAAAGTTTTTTATCATCATGCAGTTTATCTCATATGTCGTCATCGCGGTTGCTATTAACTTTGCGGCCAGGTTTTTTGCGGCAGAAGGTGAGTTTAGCCTGCGCGCCAGCCAAAGCCTATACTTAGAAACAACTGGTTTTTTCGGGCGTTTCGGCATAATTTCTGTCGCGCTTATCGGGATTATGTTCTTGATAGCGGCCTTTGCGACGTATTGTTTGGCAAATTCGCTCACGCGCCCTATTGAGAAGTTGAGCAAGTTTGCGCAAAACATAGGCGAAGGTGACTTTAGCCAAAATGATTTTGAGTTTAACGAAAAAGAACTCGAGGAACTAAACAGTGCTTTGAACAAGTCCGCAAGGCAGTTAGCCGCTTACGACAGCGAGCAAAAGGCTTTTTTCCAAAACGCATCCCATGAGCTGAGAACGCCGCTCATGTCGATTAAGTGCTACGCTGAGGGAATCTCTTTTGGCATAATGGAGCCGGCTCCTGCCAGCGAAACCATTTTAAAAGAAACCGATAAACTTGCAGACCTCGTAACAGACCTGCTTTATATATCAAAAATTGATAATATTTCCACAACCTACACAAGTAAAGATGTGGATTTGATAGAACTGATAAAAGCCAGTGCCACTCGCCAAGAAGCTTTGGGCGCGAAAGAGATGATTAATTTTTCCTTTGACTTTGGCGAAGATTGCTTGTACTATAAATGTATAGGGGAGCTTTTTTCACGAGCGATTGATAATTTGCTCTCCAACGCAATAAGATATGCTAAGAGCCAGATTATATTGTCGTGCCACAAACACGCGGATTATATCGAAATTAGTATATCCGATGACGGATACGGGATTAGTGATGATATAATTAACCGTGTTTTTGAACGCTTTTGCAAAGGTGCTGACGGCGTCCACGGAATAGGGCTTTCAATCGTAAAATCAATAATAGAGGAGCAGCACAAAGGCCGCGTAACGGCGCAAAATTTGGACAATGGCGGGGCTAAGTTTACTATAACGCTACCCATTTAAGATATATAGTCGCTTCGCTTTAAAATTGTCGAAGTACGCGCAATTAGTTTTTCATCAATCTAGGAGCGCCTGACAACGCATACCGGAAGATGTAAGCTAGGCATCGCCCAGCGAGAAGGCGCGACGACGAGTGGTGGAAAAATAACCAGCTTGATTCGATAATTTTGAAGCTAAACGACTACAAAAATTTGGAGGGGATTATTAAGTGCCTACATCTATGAAATCTATCCGCTTTAGCGAAGAGGAGTTTGCGAAGGTTAAGGATTTGATGACTATTTACGAGTGGGGGCAAAGGACCCTGCTCACTAAACTAAATATCATGCAAGATGACTTTAAAAGTTTTGGGGAAAATAACCCCATTGAATATATCACAGGGCGAATTAAGTCACCCGAAAGTATCGCTTTGAAATTACATAGGCTTGGCATTGAGCTTAGTGCTGAAAATGTGAAAGAGCATCTGAAAGATGTCGCCGGAGTGCGAATCATTTGCCCATTCGCTAGGGATATCCATTATCTCATCAGCCTGCTGCGCTCCATGCCTGATGTGAATATTTTGGACGAAAAGGACTATGTTTCCGCGCCAAAACCGAGCGGCTATCGCAGTTATCACGTTATTTTAGAGATTCCTGTTTTCTATTCCGGCAAGACTGAATACGTAACCGTTGAAGTACAAATTCGCACGGAAGCTATGAATTTCTGGTCAAGCCTGGAGCATAAAGCGAGATATAAATACCATGACCATATCCCCGAGCACCTATGCGACGAGCTCGTCGTGTGCGCGGACAAAATCGCTGAGCTGGATAATAGAATGTTCCTGATTCATGAGATTATTACGTTGATTAATGGTGAGGGCGAGGAGAAAGTGTAGGTTGGATACGTGTGAGGACGAACACCGTTCATCCTTACAAATACAACGCATTGCCACGAACCACTGGTCAGCGACCGTTGGTCAATGACTATTGGTCAGAGACCGCTGGTCAGCGACCGTTGGCGTTACGAAAAAGACTCATCGCCACTTAACCCGTAGGTACGAACTGCGTTCGTCCGCCGCACCGTACAAACGATTAAACACCTCATAACCCACAACAAAAGGCGAGCCTCCCCCGGAAGCTCGCTTTTTCTTACATCAAACTCTTACTCACTCTTAATATACTTAATCAAAGCTCCATGCATGTAGTACCTCGCTTACACAAACTGTAAGCCTGTATCTACGTCATCTTCGTAGCCTGTGAAGGTTATTAAATTAAGGATCTCTCTATTATTATTCTACTTCTATAATCAAAGTAAGTATCATTGTAGCGGAATAGTCCTATAAAACTCTACATGCTCTCGCATAGATCCAAATCCACCAAAGTAATGTACTATACCTCGGTCTCTCTCCCATACAATCCTCTCATAAAATCTTGTTCCGCCTTCATACCTGCTGAAAAAATGATAAACTCTCTTGTCTCCATCAACTTCTACAAAACTATGCCACTCATCGTCAATTAATATATCTTCTGTTCCACCATCATTTGAAACAATAGTCCAATTTTCAAACAACAAATCATTATATTTTTCAAATTGTTTTACAATATTGCTATTTTGACGTGCCACAAACTCTTCGCGAGTACCTACACCGTCATACGCAGGGAATCTCAAACGATAGATTGTATCATTGGTTATACCGAAAAAGCCCAAATGCAAACGATCGAAATGTACTATGCTTAATGGGTCCATCGGGTCTGTTTCTGGATAGTCTAAATACAAAGCATATAAGTCAAAAGAATCAAAATTCTTTAGCAAGTCAATATTTAAATTAATGCTTTGAAATACCATTTCGGAATTCGCTAAAACAAAAGTTCCTTCAAACTCATAATACAAAATTCCCTGGCCAAAAAAGAATGTGTTTGACACTCTACTACCACTCTGCTCTAAAAAAGTATAATCTGAATTACTGTTACATCCAGTAGTTAGCATTACAACAATGTATAGAAAGAATAGTTTTAACTGTTTTCCTGTGAAAAAGCAATCTTTATATAACATTTGCAAGTATCCCCTCCTGTTTCATGCTATTTTAAAAGCCAATACAAAATTGCATATATTCCAGGTCTGCTATCTATTTGTGATGCATCAAAACTGCCATCTGCAACAAATCTACCTCCAGTAATTATATTTGTCACTGTACGCATAGCTTGTTAACCCATTTAGAGGGCCCCCTGTCCCATTAAAAAATGTACCGAAAGCAGTCATTGCAATAATGTCTCTTGAATCTGAGGTAAGTTCTAGTTGCGCCTTCTACGTTCGAAGTCATGCGGAGTATCAAGAGTCTCAAACCATGGAGGCCCATTTAAGGCATGCACCGCAGCCGTAACAAACTCACCTTCTCGGAAACGAATATTCACAGGAACGATAGTAGTTGTACGCCCCAACGGCTGCCCATGGTCTATCTCCCTCTCTTCATAAACCGGCTCATCATTCTCATCTAAAACTTGGTCGCCATAATCGTCTAATTTAGGAACTAAAGGCTGGTGGACGCTTTCAAAGTTGATGACACCTTCGATTATTACACTATTCGTTACATCGTTAATTTTTGGATATAACTTGATATTTTTATCTGAGTTGAATATGATGTTTTTGATGCTGTATTCGGTTAAATTGATGTATGTTTCTTCTTGTTTTGTTGTGTTAAATTTTATACCCATGGATTAACCTCCTTTATGCGGTAATATTAACCTTTACTTAAATTGTGGAGAACTCAAAATCAAACCTAGTCATTAAATAGTTGCTATGCCGTTTCCGATCATCAGAGTTATCAATGCGCAGAAGAAAGTATTCCCAGCCACAAGGTCGGTATTACTAACATTCATGGACACTCCTTGAAGAAAATGTCTGGTACGCATTCATAAGGTCGGATAAGCCTGCCGTAACATTTCTTGTAGCTTCGTATGAGGTGAAGGTATCGCTGTGACCTAAAATATTTATTGTCTCGACTACTTCGCATAGGCGTATTTACTCATTAGCGCGCTCCACTATATGTGCTTCAATCCACTCATTCTCCTCCCAATTTGAGGGCCAGACCAGAAATGGATCGTTGTTTATTGGTATTCTTCTCAATCCAGGGTTATTTGGCACAACTATCCACTCGAAAGGAACATTGGAGTCCAAACTAGAAACCCTGTCTCTTCCAGATAAAAAAAACGTAGATATTACTCGCCCAGATATAAAATAGATATAACTATCCATAAAAATTGCTTGCCTGTCAATAGAATAGCTTATAAAGCTCTCGCTATCACATGTAATACATATTAAGAGACCCTCTTCACGTAATGCGTTTGGGGTAGTAGTTATAAATACATAATCGGGTTCATCTCCCAACTGCATATGTACGTCCACCAGCCCCGCACTTTGTGCAAGCAGAGATGGTGATAGGGCATATGATTGAGGCTCTCCTATTCTCAAACCATTTTCAATGGTCAGCGTATAATATGCAATGGTCTGCCCTCCACCGTGATACCTTAGTGTAATGACTGCTCGTTCACCATGATAAAAACCAGTATCCAAAACAAGTGTTAATTCACCAGGCCTACTCCTTGTAGGGTAGGTTGTTGGAAAATATAAGACTTTAATTACCAAAGCACCTAGAAGCACAAGGCAACACAGAATAATGCAAATTATAGAAAATTTTGGCATCTAATCACTCCCTCTATTGACATATTGCTTGCAACACTGGTGAGGTCATCCATGTCAGACATCATGATGTCCGTAAATACAATATCATACTCAGCACCTTGCTTGATCTTTTCAATCACTTCGTACCCCATAGAGTGCGAGCAAGCCCTATCGGAATAAGTATATCCGTCAGTTTCTGTGCAATCGGGTCTTGCACCGCATAGCTTGGAATAACGTCAATCAGCGCGTCCAAGCAACCGTGTCCAGGCGTGCTGAGACGTAATGAAATAACCTTTTTGGATAAAAACTCGCCTTTCGGCAAATCAAAAATCGTTGTAATGTTCCCATCGTTCATAATCCAGGGGGCAGAATGGAAGATGATAGCACCACCACGCGCTACAAGCGCATTCTGTGCCCGTCGCCCAAAACAGGGGTCGTGAGCGATTCTATTGAAAATATCGTCTTGGACTATGGAAATTCCGACAACAACACCAATATTGTTCAAGTCCGGAAGTCAAGTAGCAGTGCCCACCGTAAACACTTCTACCGCGTTTGACCAATACGGATCGTCATAATATTAACGCCCTCGCCCACTTCACTGCCGCCCTAAACCATAGCGGGTTAGTCGCGCTCCACGGACTGCCCGTCGTGTGTCTAAAACCTGCACCGTTTAATGATACTTCCATCCGCAATCTCTATAAAGTCTCTGTCTCTCGCGTCAAAATCTCTAAGCCATGCATCTACTCGTCCGCATAAATTTGCTTATCGCGCTGAGCAATTATGATAACGTTCTCGTAAGCAACCTCGTGAACAGCCGTATTTATAATGACATACAAAACGGCCAAGCTCGCGAATAGAACAACCACTGTGCTTAGTGCCACAGAAAGAATAAATTTGCGCCTCGTAGTCTGCTTTTAGCAAAGTTAATAATACCCTCTCCCGGCATGGGCAAACGTTAATGTTAGCCTGTTTTTCTGCCCTAACGTACGATTATGCACTACTTGTCCACAAGAAGCAACATAAAACCGCAAAAACCTTGCATTTTGTGTGGTTTGCGTTATTCATCTCTTCATATAACTATCACTTGTCAATATTTCTTTCTGCCGCTAGCGGCCGCAATGCCTGCCAAATCGCGGTACTTCGCCACCGTCCTGCGCGAAATTATGATTCCCAAACGCTCTAATTCCTGCACGATTTTTTGGTCGGACAAGGGCTTTTGCGGATTTTCATTGTCAATTATTTGCTTGATCCCGGCCAGTGCCATGTCGTGGGTTTTGCCCTCGCTAATATTGCGCGAAAAGAAATTGCTAAGCGGCAAAACGCCGCGCTCACTTTGAATAAATTTACCATTTATCGCACGGCTTACGGTCGATTTATGCATCCCCAAATCATCAGCAACATCCGCCAACGTCATTGGTTCAAGGTGCCCGGCTCCGTGCTTAAGGTAATTTTCTTGCCGCGAAAGTATCGCGTGGGCGCAGTTTAGCATGGTGTTTCTGCGCTGGTTAATGTTTGAAATCATATCCTTGGCGCGCGTGAGCTTTTCTTGAAGATACGCCTTTGTTTCAGGATCGCTCGTCTTTATCAAGCTCTGATATAAATGGTTTATCTCAAGCTTTGGTGTGTTAAAATCATTATATATCGCCTGAAATTTATCATCAACAAACACGACAAACAAATCAGGAAAAACATAAGGCGTGTCCGTGTTTTTACTGAAACCGTTGCCGGGCTTTGGGTTTAAGGCTACTAGCCGCTCTTTGGCGCGCTTCAGCTCGTCAATCTTGACATCCATGATGCTTGCAAGCTTGTCCAAATTGGTTTTTGGCAAAATACCGAGATACTTTTCAATCAACTCCTCCAAAATCGGGCAAAGCAAATCGAGCCTCTTTGCTTGAAGCAAAAGGCACTCCGCCAAATTACTCGCTCCAACGCCTGCCGGCTCCATCCGCTGCAAGGCGTTCAGAGCCTCTTCAAAAGCCTCGTTCGGGCAATCAATTTCATCAAGTATCTGCTCTTTCGGGATGCCGAGATAGCCGTTTTCGTCCAAAGTGTCAATAAGATAGAGCGCAATTTGGTGCGAAAGCGGCGAAATGTCCACGTCAATCAGTTGAGCCGAAAGCACCTCTCGTAAAGTTTCGCCGGTTTTCTTCTGATGCAAAGGCGTTTGCGGCATGTCTTCTCTGCGCGAAAAATGCTTATGCGAATCAACATCCTTTATATGTGAAATGTCCAGCTCCACAAGAGGATTTTCCAACGACTCTTGTATCAAATAGTTTTCCAGCTCCAAAGAGCTCATCTGCAAAACTTTCAGCGTGAGCAGCATTTTTTGAGTCAGTGCTATTTTTTGATTAAGTGAAACCTTTAGCTCCATCGACATAATAGCTCCTAAAAAGCCACATTAAAACGCTTCTCATAATCCTCTTTCAATCCCTCGCGGAAGTTTGGATGAGCAATCTCAATAAGCATCCGCGCACGCTCCCGAACACTGCGATATTTCAAGTTCACAGCTCCGTATTCAGTCACGATATATTCAACATCATAGCGGTTAGTCGTAACAGCCGCGCCCTCGTCGAGCACAGATACGATTTTGGAAATTTTACCGTCTTTCGTTGTTGATGGCATGGCGATTATTGAGCGGCCACCTTTACTAATTGCAGCAGCCCTCACGAAATCCACCTGACCACCCACGGCTGATATTTGAACCTTGCCAACCGTTTCCGAGCAAACTTGACCCAACAAATCCACCTGCACGCAGGAGTTGACGGCGACCAAATTATCGTTTTGCCCGGCGATATACGGGTCGTTTGTATATGATGATGGATGCATGGAAACCATGGGATTATTGTCAACGAAATCATACAATTTCTGTGTCCCCATCAAAAAACACGCAACCATTTTGCCATTGTTGAAATTTTTTGCCCTGTTATTGATAACGCCTGCCTCAACAAGCTCCACAACGCCGTCAGAAAACATTTCCGTATGTATTCCCAAGTCCTTTTTGTCTTTCAGAAACAACAAAACCGCATCAGGAATAGCTCCGATGCCAAGCTGCAGACAATCGCCGTCTTGTATAAGTTTCGCACAATTTTCGCCGATAGCTCTCTCAACATCACCTATCTCAGGCGGCTGTAAAGTTAGAATCGGCTGATTATGCTCCACTATAAAGTCCATTTGCGACACATGTATAAAACTATCGCCAAGCGTGCGCGGCATATGCGCGTTTACCTGCGCTATTACAAGCTTGGATGCATGTGCTGCGTGCTTTGAATAGTCAACTGACACGCCAAAGCTGCAATAACCATGCTCATCAGGCGTGGATACATGGATAATCGCCACATCCAGCGGCAAAGTACGCTCCCAAATATGCGGAACTTGCGAAAAATAGCAAGGCGTAAAATCACCATGCCCATTCTGCACGGTCTTGCGTGTTTGCGCGCCCACAAAAAGCGCGTTGTGGCGAAAATACTGCTCCATCCCGGGCTGAGCATACTCCGCAGCTCCGCGCGGAACCATATGCACAATCTCAACATCACGATAAGCCTCACGGTTCTCGACCAACGCATTAACAATATGCAAAGGCTCACCAACCGCGTGGGCGAGCGATACTCTGTCGCCTGACTTGATTTTTTTCACGGCCTCAGAGGCCGTTGTTAGCCTCTCATTGTATATTTTTCTCCAGTCCAATTTGGGTCAACTCCTTAGTCTATTCAGGTAGTGCGTCAGGGAAACGCCCGGAAAATATTATAGTTCTTACTCTACTCTCGTCACAGAAATGAAAAATTACGGACATATACGGCCCAGCACCTATAACGAATGCCGCCATCGTGTCCGCCTCAAAATATGGTTCGATGTCAAACATAGCCATAACGTCATCAAGCGTTGACACGCTATTTATTTGCTCAAAGTGAATGTTGTTTCCAGCATAATTATAGTTAATATACACTTGAATGATGGTTTGCTCGCCTTGCGCGTCCACTTCCGTAAGAATGCGCAAGCCCGAAACAAAATGATAGGTAAACTGGTCCTGATGATGAATATAATCCGTAATCTCGCCAAACCAATCAAGCATATCATCCAAGTTCGAGCCAATAATTTGCTCAAACGGAAAATCGCTTACGTCCACATATTCATGATGCAAGGTTGATGTAATGATTTTCTC
>Ga0131853_10018845_pt1 | contig 12555 bp, 14 predicted proteins | sample TergutLab28metaG_FD_92764 | JGI IMG/M metagenome (GOLD analysis project Ga0131853, IMG submission 92764) | Labiotermes labralis P1 segment gut microbial communities from Petit-Saut dam, French Guiana - Lab288 P1 (version 2) (version 2) | ecosystem: Host-associated > Arthropoda: Insects >...
ACCAAGAAAAACCTGTGTCGAGGTGGCCGGTCGCAGGACCTTCCGAATACTGACTTCTAGCCAGCAGTCCGGCATCTAAAGTAAAAACAGCAATACACACACAGTACAACAAATACACATAAGTTGACAACAGTACACACAGGACAACTCCAACAATACACAAAAGACAACTACAACGATACACATGGCCAAACCAACAACAATTACACACAAGACAAATACAACAATACACACGGCCAAACCAACAACAATTACACAAAAGAAAACTTAAAACTAGCGACAATACATGCGAAACAAATCTCTTGAGGATTAGGCCAAAACGTCAGAATCCCTTCTTTTTTTCATACGTAAGACAGAGAGAGAGAGAGAGAGAATGAGAGAGAAAGTACGCTGTAAATGTACAAAGTAGTGTACAGTACACTTTATTATTACTATATTTAATGTTGAAAATGTCTACCGTGCGTAATTTATCAATTAAACTTTATCGTATTTGTGCATGTTAGACGAATGTCACGTTATATCACGTTATCTATAGCGTCCGGTATTATCCGCGGTTTCACGTAACCGCGTTACGTCTTGGAACATATTACCCGTGAACACGGGGGCCCGCCTGTACCACGAATATTTCCTGGGTAGGTAAAGGCGGCCGGTATATACAGTAGACAATCTTACCACCTTCATGTACCGACTGTTTCGAAATCTGGGAACCTCAAACTCTTCTAACCGTGTGCAAGATTTTGTTTAACTTTCCGGACTTTTTTTTTCAAATTTAAATACATATCCTTATGAACAAATAGCCTTCATTTAGAATCCTGAGAGTATAAAAGCTAACGATTGATTTCAAGGAATCGTGAAATATATTTTGCAAGACAGCACTTGCCTTCTGAATTCAGTTTGATACAATTTCCGCTCGTGATATCGCGCCCATTTACATTTAAATAATAATAATACCGAATGAACGTGAGGAAAAATTCTCGTATCTTTTGAAACCCCTTACATTGATAAATGCCTCATATGATTTAGTGCACGTTTAATTTGTCCAGCCCTTTTCTATCACTAAATTTGCATCATGTTTCTGTAGGCAATGATCATTTCAATTTGTAACAGGAAATAACTTTGTATTTGATTTTACACTCGAAATATTCATCTCTTTTCATGCTCCTGATTTTGCCTCATTTTATTTCCTTCTCACATTTTCTTCCTTTCCTCATTTCTCCACTTCCAATAAGACAATCTCTTGAAACCGATGATAAATTGCAGTACCCCAAAATGCAAGGCAATTTGCTGTCTAAAATCTAAACTTGCTCAATACTTCTGAAGCTTCCAACTTTCTAAAACTTAAATTTCATTGTGCAAAAGGGCTGAGGTTTACTATTTCTCTTCTTTCTAAAGTCTGAGAAAATATAAGGCAGGTCGAGAGTAGGAGAGGGAGTAAAGTTAGAGAGAGAACTGTGGACGTCTGTTTGCTTGCATCGCTAAGTTTCATTTTTTTCTTTCTTCTCTCCTAACATTGTAACGGGCAATTTTCTGGAGAAGCACTTAATTTTGTACCAAGCCATCGTCAAAAGTTTCATAATTATATCTTCCATTGTTGTTTACGTCAGCATTACGTAAAAAGTGTAGCGTTCCATAATTTTAATTTATTACGTTAGAATTTATTTGCTTATATTTCGGTAATGTAATTTATTTTGCACGCCTAACTACATAAGAATAAAGTTTGCAAATAAAATTGAAGACACTGTTCATTGTTTAATGTAGGTTAATCGATAAAATTATGTATTAGCCTGTTGAACTTGTCATGTATAACTATTCGATTTGTTTGTTTCTAGACACGGAAGAACTGTTGACAGTTTCTTCTCACGGTGTCTGTTAGGAAGGAATTTTTCTAAAACCTGTCTACATATTCCTCTTTGGTCAAAACTTGGCAAAGATTTATTTCGCCAGACATCAAGAATGTCCAACGCTTCTCAATACGGTTTTTTTTTGTATAAATCGCTGAATCAAATTTTATCAAATTAATCTTGTATCGAAATTCTTTTTTTGCTAGAAACGTTGTGCCGAATTCCTGATAACGTTGTTACAAATGTAAAGGTAAAGTGATCCCGTTACAGGCCCGGTGTGGCCCAGAGGGTGGGTAGAGTTATAGCTCTACACTTCCATGACCGCGGTACTAGAAGGGGGTGAGTGGTCAGCAGCATGCCTCGGCAGCACTTTACCCCCAGGGAAAGACCCGGTACCGATTTTACAGGAGGCTGGGTGGGACCCAGGGCCGGTCTGAACGGGCGGAAAATCTCGTCCCTACCGGGATTCGATCCCGGACCATCCAGCCCGTAGACAGTCGCTATACCGACTGAGCTACCGGGCCCAAGATAACACTCTTATATGTGAGATGAATCTAGAAGACAGATCAGTTGGCCAAAAAACAAATTGACATTAAAAATTATGAGGTGAACGTGTTACTAATTATTTACACAAAATTACACAATTTCGGTAAATTTATAATACTAAGGGAGTTACAATTTAGGAAATGTAGCGTAGAATATTGTGGGCCCGCTAGCTCATTCGGTATAGCGACTGACTTCGGGCTGGACGGTTCGGGATCGAATCCCGGTTGGGACGAGATTTTCCGCCCTTCCAGACCGGCCCTGGGGCCCACCCAGCCCCCTGTAAAATGGGTACCGTGTCTTTCCTGGTGGTAAAGTGCGGCCGGGGCGTGGCGTTGACCACTCCCCTTCTTCTAGTGCCGCGGTCATGGAAGAGTAGAGCTATACCTCTACCCACCCTCTGGGCCACACCGGGCCTGTAACGGGATCACTTTACCTCTAACTTTTTAGCATAGAATTTTATTTCTGGAAAGTCCCCTCCTCTTTAATTAGCAGACACACATATCAGACTTAGAGTGCGCCACTTGCGAAAAGCGACTATTAAATTCGTCATGTCTGTCCTTCTGTACATCCGCCTGACTATCCGTCTGTCCGTCCGTCCGCATGAAACAGCTCTGCTCCCACTGGAAGGACTTTCATGAAATTTGTTGATTGAAGATTTTTCGATAATCTCTCTACAAAATTCAAGTTTCGTTAATTTCAGACAAAAACCAAACGGTATTTTAAATGAAGACCAATATACGTTTTTTTTATCTTGTCGCGCTCAATTCTTCTTACAATGACAAATATTTCAGACAAACGTTGTAGAGAAAATCAAAACACTCATTTCGTTTTCAGTATTTTTTTTTTTCGAAAATCGTGCCGTTTATGAGATATTGTGAAAAAAAATATTGTAGAGCGGGGCAGGCCACAGATGACGGTATGGCGCATGCGCATTGCATTCTAGATACCTCAGGCTACAAACACAAACACTCAGGTCGTATAACACTTGAAGATTTTCCACTACAACAATAGTTGCAAGAACGCACTCCATGTTACCTTATACGTACATAGTATTGTTTAAAATATATTTCTTTTGGACACACTGTAGCAGGTTACTATCAGCTGCACCCGGAAATGAGTGTACATTTTCAAATACATTGTTCATTATGGATGTCCTACTCTAAAGCAAACTGGAATTTAACAAGAAATTTAGTAAAATATCCAGTATCGTCAATATGTATAATCTAACCGACAAAGAGATCTCGTTGAAAGTTTAGAGTATGCACCTATAGTATGATCACACCCTGTATAGTCCCATTACAGGCTCGGTGTGCGCAGAGGGTTCCAGGAAGTTAAGGTTCCCAGATTACGTGACAATGATCCAGGATGATGGTAACGTTGTCAGCCTTACGCACCGGCCGCCTTTACCTCCAGGAAATACTCCTGGTACTCATTTCTGAGTCGACCCCAGGGCCATAGTGCGATGGCAATGAAAAATTGCAATGGCATCATCTGGAGTCGAACCAGCGACCTTCCGATTTGTAGCGCAGCACATTAACCACTGTGCTACCGCGGTCCCCTCTCCCCTCTCTCTATCTCTCTCTCTCTATATATATATATATATATCTGTCACCTGAAGATGGCCCACAGTGGCCGAAACATGTGGTCGACAGCTTCATAAAGTAGGATACAAGACAGTTGTGTTTTGACGTACCCCACCCCCCTCCCTAATTGCTTATAACACAACGGGGATAAAGCCCCTAAAGATCAAATATCCTCTTTCATGAAAATCCATAAATGAGTCACAACTTGCTAGCAAACAAACAAACAAATATATACGCGATTGTAATACGATAAATGTTGGAACTTTTGTGCTTCCAACTCACTGAAAACTTTGTGTCATATGTCGCTTTTTTCTGCTTTAAGAACCACAATTTTTAAGTACCAATATAGAGGTACATGCCCTCGATATTTCACTGGGGTTGCCAACACCAAAAAAATAATACTAGTATTACGGCCAGCAGGAACTAGAGGATTATACAGGCTAGAAGACCCTTCTATCGCATAAGAAGATTACTTTCGTATCTTAATCCACAGCTGGTCAGCACCTGCTTGTTCATCCGTGATATCATGTCAGCCTTAAAGGGGCCCAGTGCAGATATGAAGATGCGTGTACAGATGACGTAACTACCGGACCATATGACAGCTCAGCCCTAAATATATCTGAATACACAGTGGAAATTTCTGGACAATTCGAAAATTTAGATTTTTTCAACAAATTTCTTTTATTATTCTGGATATTTTCAAGCAAATCCGATCTGTATATCACAATTTACATTTTAATTTCTGTTTTAAAATTTTCACAATTTTTTTTTCAGCCAAGTGGTTCCCAAATTGTGTTCCGCGGAATCCATGTGATCCGCGACTAATTCCCAGTGGATCCATAAGTAAATTTCTCTAATGACTACTTTGAAGTTTACTTATTATTGAAAATAAACTAATAATATTTTGTTAAAAACAAGAGCTATAATTATTAATTGGCAATGCGTTTATTTCGTATGATCATTGGCAATTCTAATTAAGAAATCCTGCCTTCACAAAGTGACAGTCAATCAGGTTAATGAAGATGAAACTATGCAATGCATTGTTACGTATGTTACTGCCTTACATTCGTGGGTATCTAAAATTTGTTCTGAGATGAAATGGTGTGAGGTTCTTTAGGGCAGTGAAAGGTTTCATTATTTTGAAAATAAGTTTGGAAATGAAAACTGTACAGTGTCTAGTTTAGTGATGTGAGGTGAAATAGAGCGATAGGAAATGTAATTGGGTTAAGCGAAAGGAGAGGGTAGTGAAGTGTAAATGAGAGGAAGTGAAGTGTCTAAAAGTGTAGTGAAGTGTAGATGAGTGAAGTGTGGTGAAGTGTAGTGAAGTGTTGAAATGAGAGGGTAGTTAATTGTAAATGAGAGGAAGTGAAGTGACGATAAGTGTAGTGAAGCGTAGATGAGTGAAGTGTTGAAATGAGAGAGTAGTGAATTGTAAATGAGAGGAAGTGAAGTGTCGATAAGTGTAGTGAAGTGTAGTTGGATGCAGTGTGGTGAAGTGTAGCGAAGTGTTGAAATGAGAGGGTAGTGAAGTGTAAATGAGAGGAAGTGAAGTGTCGATAAGTGTAGTGAAGTGCAGATGAGTGAAGTGTGGTGAAGTGTAGTGAAGTGTTGAAATGAGAGGGTAGTGAAGTGTAAATGAGAGGGTAGTGAAGTGTAAATGAGAGGAAGTGAAGTGTCGATAAATGTAGTGAAGTGTAGTTGGATGCAGTGTGGTGAAGTGTAGCGAAGTGTTGAAATGAGAGGGTAGTGAAGTGTAAATGAGAGGAAGTGAAGCGTCGATAAGCGTAGTGAAGTGTAGATGAGTGAAGTGTGGTGAAGTGTAGTGAAGTGTTGTAGTGTAGTGATGGTCTTAGTAATATTATTAGAACATTATTAGAAGACATATAGACAATATGAATTTGTTGATTATGTATCCCTTAGTTTCTATTTCTATCAATATATATATATGGTTGTATTCCTGTTTTATACTGTAATTAATGGTATCTTCATTTTGATGTCTATGTATTCTTATTGTCTTCCAAATTATTGTACTGTTCTACTGTTTGTGTCGTCCCATGTATTGTTTGTGTGTAAATGTGTACTGTACTGCTGCTACCGGGTGGCTACACAACTGCAGTGAAAAAAATATATAAAATTTTTAATTTTGGACGCCTGCCATCCGGATGCTGTGTTTAAATGAACAAGGATGCAAGGGTCCGTGGTTATTTTTCGAAACCGAAAAGGGTGCGTCATCAAAATTGTTTGCGAAACACTGGTTGAGACAAACAGTGACATCTATCAGTCTTATTGACACCTCTACCGGGGTGCTGATAAGACCTTAGCCCGACCAGGAAGGAAACAAGCTCAGAAGCATATCAGGGACGCACTCGATTTTAACCACATCGAGACGCGAGCTGTCATCAAGTTTTTGTTTTGCAAAGCCAGTCGCCGTAGGAAATTCACGCAATTCTGACAGAAACATTAGCTTCTCTCCTTCATGGTCGGGCTAATGACTTATCAGCACCCCTGTACATTGAGGATAAAGCCTCGATTTATAGCCTACCAACAATCAGTCTGCTACTGCCTTTCCCATCAGGCACCACGCCTTCAAATTGCCTGTGCAGAAATCGATAATTATATCGATAACGAACGTCGTGCTTCAGCTATGACAAATATCTTATTCTTGTGTGAGACTGTTCAACCATCCCACCCCCTCGCGGCTCTTTTCCAGGCCAAATCTGCACAGATGAAGTCACGCTGCTACTAATACCCTGTCACAGACACTGATTAAATTTTCTAGTGTACAAATTACACTCTATGTATTTCATAATATTTCACAATAGTTACTGCATTTCCTATGACTCCTAGACAAATATTTATCGTGTCAAGACCAGCAATGTTTCCTTTCACAAATATATATATCAGTTTACTGGTATTAGAGGTAATAACATACGAATTTATAGTTCTGTTCTCTTGTAAGTCACTTTATGTTGTTAGAAACAGAGAAAGCAATAAATCGGCAAGTTGGGGGGGGGGGCAAATATCACGTCCGAAATTTCTTACATCGATCTGTGCTTCTGAATTTAATTCGTTACATGTTGGATAGTCGCAGTACGTATGCAGTGAAAGTTGTAGAAATGCCATTCCTCTTGATGACTTTGATTTCAGATATAAATGGTTCTCAATTAGTGGCTAAACATGTTCTTGACAATAACAAAGTACGCGGGACAAGTCACGTAATGAAGTATAGGTTGGATCACGAAATGTTTATCAAACAAAAGAAAAATCAGAGGTAAAACTTAGCTCCGAAATTTAATGTACGATGCAAAAGTTGTAAAAAAAAATTTTTTTTTGGGGGGGGGGGTTTACGTAAATCAGTTCGCCAAGGGTACGTCAGGATTTTAGTGTCCTATTTGGTCAAAATAGGATAACAAGGCGAACTGTTTTCCGACCACGAATTAGGAAACTCAGTCCTTACTCTCATCTTATCATTCCGAACAATTTTTTTTATGTTTTGTGGACCGTGCGTCTGGATATAAAGATATGATATATTTGTTGGGTAGCCACCCGGTAGCAGTAGTACAGTACACATACACACACACACACACACACACACACAATACACGGAACGACACAAAACAAACAATACATAGAACTATACAAACGTTTGGGAAGAGTGCGGACCATGCCCCGTCTTTGTGGGTTTCACCCCGGCATTTGCCTTACAACTGAGGAAAAAGCACGGAAAAACCTCCGTCAGGGTAGCCGAAGAGTGCCAGCTGGCACGATGAAGATACATAAACATACAAATTTTAACTCAGTTCCAAATCAACCAGGAAAATAACACGTCATCTAAAAATAATGGTAATACCAATTGTGGAATACATACGGTTGTACCTCCTGATGATGAACCTAGACACGCCCGAAACATGTAGAGGTTGAAGAACATACTGAGCTATAAGTTGTGCAACAAGTTGTTTTTTCTTTACACGGTACAACCTTAATTCTTATATACCTTTCATGAGTGCACCGAATGGAAACAACATTGTTGAAGGAAAGAACAGTCACTTTTGTTCAAACATACATATATATAGTTGAAGAATAAGAGACCAACTTGATGTCACTAGTTATTAAGTTTTATTTCACTTCTTCTATGCTCAAAATGTTTCGGACATTAATACATCCATCATCAGGAGCCTGCGACTTTCCTATCGTATCACCACATTGATCTGTGTTCTTGTTTCGATGTGTGTTGGAGTTTTGGTGTGCCTGGGTTGGGGTGGTATCCGTGTAGCAGGCTGTATGATCAACATGTTTCGGACATTAATATAGATATCACCAGGAGCCTGCGACTTTTCTTTCTTATCACCACAATGGTAGCGTGTTCTTGTTTCGATATGTGTTGGAGTTTGTGTTTGCCTGGGTTGGTGTGGTATCCGTGTAGCAGACTGCTACACGGATACCACACCAAACCAGCCACACCGAAACAGACCAATGTGGTGATACAATAGAAAAGTCGCAGGCTCCTGATGATGGATGTATTAATGTCCGAAACTTGTTGAGCATAAAAGAAGTGAAATAAAACTTAATAACTAGTGACATCAAGTTGGTCTCTTATTTTCTACTATCACAATGATGCACGGTCAAATATACAAAAGATAAATAAATAAATATACATATATAAATATATGATCTCGCACCTATTTGTGGTTGCATTCGCAAAATTACGAAAAGGGACGGTTAGTTTTTGTCATGACTTTTCTACCATTTGTCCGTTCGAATGAAATAGCTCGGTTCCCAAAAAACGCATTTTTATTCGAGGATATTTTGACAATCTACCGAGAATAATCAAGATTCATTGAAATCTGACAAGAATAACGGGTACTGTACATGAAGACCGATGTACAAATATGAAAATAATTCACTCACTTATTCTTAGCATTAAACGTATTTCAGACAATAATTATAGAGAAAATAAATACCAATTTTCATGCGCAAAAAACTTTCCCGAAAATCGTGACGGTTATTACATAATGTGGATAATTATGGTAGTGCTAATATTGTCGCATGAGGATTACATGCTGGAATATTAAGGTTACACACCACACACACATACACACACACCCACACACCCCACACACACACACACACACACACACACCTACACACCACACACACGCACACACACAAACCACATACACACACCATATACACCACACACACACACATACACATGCACACCACACTCGCACACATACACACAATACACATACCACACACACATACACATGCACAAAAACCACACAAACTTAAACACACTTATACCACACATACATACACACACACACAAATACACACACATATATAAACACCACACACACGCCAAACTCACACATCACACACACACGCACCACGTACACCACACACAACACACACACAAACACAACACATACACACCACACACTCACACACACACACACACACACCACATACAAACCACACTCACACACACACACACACACACAAACACACGACAATTACACACCACACAGACACGCCACACACACTCACACACACACACATACAGACAACACACACACCATACACTCATACACACACACATACACACACACCACACATACACACGCGACACACATATAAAAACACATACAACACACACACACTACTCATTTCCACACACCACACACACTTACACATACACACACACACAACACATACCACATTACACACACACACACCACACACTCACATACACCACACACACATACACATACATACACCACATACACATACACACACACCACACATACACACATATAAACATACTAAATACACCACACACACATACAAATAAACGTACACCACACACCACACACATACACATACACGCACCACATACACCACACACACATACACACACCGCACACACCACACACACATACAGAACACACACACCACTTACACCACACGCACACATACACACGCACCACACACACACACCACATGTACACACCACACACAAAGACACCACAAACACACTTCACATACACACCACACACACATACACATACACACACCACACAAACCAAAAACAAACACACACATTACACAATTACACACACACCACACCACACACACATACACATACACACCACACACACACACAACACATACTCACACACACACACCACACACACAAACACATACGCACAAACACCACACATACATACACACAAATACACACACACATCACATTCACACATCACACAACACCACACGCAACACACACACTCCACATATACACACCACACACTCACACACACACACACCAAATACCACACAAACACAGAAGCACCCAATTCATATAAACAAACACACACCACACACCACACACCACACACCACACCCACACGACACATACACACCACACACACTCAAACACACACACTACACATACACACACCACACACAGACTCCACACACACCACACACCACACACACACACACACCACACACACGCACACACACCACACACACTCACACATAAATACACACACCCACACTCACACACACACACACACACACCACACACACACACCACACACTCACACACATCAGACACACATACGCATACACACACACACACATAAACATACTAAATACACCACCCACACCATACACCACACACCACACACATACACACACTCACACACACGCACACACCACACACTCACGCACACATACACATCCACACACTCACACACACACACCACACTCACTCCACACACACCACACACTCACACACACAGACGCACACACACACACACCACATATACATACACATACACCCACACCACACACACATAAACATACTAAATACACCACACACCACCCACACCACACAACACACACACATACACACACACACCACACACAATTCACATACACACATACACCATACACACACATAAAAATACTAAATACACCTCACACCACCCACATCACACACCACACACACCACACACATATACACACTCACACACCACACACACACACACTACACACCACATACACTCACAACACACACACACACCACACACCACACACACACACACACACGCACTCCACACACTCACACATGCACACACCACAACCACACATAAACATATTAAATACACCACACACCACCCACACCAAACACTACACACACCACACACACATACTCATAATATTTTAATGAACATTTTTTGTCTAGTAATAACAATGTGTACACGATTACGCAAGAATTTTCCTTTTACAACTACATTGCCTCACTTTACACTACATTGCCACACTTGTTTCTTCTACAATTAAATATCAATTCCTGATTGTTAGGCGAATAGTGTGATTCTGACTGTTTACAGTTTATTATTTCTAAATATCACCGTTCTAACTATTGCATGTATTGGAAATGTAACAACATATATATATTCGCCAGACGAAGAAAGATATCTCCTTACTCGTCACAAACACACGAAGCTGATTCACGCGATTCCTCTTCTGCTATTTACAGAAAGTAAATCTCGACCCGCCGATCGTAGTGGCCACGCGTCTAAAAGGCATGCGTCTGCGGCCGTTCGCTTGCTGGGATTGTGGGTTCGAATCCCATCGGAGGCAGGGATATCTCTCTGTTTATAGCTTTGTGTTTTGTCAGGTAGAGTTCTCTGCAACGGGCCGATCACTCATCCAGAGGATTCCTAGTGAGTATGGTGTGTCTGAGTATGATCATGAAACCTCGATAATGAGGATACTTTGGCCCACTCGGGGCTGTTGCACCACGGTAATATAAGGAAAGTTCCTTGCTGTTTAATTGATGTTGATTGGTGTAAGAATAACACTGGATATTAATCAACACCTCTGGGAGAATATCAAAGCTTCGTATTCTTAATGCAATATTAAAGAATGAAATAATATAATACAATGTAATACAATTTGAAACACTTCAACTATTGTAAGAATATTTTAGTTCTATATTGAAATTCTCTAATGCTGAAGAAAATCCGGATTTTTTATGGTTTCCATATTGGTATGCACGATTGCTATGTGTAATAACATAACAGGATTCTGAGAAATCCAATCGCATTAGTTCTATATCGACATCGCGAGAATCGACAAACCTCATACTGTCAGGAAAGCGCCCCTTAGCATTCGATGGGAGTTGGTAGAACTGTAATCCCAAGCAATTCTGATCTTTACAGGTTTCGTATCGTAGGCATTAGAACATACATGTACACTTCTCCACAATAAAATTTACGGATGCCGTAGCCGATGTTAGGAAGGGAACAGATTTCTTATTGTTTAAAAGAAAAGTCTTTCTAAGACTAATTATTTTAAATAAATGGCTTAAGGAGATATGGCGTAGGTGTTAGTAATGCACATCGCCATTTCAGTTCACGTATTCATTGTGTGTCACTTAACTTTTGAAAGCCTACTGGTTACGTGATGCACCAACAGTTTAACATTCAACAACTGTACGTTCTGCCCACACTGTATTTATGTGTTTTGTATTTATCTGAGAACAAACAGCGACTTGTGCCACTTACAGC
>Ga0131853_10018848_pt1 | contig 12554 bp, 5 predicted proteins | sample TergutLab28metaG_FD_92764 | JGI IMG/M metagenome (GOLD analysis project Ga0131853, IMG submission 92764) | Labiotermes labralis P1 segment gut microbial communities from Petit-Saut dam, French Guiana - Lab288 P1 (version 2) (version 2) | ecosystem: Host-associated > Arthropoda: Insects >...
ACACACACCATACAGTCGCACTCAACACAGCACACAGTACACACACCACACAGTCGCACTCAACACAGCACACAGTACACACACCACACAGTCGCACTCAACACACCGAACAGTACACACACCTTACAGTCGCACTCAACACATCGAACAGTACACACACCATACAGTCGCACTCAACACACCGAACAGTACACACACCATACAGTCGCACTCAACACAGCGAACACTACACACACCATACAGTCGCACTCAACACACTGAACAGCACACACACCATACAGTCGCACTCAACACAGCACACAGTACACACACCACACAGTCGCACTCAACACAGCACACAGTACACACACCATACAGTCGCAATCAACACACCGAACAGTACACACACCATACAGTCGCACTCAACACACCGAACAGCACACACACCATACAGTCGCACTCAACACACCGAACAGCACACACACCATACAGTCTTACTCAACACAGCACACAGTACACACACCATACAGTCGCACTCAACACAGCACACAGTACACACACCGTACCTATGACATGCTGCCACACCACCGCATAACATATAAGGACGTAGTTTTTTTTTACCGAAATTTAACCTAAATATAACTTTAGCTAGGCTCTAGCGAAGGCTCCCTGACGAGGTCGTAGACCGAAACATGTAGGAGCAACTCAAAGTGATTTTAACGTAAATTCTAAAGCTTTGTCAAGTTTAATAAAGAGTGCATTTGTTGGTGTATGAACTTTATAAACGTAAAGAGTAGTAGTAATAAACTCTTCCCTGAAATTATTATATTAATTCGCGATGATGTTAGAATATAGTTTTTAAGATGCTGAGATACTGGAGTACTGGTTCTAGTAAATGGCGTCTCCTATGTCTTTCGTCCGCTCTCTTTCGCTTTAAAATCGAACCATTCATTTATATTTATATGTAGCTTTGAATTTCGTTGGGGAAAATGTGATCCAGTGATTGTATTTAAAACACGAAAGAAACGTAAATTAGTTGGCGTAAATACTTCCGTTTAATTGTCATTATCGTCTCCATCTCACAGAATGGTACGCAGTAGACCATTCCGACCAGAATTCCAATTAATATATAGCGAAGTGAAATGGGACTGTATCGGCGTTTTCTTCCTCTTCCCTTTAATTTGCCTTCGTAGTATAGGGACTTAATTCGAAGAGGAGAAATGGTTTTGATGTTCAGAAAATGAGCGTTCCATGACTCCTAACGATACCTTAAAGAAACCCATAGGCGTGCTTCTCTTTCTGCCTGTGCACAAGTTAACAATACGTTGCCGAAGTAAAGGGTAGCTTCTGAACAGAGGATTTCCGATGTACGCGGAATAGAATTCGTTAGCTGCTATTGAAATGCCTGAACTGTAACCGATTCTGAAGACATCACATTCATACATTCTGCTAATGGCTAATAGTGTATAGTAAACTGGAAAGATGCAGTTTTGCACAGCACAGTTTTGACTGTACGTGGCTAAAAGTAATTACAAGTACGTGGAACAGCCGTTTTTGTTTTAAGATTTTGTGGTTACATAATTCTAAAGTGAGGATGAGTAATGTCGAAAAATGTGTGTATTTTAATAGAGTTGGGCAAGGGCGTCCGTAAGTGTTCGCATTCACGTAACTCTCCCCCCCCCCCCCCCCCCCCAAGAGACGGTTGGGCCACACCATTTTGCCCAGCACGTCGTGACAAGTCCCCCTAACCCCCGCGTTGGACGAAGGATCGCTGTATTTTATTTGTAGAGTGTCCAGTCACGGTGTGAAAAGACAGCGTGCTATATTTGTAATATGACAGTACTGCACTTCTCAGAGCAAAAGGACATGAACTTAGTTGTAAGGGATCTTCTGGGATAAAAGATGTTAAGTTTGTGCACTACGGCATATACGTGTTTCGGATATGAAATCTGCAGCTGTTTTGTACACCTGAAAATCTTACATTTTTGTACACCGGTCACAGTTAGGTGTATAGCAAGGCCCCTGAGTACCAATCAGGATGATTATTTTTCGCTGTTTTTCTGTCTCATTTTTCTACGGGTAATTCAGGTTTTGGCACTTGATGGCGTGACCCGTGGCCTGTGACTTAGGTTTTTGAGTTATTTCTTTTCTTTCAACACGGATGACGGGATTCCATTATTAAACTAAAACAACAGTTAAGACGTACTCTTTTTTCGCCACTCAAAGACACGTTACAGATATTGTTGTCTCCACATATGTGGGCACTGACTTTAACGTGCACAAGTATTTTCGTCCCTGACGAAGTTTTCTATTGGTGCGTAGTATTACGTTGCTATGCTCTAGTGTAAAAGGTACAGCAATCCCTATAAAGGTCTGAACGGACCCTTAGGATTCCAGAAGGTTAGGCTCCCAGGGTTTCTAGACAATCGACAGATGTAGGTGGTAAGGTTTGTTGCCCAAGGCACCGGTCGCCTTCACGCCCCAGGAGATACCCCTGGTACTCATTTCTGTTAGAGGCTGCCTGTGCTGTAGTGTATTCGAATAGTATTTCTCTTGGTCATTTGCCCTTCCCCCCCCCCCTCCTACGTCTACCGCTATGTCACGCGCCGTGACGTCATCTTAAGATTTATGTTGTCATTCAAGATAATTATGTCCAACAGATGTGACCAGGAGTTTCTGTTTACAATTTCAACTTCTACGCTTCACTCGTCCGCTGTTATGTTACTTGTGAAAGCAGGAACAGTTTAGACGCAGCTTTGCTTGCTGATCATGTTTGATGCTGAACATACTACTTTTCTACACGCATAATATATATCTCATTTTCTAGGGGATACTTTGAAGTGAGAAACTAGTGAAATGCTGCATTCGGAACGCAGCTTCGTACGGTGTTGAAACTTGGACAGATCGGAAATACCTGGAGAGTTTGGACTGTGGTGCTAGAGAACGATGGAGAAGATCAGTTGGAGCGATCGTGTGTGAAACATGAAGTATTACATAGAACCAGTGAGAAAAGGCATATCCTACACATAGTGAAAAGAAGGAAAGCTAACTGGATTGGTCACATCTTGCGTAGGAACTGCCTTATAAAAGACATTATTGAAGGAATGACAGAGGGAGAGATAGAATTGACGGGAAGACGAGGAAGAAAACGTAATCAGCTACTTGGTGGCAGTAAGGAAAGGAGAGGCTGATGGAAATTAAAAGAGGAACCATAGATCGCACTCTTTGGAGAACTCGCTTTGGAAGAAGTTACGGAGCTGTCGCGAGACAGAATATGGAATGAATGACATTTGAAGTACTCGTAAAATTTGGTAGGTCTGGCAGTCGTTCAGCTTATGTGCTTTCAAGGAAACCATCATTTTATACTAGCTTCAGAATAAGTTTGTTTTAGAGGTTCTTTTGTTTCGTAAACCTATTCGTTTTGCTTGATTGACTTCAGACCAGTGAATCTAATTTGTTGATGCTAAACATAAATCTTGTTCGCTTCACTTGATTAAGCGTCAAATCACCTCATCTAATCAGATGTTGGCCAATACAGTATGCAGTGTAATCGAACGGGCCACACTACTGTGTTGCACATAAGCTGTACCGGAGACGCTGAAAACTGTAGGGACGTCTGGCCAGGCAGAACTTTGCATATTGTGAGCTTTCAAAGTGTCATAGTGCAACAGGAGTAATTGGAAAAGCAAAAATCACTCAGGCAATAAGTCACCCATGTGTGAATGTTCTGGTTTTTGTGTGGAAGGAGGAAATGTCTTGCGTAACGATTAATCTAAACAAGAATTGTTTCCTGTAATTGTAAGAGTTAATTCGTTTTAGTTTTCAGTACTTGTTCTGTACAGCCATTGGCAGCTTTACAGGTCTGTTGTTATTAACACTCAAGTTTTCGGCGAATACTTCAGACTAAACCGTCCTATAAGGAAACTATGACTTTAGATTGTGCTGTGGCTGTGAAAACGTACTTAATAAAAGACTCATGAAACGTAATCTGAGAGAGCAATCCTTGAAACTGTTTATGCTGTATAAATAATCGATCTGTTGTTCAGTAAGAGAAGGAGAAGCCTGTTCCTATAACAATGGCTCGTCTATCATTTTCTTGCAGTACGTTCGCTCTTCTAGTTCTCAGAGCGTAATTGAGTATGATACTTGCAGAGTAAACTCTGACCTCTTGTCGTGTACAGAATATCTGTAAACGAGGCTCTGAAGCTTAGAGTGTAGCCTATGTATGAAAACACTACTTTCTGGTTCAAGGAAGAGGACTTGATGCGTGTCTCAGCTGTGCTCTGAATGTGACTTAAATTATATCAGTTAGACGCCTTTGAACGGGCAAGGTGTAATTGAAAGGTATGGGTCAGAATACTTGTTTGTTGTGGTAAGAGTTTATATAAGACTACTTTCTGATAGACCTAACTCTCGTATTTCATCTTCTTTGCTGATCTTTGCAGAGCACGTTTGAAACCAAATACAGTTGTGTACGAAGTATTTAGCTCTTCGAGAAAATTAGAGCATGGTTTCAGACTTCATTACAGCAATTTTCCATAACGCTGTAGACTCTCATTGGACAGGTATCCGTTACAAGTTTCCGGGTATCCAAGTTGAGGTCTTGCCTTATTCTCTTGTCTTTTCTAGCGATTGTTTTGATAGAACGTTCTCCTATATCCTGTTTTTTATGATCTCTTTATCGAGACGTGCGCTGTTTAACCCCTACAACTGAAACGAGCATCTTTATATAGCCTAACAGCTCCTTATGCCATGAATAATTAACAAAAAACAAGAATAGCTGAGCGGTGTTAATAGCAGGGAAATATTATTTCTTCAGCGTATTTGAAATTACAAGTTATTTATATTCTGCGTGAATCAACTTGTCTTAACATCCGCATAAGCATAGGACGTTCTGCTGTTCGGATTATCGTAGTCCAAGTGCAATTTTCCCACCGTCGTCATGTAGGGAATTTTGTTTGTGTGCTATTGTGTTCCTTAAGTGATGTAAATTGGTCGGATTTATGGTTTAATTTCATGTTCTAATTTACCGGGATATAAAACAAGAACAAATCAAGTGTAGCCAAAAGGTTTAATCTTGTCGTAAGGAGACGTTATTACAAATGATCGTAACTGGAAATGGATTCCAAGCCTTAAATAATACCGTAAACCTTCCTACAGATAACACGTAACAAGCTACTTTTGAAGGCACGTTCGCATCTCTGTGATGCTTTCATTAAAATTGCTCTGTCCGTCCGTCTGTCTGTGCGCTTACAGTCACTTTGGCACCATTGAACGAATTTTCATGACGTTTGGTTTTGCGGAACTTTACTAAAAATAGTCATTCCAGTTTTGATTTAGCTAGGGAAGTTTTAAGAGCTACGTGAATAAATTAAAAGCTTTTGTGGGCGCATGACCCCTTCCCATCTCTGATTTGCGGAAGCGCTTTGGCATCCATGTTTTGTCTGCAGGCGCAGTGTCTGTCACGCTGTATTGCAGCGCTGTTACTAGAATGCAAGAAAGGCCACAAGTAATAGGGGACACCGCATCGATACGAAAGCTGATGTGCCATAGTAATGGCGATATCTGTTCATTTTGCAGCTTGCCGGTCTTCTAGGCGCATAGAATTACTACAGGATAGGCTTACTACAGGGCGTTCTTTCATTCTGTTGGATTCTTATTCCTGGTTTGGTTTACCCATGAATGAGAAGCGGTAAAATATTTGTTTTGACGATTACTTCATTGTACCAATTTAATATTATGTACTTTGTTATTTTCTGGCACGTAAAATGTAGAGAAGGTAATGGGATTTTGAAAATGCTATCTCGATATTTTAACGGAGAAATACGCCGTCGGTTATTAGGTCCGAGAAAAATTGGCTCTGGTTTTGTATCAGTGAATGTTAGTTTCTGGCTCACTGACATGTATCCACACATTAGGCCATGTCAGCTTCTGGCTCACTGACTGACTTTTGTATCCACACACTCAGCCAGTCGTACACCCACCTTGCTCACTTACCTGCCACATTCTGAGATCACCTGTCGACAAATACTTGCATCCAGACAAGCGCAAATGTGTCTCGTCTCTTCACATTGACGTGTGTCGAGATCACGCTTACCTAAACGTAGTTTAAATCTGCAATTTGTGTGCCGCAGTAAATGCGGATGTCTTTATGAAGCCAACGTCAAACAACACGATCAACTGGAGACCAGTGTTCGCTACAGCGAGCATTTAAGTGAGAGACTTGTCAAAAACATTGTAGTTTTTGGTATACCAAGCTATCGAACGAGCATCCTGTACACATATGGCAACAGTGACTCTGAGTTCGCTCAATATGAGTACTGATTCCGAGCACAAGCGGTCTGGACGAACCTTTAATGACGTCCACGAGACTTCTTGATTGTGGCCTAATATTTCCGCTCTCCCAGTAGCTCTAAGTAGCCTGGGGTAGAGCAGGTGGAAAAAATGTCGTTAATTCCGTAATAAACTATTCGTTGACTTATTCGGATATTATTTAATTTTAGAGCTGTTGTGGATACACTTGTGAGGATTTGCGGTTGTTTAGAAAGAACATTTGTGTCATAATTTGTTAGCAGTTGACATGTATTTCAGCACACCTCTCCATGAACACGCAACAGTTCGGTGCGGCCCACAGTAAACCAGATTGTTACCACATATAAGTTTAAGCTGCAATGTGCAGCCGATATAGTAAGAAACAAAGACTCATGTAAATGGAAATAGAGATTCTTTTACTGCAACCGAACCTGAATTACTTCATTCTTAATAGTGACTCTAGAAGCAATTAAACTGCAGTCATTTCTCGTCGCAAGAATCTGCAACGCCATGTTAGGTGTGGAGTTGTCTGCATGTCACTGCGGCATTGACCGTTTGATAGTGCGTTCAGTGGTATCTGTCTAGCAGTTTAGTTCGATTGCTGTGTGGAGTTTCGCTTATAGACTAATAGCCAAGGAGGCGGTCTGCGTCTCGTGGTGGGCGATGTCTATTGATGACAGTGTAGTACATTGCCCTACTGTGACAAAGTTTGCAGTGCCTCCTGGAGGAGAGGCCACATTATGACGAAGTTCTGTGTGAGGTGACTGACTATATGGTACAGAGTCTTTAGTAGCTAAACTGTTAGTTACTAGGCTGGTCAGTAAATAGCCGTATTTGTCGGACCCAAAGATTCATGACCGTGTTTACAAAAGCCCGCCGTTGGATCAGGTCTTGAGACGATGCAGTCCATTACATCGTAAGAGCTGCCAATAACAAGTTCCAAGTCATCAGGAAAATATTTACTTTTTTATTGTAATGGACGGTGTGAAATGTTTCTTGATAAGAGGAATGTGTCGGTCTGACCGAACACAAGGAAAATTATTTCTGGCTGTGTTGTATGATGTTTGTAGTGTTATTAGCTTTGGATTAACAGCTTCATTATCTGCACCTACATTCACTTAACGTTAAGGCCAGTAAAGTACACAGAAGTGCAAAGAACTCGTCTGGAGAGTACGTGTACTGAAAATTTGTCTACGCTTTTAAGGGCCTTGCGTCGTCCCTTTTAACATACTGCAGGAAATGTGTTGTTAGAGACAAAATCATTCCACGAAGGAATTTGTGTACCAAAGACTTCCGAACGTCCAGGAACCTATCTCGGCGATGTAATTTGGAATAACCATATATATATATATATATATGATTATTCCAAATTATGTATATATATATATATATATATATATATATATACACATACACAGCTGGTATTGATTAACCGGATCTACTACCATCCGCTCTCGTTGTTGAGTTGGAACTGATTCATGTGTATCGTACGGTAGGTATTCCTACAGTGCAATACATATGAATCAGTTCAACTCAATAACGAGAGCGGATGGTAGTAGATCCGGTTAATCAATACCAGAAGCTGTATTTACAGTTGTACGAGCTACTGATGATAGGTGTCAACATCCGAAACATGTAGAGCTGCCTACAGAAATGTAATAAACTGAATAAGTCGCATCTTGTTGGAAAATTATTAAATATGATATATATATATATATATATATAATTTTTCAACTATGATATATGCCGAATTTAGTACCGGTTTTAAATATTTTTCTCGGTTATCTACCATATAAGCTGTTAAGCTGTAACATAAATTAAGACACTTGAATTTTCTTTGTATTGTACATATAAGTTCTAGCAGCACCCACCAGGCGGTAAATTGTAACGGTGTGGAACATTAAATAAGGAAACGACCAGTTTGACCCGGTGGCTGGTCATAAAGCATGCTGTTGGCTCTCCTCAGTCAGTTTTATACGATATTTACAGATTACAAGTCTCTTAACGGAGAAAGTACTTCGTTGTGTAGTGGGATCAGTGGGTGTCGATGCCCGATTGGTGCTGGGATTTTACCCGTTAAGCTAAGTATTAAAATAAACTTAGTTATTCCTGCACTTTGATTTTGATTTATTTCTTGTTTGCATCTTGGATATTTTAATGTGTTTTCAGCACCCGGAACTGCGTATGGAATGTTGGATGGTACGATGACCGTAACCGACGTACTAGAAAGGATGCTAAAGGAAGCGACTGAGGCATTAGTTTAGCATTTTTGTGCTCGGACCGAGGAAAACCACGAAACATCTCGGTCTGGATAACTGGTCTTTGGCCGGGATTCGTATAGGAGACACCTCATTCGAAGTAAGAATGCCATCCTTTCCCTTGCATCATTCGTTAATATAGTCACTGTAAGAGTTATTAGGGAGTCAGTTTATTGGCGTTTTTCAGAAAACACCGTCTTTTGATGTAGGCTACACCACACGTGATCGTCTGTCTGTGTGCTGTTTGCTGTAAGTGGTCTTTGCTGTTAGATGCAAAGACTTCAACAGCAAAGCGTTCATTTTGATGTACTTTGATTTCGAATCGTTTTGAAAGCGAGCTTTCCAGAATCATGCCTCTGAATTCGTCAGTATGTGATGTTTTAGTATACTTATTCGACAATCGGTTGAACTGTTATTGACGCGACTTCAATGCCTGTTTACTATCACATGCTTTAAGGACTTGTTAACTTGCCATAACGTAACGCCAGTTGTCTTGACTTGGCAGAGAGTCGGCTCACCCTTATTTTGATCGTCCAGACAGGCGACTGGGTTGCCATTAGAAGTTTTACAGCATGTCAAGAAAATGTTTGAAGGTAAGAGACCGCTTGAGACGTATAAATGAAGCCAGTTTTACCAAGGATCTTAGTAAATTGAACGCGTAGTTGTGTACTGGAGTCAGGTTGTTGAGGATGTTCAGTGGCGGGTTCTATGAGCACGGTAATAAACCGTCGGGTCTCATAAAAGATGGGGAACTTTTGACCCTACGAGTGACTGTCCCATCCATACTTCTGATGACTGGATTAGGTTTTGTGGGAATTCATACGAAAGTTAATCTTACGTTCATGAAGTCTCCGTTTGTATTTAGATTTATAAGATTACTTTACGGAATAACTGCCAAAAGTCTTTGTTTGTGGTTTTCATACGTTAAAGTCACATATTAACTTTGCTTCCTCACGACGTTCCATTTCCTTCCCGGCGTTATGCAGTGCCAGTGCTGAAGCCGTCCTTGTGTCTTTACCTTTGCCCCTTCCTTATCTTTTGTCTAGTCCACATTGGCCACGAGGCTTCATTTCACATTACTTAAATGTTCAGTAACAACCCCCGTAATCGACGGGAGCTGAGTAGAACTGAAGACACGTTCTGGTTACACGTAGCCGATTTATTTCTGACTTGTGTGACGTCAAACTCTGTTGCATTAAAAGTCTTGAATCAGTTACCGTACGAAAGGTATAAAGTTATGAAATGTGGAATGAATGCCCATAGAATTTTCTGCGCACGTCTGTTAAGCGTATTTCTTTGTCTGAAGAGTGTCATGGGATCCATTATCAGAAGGTTAAGTGATTGTATGAGACCGTCTTTGAGGTGTTTTTTTTAAGCCACATGTGGTAATAATGCATGGCGTATTTTCATTTTCATGGATGCTGTGTGCCTGGTTTCAATAGCGACGACAAAGCACGTAGAGTTCCATTTTGTACGGTTTATTCATTCATTTTGAATAACAACATCCTACTTTAATCAACAAATGGAAAGAGCCCTAAATTGTCATGTTGTAATGTGTGTTTATTTTTGGTTCAAATGAGAAGTATTATTTCGCTACTGACTTTGAGGAAATGTTATCGGAGAGAAGAGTCATACTTTCAATTGAATAGCTCATGGTTATCACGTATAAATTCCTGTAGACTTGAAAAATAATTGTTATTTTGCTCCCCTTACAATGTAGCTTCATGCACGTATGCGTGTAGCTGAATTTTTTACTGCTAGTTCTAATCGTAGTTCTTCGGGCTTGTTTTTACATACATGCACTATAATGCGAAAAGACAACACAGTGCACAACTTGCTAAATAATTTAGTTGCTACGTTGTGTATTTAAAAGCTGGTTTATAACAGATGTGCCTAGTGTTCTTGAAAGTGAAACCACTAACGTACTAGTCATTCATGTGTTTCAGGTATCTGACTCGAAATTCATTTAGCAGCCAAATTTCACAGTGTGTTTCATCCATTGGGAGATCTTCACGATTTGGGAAAACCGTGTTATTTCCATTCGTATTGTGAGTTACCGCGTAGCAGGACATAATTCTGTGAAAAAAAAAAGTTTCATGCCATGTTTTATTATACAATTTTTGGGTGGCGAATTCTGAATTCGTCCTTTTTGTATCAAGTGCAGTTAATGTAGCCGATTTAAAGGGTAAAGTAAACGTTGTTTTCTATGAAACATCAATTCTGTAACCATGTACACCACGGATGAACTTTGTAAATAGCGGAAAATATTTCGAGCCCTAGTCGTCATCATTGTGGGTGATCTACAGGACGCAAGCAAGATTTATATTACTAACATCATGTGTCATACACCACGTTACACAATCACGTATTAAAGTATTTTAAATATTAGGTTTCTAAATTTTTAAAATTATTATTTTGTATACGCTTATTCAGTCGTAGTTCCACGTATTTGTTTGTTTCATAATAAGGGACCGCATTCTCGTTAACAACAAATTTGTGGCCAAACGTTTTTATGTTTTTATCAGTTGTAAGTGCAAAACGTTGAATTTATATATTTTTTTATATTTATCCTCACTATTAAATAAATCCAGGTTGTTGCTTGTAAGTTACTGTATTCGTAACTTTTAATTTTCTTTGGCGCTTTGTTACCACTAACTAATGTACCGTCCGCTGTGGGCGTGTGAAATTCGGTACGGCCATAGATCGTAGACGTACCCTCACACCGCGTATCAAACGTTTTGTGTAAACCGAATACAAGCATGGCTCCTATGAGGAACCTCGAGGTTATCTTCGACAAACGTGACGTATACTAAATGTGTACTTTAGTATCCTGGTAAGTTCCTCAGAAAGATAAAGACCAGCGTTGTTGATGATAATATTTATGTTAATGCTGATAAGAGTAATAATCGATATTTATGGCTAATATTAACTTAATGCTGTTCTCTACACGGGCATGGAACACAGAATCTGTGAACGAAAGGAAGAGTGTGCCAGCTGTGAACTCGGCTACAACACAGCACGAATTACCATGTCTTGAAACTTGTTTCTCGGAACTCTGTGTGGAGTACTTGCTAGAGGCTTCACTGTATTCGTTCGAAGAAGAATAACCGAAGCCTGTTAAATAACCGAACCTGACGTAAGGAAACATAGGGTCCGTTATTTCAACAGGAAGTTTGTACGGCAGTTTTAGTCGCTGGGGGCTATTTGCCCTTTTCTTTCTTCTCATTACCTTTATGATTTGCATGTGGTATTAGATGTAAGTTTTGCTCGATGAATGTTACAGCGTTCCTTCTGGTTGTAACGATCGCTTTCTAGAAATTTAATGAAGCAGCCAGTTAGTCTCCATCCTTAGGAATTTACAAAATTTGCAATATGTACCGAAGAAAATTAACTTGTCCACCCATAAACCAAGAATTGTATTGTTATGGATTTTTTTGTTTCAGACGTGAAATTAGTGGCAATAAAACTTATTTTATATGCAACAGACTAAATTTTTCTAAACTAAACCCCCCTTTACAAAGTGACTAAAATTTAATTTGAATGTAGGTACTTTGAAATGACCTCCGGCTTTGCTATTTGGCAGACATCTTTTGTATTTAAGCAAATTAATCCGTTTCACGCAGTATTTCGATTTTGGAGAAGCACACCCTTGGAGGTACTGTACGTGTGATGCTTCTATCTCTGTGTGTATGTAATTTTTGCATATATATAGTAAAAATTGAGATCAATCTGAATTATTCTGTCACAAATAAAATTACTTCTTCATGGATTTACTAAGGTTTGTACTACATCTGCTCTAGAAATTTCGTAAGGTAGCGCAATTTCGAAGGGATTTGGGGCTCTAATTTTAACATTTTAACATCGAAGGGACTTTAGTATAAATTTATAGTATTAGAATCTTTTATTTATTCGGGGGGGGGGGGGGGGTTTGAAAAGGGACGTAAAATAGGGGGGGGCGGAAGGCGGCTGTTTGAGGTGACCCCGATTTTAGGGGAGGGACCAGGC
>Ga0131853_10018849_pt1 | contig 12554 bp, 7 predicted proteins | sample TergutLab28metaG_FD_92764 | JGI IMG/M metagenome (GOLD analysis project Ga0131853, IMG submission 92764) | Labiotermes labralis P1 segment gut microbial communities from Petit-Saut dam, French Guiana - Lab288 P1 (version 2) (version 2) | ecosystem: Host-associated > Arthropoda: Insects >...
AATGTACCCCGGAAAATTGCCCGCGTAAAAATTGGAAAAGAGGGTTACATTTTTTTTTAAACCACACCACAATCGCGGGGGGGGGGGGGGGGGGGGTGATCAGCTTCAAGCTCTGGTGGACTTAAGCTCGCCCCTCGCTTAATGAAGCATCAAAGTGAAGTGCAGTGCAGTGTAGGGAAGGGGGTAAAAACGAGACTTTATGGAAAAAGTTTATATGAGCAATAAAGTGGTGAGAAGTGAAGGGCTGGGGTGAAAGCGTGAGTACAATATGTGTGGGGAAAAATACTAGAAACTATATACACTACTTTCATACCTTGGTGTTGTTTACCTTTTGTACATGTTGTATTTTAAGATGTCGTGTGTATTGTTGTTAGTTGTCTTATATGTATTGTTGTAGTTGTCTTGTGTGTATTGTTGTCATCTTATGTGTATTTGCTGTATGTATTGTTGTCATCTTATGTGTATTTGCTGTACTATGTGTGTATTGCTGTTTTTACTTTAGATGCCGGACTGCTGGCTACAAGTCAGTATTCCGAAGGTCCTGCGAAAGGCCACCTCGACACAGGATTTTCTTGGTTTCCCTGTGTCTATAAGCAAATGCTGAGATGGTTCCCAACATTCCAAGTTGCCACTACATGCTTCTCATGTAGCCCTCTCGACTTAAATCTAGTAGTAAACAATTTCATATTTTGTATACATGTAAAATAACCACTGCTACCGGGTGACAACCCAGTTGCAGTTAATAAATATTATTATTATACTATAAAGGTATGTGGGAATGGAGGTAAACTCCATGCATTTACTTAGATACTAGACAGAGGTGGCCAGTTTCACGCCCTGGCCACTTTACTCTGGCACAGTGCTCCCGGAAAATGTCAAATACAAGACTGGATGGAGCTCTGGTCGCCTCAACGCGGGGAAAGGGCACCTCCAGTGTCCACTGGATCTGTTGATAAGTAAGGAATATACAGATATGTATATATTACATCACAACTTCCAAACTCCAGACAAATGTTTAAAAAAATCGTAAAAAAAAATTGTTTCCAGAGGTACGGGAAGGAGAAAAAAAACATCACTGAGACAAATGAAATATGGAATTACGTCTGTGACTTTCTCCTTCAGAACTTGCGTGTTGGTCCGGTGAATGATTTCAGACATCGGGTCGCAAAGCTTCGTTTGTGTAAGCCTCGGAAGGAATTTAAATTAAAGTTTGCGTAAAACGTTTACGTTTAAGTTACAACTTCTTAGGCGTGTTCAAGTCCCTGCGAAACTCTCTCCCACGTGCACTAGAAATCGAAAAACACTGAGTGGATTTTCATGAAATTTTACTTTGAACAATTCCATGAAAAATTGTCTAGTGTCCCAATTTTCAATTGGCTCCGTCAATTTCGGTGACCTACAGCGTATCACAACCCATCTCGCTAAATATCCACTGGAACAAAAAAAGGTACGGAACAGAACCTGCAGACAGACGAGTGCAACGCCCGTCACTTCCCGAAAACAACCACATGCGTTTTCCAAAAGTCTTAAAAGTTCCGCAGCTAATTATATAAAAGAAACGCGATGCGTACATTGGAACAATCAACCATGTCCTGCTGAAAAGAGAAACAATGGAAAAGCTTGATAGTATTTAGAATACGCTGAAAACAGTTTTTTTTTTTGTGTACTGCATTACTATAACGCAGCTTTCAAACATTCATCATTATCATCTTCACTGTCTGCCGTACGACATGTCCATAGCCTCTGCCAAAACAAGCTCTCCACAGAGTGCGATCTAGTGCTTCCTCTTTCAATTTACAGCATCATCGCGTTTCCTTAAGGTCATCCAGTAGCTGCGTACTTCTTGCTCGCCTTCCCGTCACTTCTATTTTTTTTTAAATATATTTCCTTCAACAACGGGTTTTAGAATGCAGTTCCTACGGAAATGTGACCAACCAATTTAACCTTTCTTTCTTTTTATTGTTTTAAGGGTGTTCCACCTCTATGACCTTATGTGATTACGTATTCGTTTTCCACAAGATAGGACCAAACGATCTTCTCCATCCTTCCCCAGCACCATATTTCAGAACTTTCCAGGTATTCCCGATTTACTTTCAGGAGTTTTCAAGTTTCAGCACCATACAAATTTACTTTAAAGCATACAAGAAAATTATAAAAATATTTATCAGTAGTCTACACATTTAATCCTTAATACTGGTGGCTTATTCATTCAAAACACACACACACACACACACACACACGAACATATACGCATAAAAGTCTGCCTTCACGCCAATTCGAATAAATACCAAGCAACGGTAAAATGTTTTATCCACATTCATTATTTCTTTATTACAAAAATCACTTTATTCTAGGCTTAATAACTCGCATCACTTAAGACGATCATTTCCATGTATCATCTCAGAGCGAACGCGACTCTTCAACTCGTGCTGCATGCTACTGCATTCTCATTTTAAATATTAACTCAATTCAGTCCCGCGTGACAATGTGCGATTCGTGGTGGATGACGCGGTACGGCAGCAAAGTTTTTCACAGTTTCTTCGGTTTCCCCCTGCTAATAATAATTCTCTATTAGACATAGTTAAAGTGATAAAAATAGCAAGACTGAGGTGGTTGGGGCACCTCTTTAGAAAGCAAGAACTGGAACCTTGCAGAAGGCTTACACTTCTTAAACCAGAAGGCACTTAACATATACGGAAACCCAAGTTGAGGTGGTTTGAGTCAGTTGAGGAAGATCTCAAGAACATGAGTGTGAGGAAATGCAGACTTAAGTAGCAGGACCGAGAACAGTGGAGGACAGTTTTGGAAGAGGCTGAGGTCCACCATGGAATGTAATGGAAGAAGAAGAAGAAGAAGAAGAAGAAGAAGAAGAAGAAGAAGAAGAAGAAGAAGAAGAAGAAGAATACCCTAATTGTTCCATGCTCATTTATCACCACCCCGAGCGGTTTGCGACATCCCTGACCACGTGGCAGATTGTCACATCTTAGGCCTTCACGTTTGGACCTTCGTTTCCAACGGGACATTTGGCTCTTCAGACAGTAAAACCTCTTGTTTTTTACTGTTTCAAAGAAAAATTCCCATTTTGTTATGCCAAAATTTTATGGTAACACTTATGAATAAATTTATTTCTGTGCATTAAATGAAGAGGGTGAGTGGCTAGCTTCATGCCCCGGCGCCTCTACCTTAAGCAACCACAGAGCAGGAGGCTGGGTTGACCCCCAGAGCCGTCTGGATGCTTAAAAATGAAAATAGAACTGCGTACAGGCAAAGGACCAACTCCAAGAAAATGTCCCAAAATTAACCGTTGTTTTATTACCGCAAATTAACGACATGTCACAAAGCCTTGATACAATATGTTTACCGCCTTGTATTATTCCGTATAACCAGGAAGTTCAAGAACATAACCGAAGAAATTCCTCAAGCTTTAACATGAAATAAACTGCGGTAGAAATGGATTTTCTACTTCCTCAAACGCTATGTAAGAGTTGGCAGACCTGAAAGAATTGTGGGGTGAGCCTTGTTTCACATTCCATTCAGTCTACATAACACTCCCCACCCTTTTCTTGGGCAGAAAACACATGAGAAAAACAACAACAAAAAGAGAATGAGGGAGAAAAAATGTGACAGGTTTAAAAAGATGGAGACGGACAAAAGATAGTCGGTAGACAGGCCGGTCTAAAGGTTGTTACCCATGATCCTTTAAAAGTGATCTGTTTACCCTTCTTAGAGCCGTCCTTCAGAAAGTGGACTGATTAGGGTCACCAAGGGTCGGGGTGGCCCAGCCCAGTCCTTTCAGAATCACAAACTTTCCATTAACTGCCCAAATGCAAACGAAGCATAGGTCAATAAAATAAAGAATATTATGCTGCCATTAGCAGATGGCTTTAAATTCGAAAAGATAACTGAAATAGAAATAATTCATCACATATCATATTATCGTTCCCCGGGGTTATGACTTCGTACAGCCTTGTACGTTTGCGTCAATGTTTTGGAGGAAAACGACACCTCCATTTTCGGTGTTAAAGGTTATACCAGACATAAGGATATAGTTTCTCCGAAAAGGTGATCTACCAGACTGCACGGTGCCACAGCCCAGCAATCAGCAATATAAACCTCCACTTCCGTAAAAACCTCATATTTCATACAATTCGGAACAATCAACGGAATTATTTCGACACTGCATGTACTTGCGCAACGTATTTCCGACACGCTCTGGTAAAGGAGCAGAATAAACTGGACCCACCGAATGACACCAGGCTGTGTGCTTTATTTATTGCTCGTATGATTAAATAGTGGTCTGCATATAGGCTCGCTACGGGATGGACGGTCCGGGACTCGAATCCCTCTGCGGCGAGATATTTTTTCTTCTCCACACCCATCCACACCGGCCCTGGGGCCCACCCAATCAACTCTAAAATTAATACCGGACTCTTTACTGGGGATACAGCGGCTGGAGGGTAGCGATGCCATCCACCCATCTCTAGTGCCGAGACTAACAATGAGTAGAACTTACACCTACTCCGTTTCTGTCCTTCCTATGGCAAGCTATATTGGAATATTTATCTTTACCTTGAAAGAATTACAAATCATTAAGTCCATTCCACACCACAAAGTGACAATACATGAATATGATGTAAAAAAAAAGCCCAAACATTCATTCATTGGCCAACTACGCACCTGGATGTCTCATGAATGTCTGCACCGGTAATGTGTGTAATGCTAACTGCACCTCTGTAAATATTGCCCTAAACCAAACAGCGGATTGAGGTAAGTAAATACGATTGTTTTACGTATTAGCACGTACACACATAACCAACTGTGTAATTTGATGACCACTATTTGGAGGGGGTGGTTACACCATGCAGCAGAGTTTCGTTTTGACATTTCGGATGAACCCAGGCACAAAACTGTACAGTACGTACTGTACAACAGGCATCGTGAAACCTGGAAACATAATCTTCGTATACTATTAATCCGTTCCTCAGGGATGAGACAAGACTGCTAACGGTAGCTTCATGAGAAGAAATTTAAAAGAACGTGGCTGAGGTAACAGTTCAATAATGTTTAGTCATAGAATTTTTTTATTTGTTTATTTAACGACGCCATCAGCAGTTCAGACACTAGTGTCTGGTGTCGGTATGGCCAGCGCGAAATAACGCGGTCATGACCTTCTTAAGCACCGAACTATCCCGACGTGTCGTAGATAGAGATATACAGGCCAAGAGTCACATAACTTGATAACGATGAATGTGATAGAAACAAAGACCAAGTTACATTGAAAGCAAAGACGATTATACTTTCCGGAAATTACTATTAATTTATATTGTATTATTTTAAAGGTTGTGATCAGGTCACAATTTAAATGAACTATCACAACACAATTTGATGAGTGTAATCTATTTACAACAGTCTTCCGTCACCTGGAAAGTAAAGGTCAGATTCACAAAGTACAGGCCACGAAGGCCTAGGGGGGAGTACATGTATAGCTCTACTCTTCCTTCAACCTCGACGCTAGATGAAGTGGTTGGTCAACGCCACGCGCCTGCCCTTTTACCTCTGGGAAACACCCGGTACCCATTGTAGAGAAGGCTGGGTGGGGCCCAGGACCGGACCGGTCTGGACGGGTGCAGAAAATCTCGGCCTCCCCCTCCAGTGGGATTCGATCCCCGGACCTTCCAGCTTGTAGTGAGTCACTATACCGACTACGCTATCCCGGCCCACGCTCGTTACCTTTATGAGCGTACATGACAAACTGACTATTCAATTTAATGACTTCAATTGGATCTTGCACAAACGCAGTCCCCCTCTACACGAAGTTCATTTGTGATTACACAGTTACGTTCCTATAAGCGCTAGGATGTTCACTTACGAAGCAGACGAGCGCGACACCAAGGAGCTCTCCAAAGTAGAATATTTCATATCGTTCTGTTTGGTGTCATATGTTCACGTTGTGCGAGTCTATTCTGTACATTACTCATTTACCGTAATCGAACTGAAAGAGAATGATTCATACTTATATCTAATGTCTATTTTCTGTTCCTTAGATCGTTTCAAAACATCCACTAAGTCCGTGATCCTGTTCTTATACAGCAACATTTTTACTGTCTTCCCCAAAAGGAATACCTGCCTGATCAATAAAAGAGTCTTCTGGGATATGACAAGTACAAGCCTTCCTGGACTGCACTGAAGATGAAAGCCGCAAGCTCCTCCGAAATCCTGGTACCCGCACACCAAACTACACGGCGTCGTAACCAAAAAGACCAGCTTCAACAACAGTACCGCTGTGATAACCTCAAAGGTCGCATAGAATACACAACCACCTAACACCAGAAATCCACAAATTTGTCAAAATCTATCATTAAAATAAAGGCGTAAAAAATGCATGTTTCTTACTGAAGACTAGTACAATTTAAGGGCCAGCTTCGAAAACTTTGGTCGGCAAGGTAGTGACGTGGGCCCGGGATAGGTGCATTCCTACCTAACACAATGTAATACTCATACCTGCACCACTTTCTGAAGAAGTTATTTTTACAACCCACAGTTCTTTTGCTGCCTCGTGCTATCTTCCATTTCCCGCCCAAGCAATGGCATTCTGGCGTAATCCCTCGCAGTCGCCACATAACAAGGGCGAAAGAAAGCCGGTCTCGCCACTTCAAGGCGTAAGCAGTTTCTGTATACTCAATGGCAACCACACGTTGCCGCACAAAGGTGAAGCCTGCTGTCGTTCCATTCACAGTACCATTCCGTTCTTTCCACTTGAGTTAACAAGGAGAAGACCGCTCATCATTTAACTTTCTAAAACGAAACATTAAGTAGCCATCGAAGTTTTAAAGTTTCTCTCTATAATCGTAAGATTACATTAAATTTACTCTGAATCACCACAAATTCAAAAAACAAATTGTGCAGCCTAGGTAACAGGAATTTTGGCCCCACATGCATATTTCTGTGCGTTTAGAGAATAAGGAATTTTCTTTGTTGTATATTCTGGGCTAAAAGTTCTTATGGTCTCGTATTTTAGAGTTTTGACATATTTTAACACACAACTACATTTTTGTCATACGGGCTAGCGTACAGATGCACTGTTTATACACAGACAGAAAAAAGACGGGTCCATGATACTTGACTTGCAAACAATAATATTGCACACCAGAGCAGCCTACGTAAAATAACCATGCGTTGTGGCGTATATGTCTCTAGCAACTAAACCAAATCTTAAGACTGTTATTAAAATTATTGTTCACGTTAAAAACGATTTAAGAGCACTCAAGAATAAAGTTTTCGAAAAGTTCATTTAATTCCAAACTTCAGTTTCAGAAAGCATGTAGGAAAGTTAGAATCTTATGCGTATTGGACCGTGCATCATCTTGATATTTGAATAAAGGTAGACCAACTTGATAACACTTGGTTTATTATGTCAATTTACTGCTCAACAGGTTTCAGATGTTAATACAGCCATCTTCAGGAGCTTGCGACTACCAGTGGTTCAGCCTGCACTCGGATACCACATCACCAACAGCCAATCCCGCTGCATAACAACACGCCTCAAGTCAGCACAATACAGCCTACACAATAACGCACCAAGTAGTCGCAAGCTCCTGAAGATGGCTGTATTAACATCTGAAACCTGTTGAGCAGTAAATTGACATAATAAAGCAAGTGTTATCAAGTTGGTCTACCTTTATTCAAATAGGAAAGCTATAAGTTTGAAATCGAGTGACACAGCAAAATTTGTTTTGAAGAATCGATATTTGCGGTAAGTGAGAAGAAATGTAGCCTACTGGAAACACATTCAGCATTCACACCATGATATTTGGAGTAATTCACGAACAACAAGCACGTTACTTCACGAACGTGTCAAATAATTTAGCATGGATGATAAGTAAATGGGAACACTGGTAGAATGATGCCTCCAAGGGAAAGCAGAGGCAAAGGGGCAGAAACCTGTGCAGTGTCACTTTGTTCGCCACACTAAAGCAAAACAGGTATACAAAGTACGGACGTTGGTAGTACCCTGGTATTATCCTTATTGTTGCACCGTGCATATTGTCGAATTATTTAATTAGTATACCAATTGATGCACATACATAAAAATTCCACATTACAACATTAAAATTTTTTATGTTTTAATGTCGAATTTTTATGTATGTGCATCAGTTGGTACACTAATTAAATAACCCTGGTATTGTTAATGGTATGGCACTAGGCCAATTTTATATTTCTTAGCTATAGCAAGGACACTATTTGTTTTAGAGACAGAAAACAAATATATTTCAACTAGTTAACTTTCAAAGCAGTGTTTCTCAAAATTTCTGGTACCGCGCATCTCTTGCGAATTCCCACTATTTCTGCCTACCACCTCCCCACAGTCGTGTCAAATCGTGGAACCTTAAAGTGTAACTAGCGGACACCTAGTTTAACAACATTGCAGTATAACATTATGTCAGAAAATAAATTTTATAAAATATTAAAAATATTCAAGTTCAAACTTTTTCTCCTAAAACACGAATGACAACTCGGACGAAACTTGGAGAACGAATCCTTTAAAGCACAGTGGTTACTACAACAGTAGGAATTTACATTCTACACATAGCGTGCATTCATATATTTCTCGTAGCCTACTTGTTAGAACAAATAGGGATTATTTTACTATAGAACATAAACCGATTAGTATTTTTATGGAGACTGAGTTTTCTGTAAGGTACTAATTTTTAGGCGCGTCTGCAAAATTAGCGTCTGTTAGCTTCGTCATGTCTGTCTGTCTGCATATCCGACTGTCCGCATGGAACAACTCAGCTCCCACTGAAAGGATTTTCATGAAACTTGATATTTGAGCATTTTTCTAAAACCTTTCGAGAAAATTCAAGTCTCACTAAAATCTGACATGAATAGCGGGTACTTTACATTAAGACTATACACTGTTGATATCTCGTTCAGTTAGTCTCGGAATCAGAAATATTTCAGACAAAAGTTGTAGAGGTAATCAAAACACACTTTTCACGTTCAACAACTTTTTTCCAAAAATTCTGCCGTTTATGAGATAATATGGAAAAATAATGTAAAGCCCGGCAGGCCACAGAGGACACCATGGCGCATGCTCATTGTGTGCTAGATACCTAAGGCTACAAACTCACACTCAAGATGCGTAATACTTATAGCTTCACCGCAACAATAGTTAGATGAACGCGCCTCGATATTAGGCTATACGTACAATTGCCTGTCTTGTTGAATGACAGTATGAACTTTCCACCACATATTCCTATAGCCCTAAACGACAGTCGATAAATAAGAAAACTTAAATACGTAGAATTTTGTACTTGTTCTTAACGCTTTATCGCTTTTAGGGTGTCTCGTCAGTCTTGCCGAACGGCTACTAAAATATTACCTTCTGCCCATGTGCCCCCACGAAATAACTTGTGGACCGCTAAAAATGATGCCACTGTAACTAAAACTAGAGTGCTGTAAGACACAGGCCGGTCGTCTTTAAAATTGGACTAAATAACGGACAATCTGCAACAGACATTACACACATTTTTATGCACATCTAAGGTGTAACAATTTGACGGCGGCGTGAAAAACGTTTTGAACAAACGACTCAGGGAAACTCGAAGCCCCCCCCCCCCCTACACTTTAGAGTACACTCCTACTGCAATTCTTGCGGGTTTAGAGACAATCAAGAACTGTTACTGTGTATGCATTGCAGATCTTGTATATGTGTGTGTGAAGAGATCAAACTGAATTGAGGCTGAATAATTTAATTCGTTAATTAAAATAAACAAAAATAATACTTAAACTATAATTTAATTACCGTGCTGCTACAGTCGTTATTTTACTAAAGCTTAAAATCTTTTTTACTTCAAGATAATTAAACAAAATGGAGCGGACGTGCTGTAGTTTGTTACCCCGTACGTGTACCTCATAACTTCCACATTTTCCAGCTGAAAAATTCCGGAAAGCAAGCTGCACTTGATGCTGTACAATAACTGTGTTGAAACCTGCAGAACGGTATAGAATTTCTGCTCTGCCCACAGCACAAAAACATAACTATGTAATCTCCCATACAACAAATAGCAGGTGACGAAGATTAACGAGGTACGAAGTGACATACCGGTATTGAAATCTTCAAACAAATTATGACACTTGGGCGTAACAGAAACTGCTTTCTGTCCGATAATCATAGACTTCGTGGAGAATTGCAGATTAACAACCTGCAAATTGAATAGGTACAAGTACTGCTGCAGCAACCATGGATAAAGGGAACGATTCTTAAATTGATTATACCAATTCAGTGACAATTACAGTCTGCGGGTGACTTGGCCGTGACGCAATGTATTCGTGTCGGTGGCAGTGCAACGTAATGTACTGGAGAGAGGATGTCACATTCGTTTGGACCTCCAGGCTGTCTACTGTCCACAGCGACTTACCACACGTACCAAGAACATTCGGTGCAACAGATTCCCTTCTTCCATTAACGAAATTAGAAATCAAATTTTAATGCAGCCCATATTTCATATGATTTCAGATATACAAAATCCACTGTATGACAGAAATTTCGTGGAAGACATTTGAGATCTGCTACCAAAGTACCTTCTCCTTACTGTAAATATCAAATTCAGAATTTTTTAAAAAAACCTTTGTTGTTGCTGTTGTTAATAATCAACATAATCATATCATCAGATTGCGCAGGTAATTTAATTAAGTAGATATAATTTATTAAGCCAATTTTATAGCCCATTTTCTGCAGTGTACCTACACTAGCGCACAAAAACATTTCTTGAAATGGTGTCGACTATATCTGATTGTGTTGGAGCGAGAAACTGCAAATGTGCCTCTCCTTATTTGTATTCTACTACAGTGTTTTTTTTTTCGGATCCACGTCACCGCCAATACAAATGTACGACCGTCCTGTGATTCATCAGGCACAAAATTATTATCAACACTATGCTTGGTTTTGTGAAAAACTGGATGGACAGCGTGGTATTAAATGTCACTGCGTCCAGAGGTACTGTCATTGTACCTCATTAACACACGAACGTACTGCTCACGTAAACGTATGACTTGAAAACAACAACAGAGACATTCAACACAGAATCATGAAGTTCTGAGTAAGCATAGCAATATCAAAATATTTTAGCCTGACAGTCCAGCCTCCTTTCAATGGCTGCTGCTGTGGGCTCTTTGCCTGGGGGTTCAGTGGCGCAACGATCAAGCCGGCCGCTTACATCCGTCTAGTGCCTAAGTATCATTTACATTTATACACACTCTTGAACTTTCTCATGCATGTATCAGTTCATTTCAAACTTACTGCATTATATCACTACAGAGGCAACTCCCACATGTTTCGGCCATCTCCTGAAGTCATCTTCAGGGAGTACATATCACAGAGTGTTCTTCCAATGAAACCACACCTCAGCAAATCACAGGACTTACAATCACAAATATGACTGGAAGAGATGATGTTTGGACGCAAACGTCACAACTGCATAATGGATATATTTTACCTACAGCATTGTTTATACGTGTAAGTACGTATGTCGTACTCTTCAATTTGTATTGTACCGTTTAGCAACGACGTTACAATTTAACTCTGTATGTGACCTTTGTGTAATATGTACTCCCTGACGATGGTCACATAAGATGCTCGAAACATGTAGGAGCTATACATACATATATATTTTTTATATATATATAGCGTATATTTCACGGAAGATATATAATATTAATTTCCAAATAAAATAATACTACACTAACACACAGTAGGTGGAGTGTATATCGACATTGTTCCGAATGAAAATAGTTATGTCTATAAAATGTGCGCGAAATCTATCTTTCGTTTTACGAGTGAGGTACTCGGAAGCCATCAAAGAAGAAACTGGCTGGTCTCGTATCTCGTGCCGAAGCTGGCTCACAAGTGCTGCACTTGGGTTGGAAGGCTGTTTGTTAGCTGTCGACAGGGCTGAGACTGTGCTGGTCGACCGTTTAACGAAGGATGTGGGTGGGTTAGGATTAGGAACGGAGACTGTTAAAGGACCAGTAGTGATCAGTGAACCAGAACTTGAGAAGGGACGTCGCGCGGAGCCACTCAGCATGGGGCCCCATCAGGGCCAAGCACCTGCAGTTCAATTTTTGTCTTGTGTGATCTCTCTCTATTATTACAATTATTTAGCCTTGTTACTATTCGGCTAGGGTACAAAGTACTTCCCTCCGCCATCAGGATGAGTGACGACAGTTCGATGGAGTGGCTCCGTGTGTTCACAACTAGAAGGCGAAGGTTCATTGCAGGCTTCTTTTCAGGCTCCCACAGATCCAAGACTAAGATGCAAGAGTTGTCTTCAGGCTTTGGTGCCCACGTTAAGAATGAATGGAGCTATACCTTCATTCCTCCTACATGTCATCATGACGTGTACAGGGAAAACGTTACCTTTTATTCATGGACCAGGCAAGTGAGCGTCTGACTAAGCCCCCCCCCCCCCGGGCATTCCGCCTTAAAAGGGAGGGTTTAAATTTAATGTTCCCCCAAAATCGAGGCGGCGACGCGGCCTTTTTTGAGGGCACCC
>Ga0131853_10018850_pt1 | contig 12554 bp, 19 predicted proteins | sample TergutLab28metaG_FD_92764 | JGI IMG/M metagenome (GOLD analysis project Ga0131853, IMG submission 92764) | Labiotermes labralis P1 segment gut microbial communities from Petit-Saut dam, French Guiana - Lab288 P1 (version 2) (version 2) | ecosystem: Host-associated > Arthropoda: Insects >...
GCTTCTTCTTTGTTTGATATCTAACAGTACTGTCGTACCGAATATTAGGAGAGAGTAACTTTGGTTTCACATTAAAGAAGTTGCACTTACCTGTGCGAATACGGATCTGAAGACGGTATTGCTCGGTAAGTACATTGCTGTTTATAAAAAATGTTTTGTTGACTTGTTTTTAATAATATTACAGATTACATAGCTTGCTCTCTCTCTCTCTCTCTGTGTTTGTTCTTTAGACGAGTAAGCGAAGTACTATTTTGTCTCTTTGTCACGTATGGAGAACCAGAAAATTACTTTCTACCCTGCGTACATGAAAAAGAAATAAGATAATATTTCGTTTCAAGTGACACGTATCCAGGATCCCTTCCCCAGCTGCTGCCAGCTGTTTGCCATGTAAGTGTATATGTCGTTTTAGGTGGTTAAACCTGTCATACGACGGTTAGCATCATGATGAAGAGAGAGAGATTGAGAGAGAAAGAAGCATTATCCTTTCCCCGTAGTTTGTTTCTCACTTGATCGTAGATGCTAACCGCGCCTGACAGGTCTGACAACCAAATCTGATATATGCACTGTGCAGTTCATCTCACACACTTTTCTACGTCGAAGAGGTACAGTGAAGGTGTTTCGACTCGCCCGCCAGGATCCAGCTGCCATTTCCGTTTGCAGGGTAGGCGCACATATCTTTTGGTATTAACATTTTTTTTGAATAATATTACAGATTACAGAGCTTGCTGTCTCTCTCCCTGTTTGTTCTTTCAGACGAGTAAGCGAAATATTATCCTGTCCCTTTGTCATGTATACATAACCAGAAAATTACTATCTTTCGTGCGTACATGACAAAGGAATAATATAATATTTCGTTTCAGGCGACGCGTGTCTAGCTGTCAGCTATTTGCAGCCCATCTCCCACACACACACACACACACGTCTGGAGGTGTAGTGAAGGTGTTTCGAATCGCCCATCCAGGATCAAGCTGTCGTCTGCCGTTTGTAGGGTAAGTGCATTTGTCTTATTTAGTGCACAGACCTTTCTGTCAATGTTAGCAGCAGGCATTACTCCTATGTAAAATGCTTCCATGGATGCTAAAAATGACTCTTAGGTTTGAGCACCAAATCTGATAAATACAGTTGCCGCCCATCATACATACGCACGTGTCTACGTGGAAGAGGTGTCGGGAAGGAGTCGACTGTCCTGTGACTGTACAGCAGTAGCAGCAGTTACCACAAAAAAAAGCAGTTTAGTGAAGTGTGATTACACGAGTGAACACAACTCTGACATCCGCGTATGAAGCCTTCACCCTCGTTATAACGAACGACATCCGCGTATGAATACTTCTCCCTTGATTAAAGAATGTAGACGCAATACGGACACCAGAGTGCGTGCTCCCTTCATGCGTCATTTGTGGGACGCCAATTTTTTAGCCCTCCACCACAGTGAAAGCATATAGTCCCATCACCTCGATCTGTAAGTAAAGTGTCCTATGTAGACGGGAAGATAGTAATTCTACTAGTGATACAGAGATAGTGGTGACTTATATACCTGTGTAGTAGAAACCCGCAGCACTCAAAGATTCGGCAGAAGGATTCATACCGTGAGGCCAATGCACGTATGAATTCAATCGCGAATTTTTGGTATCGAAGATCCAATATTTAGGTCCCTGCCAGATAATCGTGGCACTCTGCAGTGGGCTGCTTCGCTCTGGCCTAGAATTAGGTCTGCATTCCATTGTAGACGACTCGAAATGAAAGTATGTTTCACACGTCGTGTGAATATAAAGTGACACAATATTTAACTGGCATTAAGTAGTTTATTTCCGAATATGTTTTTTTTTTACAAAACGGTTAAACAATAATAAGTAAGATTATAGTTGTGCAAAGTAGAATATGCTTCTCACAATATCGTTTTGAGTTCCTCAAACAACTGTGGATATAGGATGTGCTTACTGGCGTTAGGTGGAGGTTCGGTAAAATTAACCGAAATATATGCCGTAGTCGTATATGCCACGACGTCAGGCAGAGAAAGAGTGTACGCATTCAGTTGATTTTGGATGACGTGAAACATCCTGGAGGGATACTGTAGGTCGACTAGGCTTAGGCTGATGTACTGTTTATCTAGATACAATCGGGCGCCCCTGCAGCTTCCCGTCGTGTTCAGACTAAAGTTGCCCTCCTCCTCCTTGCACCCGTAAAGCTTAAAGCCGCACATGGGCTCGCATATCTGAGGTAGACATTCTGCCATCTTGTTGATCTGCTGATCATCGAGAATGAGGATAGTAGACCTTTTATTATTTACGGATCCCTATTGCACGAAGGGTCGGTAATCTCGTGCCGGGTAGAAACCGACGGAGACGTATTTGGACCTTTCTTCGTCTATGAAAAATAGGCGGCGCAGTAGGACCCTTTTCGGATCGAAGAGCAGGTGGACGGCCTCGGTGTAGAAATTGCAGGTGTCGAACTCTGGTGGCCTGACGAGTTTAGGCAGCGTAGCCGCAGGCGTTTCATCTGACCGACTTCGTCTAGGAGTCATCGTCGAGGATTGAGGGCAGCCTATCACTAGCTCCCGTTTTTAAATAGCTGAAACAAATTTGGACGAAAGACGTCCAATGTATTTATGGCACCTTTCATAAGATTTCGTCTGCAGGTAGAACATCAACCAATCGTAGAGGGATTGCGCTGTTTTGGTTACGCAATCGACGTTTGGAAATTTGTTACAAGGCAGGCTGAACCAGCGTGTATGATTGAAGGATGTGGACTGAGGACATTTGAAATCCTGCAGGTTAAGAATCGGGCGACCCAGTAGATCGGTGAGAAATTTGCATTTCGTAACGCCATAGCAGTAGAGGTGAGCGAAACCTGCTACCGCCTCGCTCACGACCATGTACAGATTGTGATAGGCTATGTGCCCGTTCTCCCAATTGAGCCCGTTTTCGTCCGAGCTTTGTGACATCATGCTATAGAAGCTCTTGAAACGGAACGTTTCAATCATGATTTTGTTCGCCACAGAGAGTTCCTTGACCACGATCTCACAATGGCACCCTCTCAAAAATTCGAAATCTATTACAACCTCCATATCGGCGGTCGACAAAGATGAAAATGACGAAACTACGATTAACTACCTACCTTTTATAGAAAGCTGGAGATGCACTGTCCGCCACCTCCGCCGCAGCCGTTACCGCGCCGCGGCGTCCCGCATTCGGAAGCGAAGGCTCGGAAGATCTCTCTGTGTGCTGAAGACGCACCGTCGAATTGCCCGACGAATTGTTCGGCGGTGAACCCTCGGTCCATGTAGAGGGCAAATAGACAGCAATATTTGCCGCAGAAATTACTCGTCACACCCTGCAGTTGTCTCCTGTTATAATCCCAGACTATACAGTTACGTCATATGAAGGCCGCTATGTCGGGGACGACCGGTACGATACCGTACGAATCGAAGAAGCAGGCACCCGGGGACTTTGCTAGAAAATGTACGGCTAGCCAGATTGAACCTTTCTCCGTGTCAGGATCGGCGTTGATTATGACCGTGCCAGATTGCGTGACGGAGCGAGCAACATATCCGATGGAAGACTCCCAAGAACGTTCTCACATTCTTCAACGTAAACAATACCTGCGTTTTGTCCACGTTTATTTTCATTCAAAAATCCGTCGTGACCGTTCGCGAGGTATTTACGCAAACCGAATTATCGTATTCGAGATAGAATATACACGTGATGGGTTCGGGTTAGGGCTTGCTGAATTTCAATTCCACTCTAATATTGCCATTATCAAGGTGTTAAGTGTGTCCCTCAGAGGCTGCTCGATCGGGTGTCAAGTTAAAGAGTACCATGTAATAGCCTTTTATATACATGTCGTGAGTTATCTGGAGACCTGAGTTCGAGTGGTGAATGCCCGAAATTTTAAAGAGCGTCCTGTACCCGATGACTGACGTCTTCTCGTGATCTATGCCCAGAGACAGCCCTTCGGTCGGTATCTCCCTGCCGTTCTCGTTCAGCGCGAAAGAACTCAGATCGTAGTGGCGGAAATGATAGGGGTTCTTCTTCACGGAGCTGAGAAATTCCGTGTTATTCACCATGGTGAATATGATTCGTTTAGGGATGGTTTCAAACACGGCGTTGTCTATGGAAAGCGATTGCGCTCCGGTAGAAAACGTGAAAGACTTCAGTTCGAGTCTGGTCAGATTGTAGCGTTCGAGAGCGCCCTTTTCGAGAGCGATACTGTACCTCAACAGCAGCGACGGACTGGGTCTGACGCGGTTGACCAAACGTTGGACGTCGAGAAACTTGAAGACCGTCTTTGTTCCCGCATCTTTTTTAATGAGATAGAATCTCGGCCTGGCCTTTGTAAGTTTGATCTCCATTCGGAAGCCCGGGATTGGATATAGAGGTACGTTACATATATCGCTGTGTATCGGCCCGTAGAGTTGGACCTCTTTGCTCTGATTGATCTTGTTACATCGCGTGAGGAAAACTTTGTTTTTCGCATCGGCGGCTGCAGGGAAGCAGGGCAATAGGTCACCGTCATCCAGGTACCAGAACGCATTTGCCAGATGCGTGGCTGCGGCATCACTGCCGTACGTCAATAGGGTAACGAAATACGATCGATAGTTATAGAGTTCGGTGGCTTGGGTTATAGACGCCGTTTAGAGAGATGCTACTTTGACTGAAGAGCGAGTGCAAGAAATTATTCGTCACCGCAGTTAAATCGGTTTTGTCCAAATTTGTAACTTCAGCCTTCGTCAGTTTACCCCAAATATATAGTTTTATGTTTAGGTCGACGTAAGTGTCATTATCGTCGGAGATCAGGAATTCTAGATCGCTCCGTTCCACGGAAGCTATGGGCTTGTACGTCACCTCTGTCGTCGAGACGACAGACGTCTGTATAGGTCTGGGGGAACATATGTCGAACTCGTAACTTAGAGACACAGACATGGTTGACGGCGAGTCAGTCTGATTCCTCTTAGGAGAAGATATCTCTTTCTGTAAATCTCGGTTTCTTGCCGCCTTTGTGTCTCCGCTTCGCTTCTACTGCCTTGTGCTTGCGAACTCATCCCCGCAAATTACCGATCAGATTTTGAGCCGTCTCGTTCAAGCGACGCGAGACTATATCCCGAGGGTGTTCGTCCGTTGATCTGGCGATATCTGTCAAATTATCGCCTCCGGTACGTAACGTCTCTCGCCCCAAAGTCTTGGCACCACTCCACAGGACCGGTCTAACCATTCGCCACAGCCCTGCCAAAAAACTACCGATCCCGTAGCCCCGTTTCAGAAAGGGTGGGGCCGCGTAGATGGGTCTTATGCCGTCGTGCTTGCCGCGACCCGCCTGGTGAACATAGTACCGCACGAGAGGATCCATAATCATAAAATGTACGGCGGGGATGATGATTAGGCTATTTTATATTACCACTTCGAAACGCGCCGATAATGTAAAACCTCCTTTGAAGGCGTCGTGCTACTGTTGAATTCGACCGGCTTGCCCATTAACTGCAATATCTCTATCCTTATATTTATACGTCCGCTTCTCGACGGGCAGATAGTGGACATTATCGTACACGTGTGTACCCGAGAGTGACGCGTAAATAAACTTCTCTATAGAACAGACCAGGGCTCTACCCATATACTAAGGCGATATCAGATCGCAATATAACAAGCCTGTAGTGTCGCCAACGACTATCGTGTGTTTAAACGTACCCACACTGTTCGGAGGATAGGAGAATTCGTATAACCCCAGTTCCCAATTGACGAAAGAACCCAGTTCCACGGTTCGCGCCAATTCGGCCGTGAATGGTGCGATCGGATTATCCGGATAAAGATTCTTCGAGGTATTACTCTACAACGTCTCGTAAAACTGTTTCGAATTGACCTGGGACATCTCTACGTTCGATGCCGCGATCCAGGAATCAAAATCTTTTGAATAAACTCTCAAGCGAACTAGACATTCTAAAATGCCGCGTCTGACCCGCTTGTTCACTTTTTTATCTATCTTATAGACTGTACGTCTCGTGACGCGAAACCGGGTCAGTTCTTCCTGATAGAATTGGCCATCTATAAGCATCCAGTTTAAATCTTCCAATTCGTAGAAGGGTCGCGGACGCGTCTCTATCATCTTCGCGATTCGAAATATCTCCGTGCTAAATTCTGCTCGGCTCTCTTGGCAAAATTCATTTTCTCCTCGCTGATACACACGTGTTGCCCCACGCGAAACTTGGCCTTTGCGACGCGAACGCCGCGTCTCCGGGCGACGACGTACGAATCGGACAATCCCGACGGCTCCATGTAGGCCCTGAAAATTTTTGGAAGAACGTCGTTACTCCTGTAGGTATTTTTGTAGGTGAAATATTTATACAGCCTATCGTGAATCGTCCGATGCGCGTTCGACGACGCTACATTTAGCGTCGGGATTCCTACACACCTGAAACTGAATGCTCTCGCATTTCAACATCTCATGTTAGTGTTTATTGAAGAATTCTTTGCCCTTGTCTGTTCGCACACAGAAGGGACGTCTGCGGCGACTAGAGTACTCGAATGGCGACGCAACGGCAGTACCTGTCTTTGACCTCAGATGGACCAGGTGTAAATTTTGGAAAATATATCAATGACGTATAAAATTTACTTGTAATTATCGTTAAATTTGCCGAGAGCCCGGACGTCGACAAGGTCGCATTCCCAGACGTCCATCACGTTATACACCGTATATGGGGTGCGTGCGAAACGCTTCCTGATTGGTCGATGAAGCGTGTAAACATTCTTCTTCTCTAGCCAGTCTCTGATATCGTAGAGATTAATATTATTCTTCTGCTTCACGGTCAAACTGAGTTTTCTCAGGGTCGAAAACGCCGTCGGTCTTGCGGGGTCATACTAAATCTGCTAGCGGCAGTGGCGGTGGCGGTGACCATCATTACTTTGCCCACCGGCGACATAACACTGTTTCTATACCTCGTCTTCTGATATGAGGGAAGGGGGGAGCAATGACGTCACGATATTTAGATCCTCGCGCTATCTGTATGTCGGCGCCGGGCCGGTAGCCGGTCAAATGAGCGTTATTCAGCTCCAATATTTTCTTATATTTTTACAGATCGTCTGTCGTGATTTTCCTTCGATCCACACTCTTGCGCGTCAACAGCCCCCCACAATCCGGTCGTCCCTCAAAATTCATTTTCCCTAATCGTGATATCGCTATCGGTATCTACGAGCATTGTGGAATCGCCTATCTTGAACGAGTCACCGACTTTTCTGATTCCATATCGAGTGCCGAGATGGTGGCGTCGGCGGTTAGAGAGATATGGCAATATGTACGGACAAGCTATGGGACCGTCATTCTCCCTACCGAACGCCCGTGTATCTCCCTTGACAAAATCATCATCACCATCAAAATCATCGTCATCTACGTCGTCGTCGTTGTCATCACTGATTTCTCCGATAGTGAACCTTGGCTTAGGCGTTTCGTATTCCGCCGAATTGGAGGGTGTGGCAAAAGGTTCCGTCTGCGTCCCGACTTCGAAATGTCGCGATGGCAGAGGTGGCGGCGGCGGCGACTCTTTCTTCTTCTTCTTCTTCTTCGCGAGAGTTTCAGTACGGGGGGATTCAGGTTCTGGTAAGACTTTCTGTAGAAAATCCGCGATCGCCTTCCTACGCGTCTGGCGTGTGATATCGGCCTATCCCAACTTTTCATGAAATTTAACCCATTTTTCGTAAGGGTGTTGCTTTTCACGTTGTCGCGTCTTGTTCTTCTTGTCCTTGTTCTTCTTCTTCTTCTTCTTCTTCTTCTTCTTATTCTTCTTCGACGGAGGAGTAGGATGCGAAGACTTTAGTTTAGGGGCCGAAACAAGGGGTGGAGGTTTTTTCGAGCCTCTGCGGAAAACCTTTCGGCCGAAACGAGAAACATTTTACGTAATATTATTGATATTATTTCGAGCAAATGATAAGGCTGGCGATCTCGGGCAGAACGGCGCTGAGTAGAGGGAACAGGAATCCGCCTCGTTGAACTATGAGCTTCTTCTTGGTAGATAGAGGAATTCGCTTGTCGGCCACCCTGCTAAGTGTGACTCTGTGCTTTCGCAATTTACTTGTGTTACAACCAGTCAACTTGCGGTGTCCGTTCAAGACATTAAGGATGCACTCGCTTATGCTATTCACGAGTTCCTTGTTACAGTTAGAGATTATGGTCTTACGCAGTTTCGGTTCGGCCGTCCTGAGTACGTAAAGGGCGTGATAGTTGGTTTTCACTCGCTTCATCACTTATCGGCGAATAGACGATGGTCTGTTCTGTCGGGAATATATCGGTTCTAAAACGCAGGCGATCATCGGTATCCTGTGACACATCTAGAATTAGGTAACCGTGGGGTCGATGAGTCGCGTCCTGGTAGGCCTTGAAGAGACAAGCACTGTTTTTGGGGTAAACTTGACGGGCCAAAAACATGAACTGAATCTTATCCCCGACGTTTTTCAATAGGACCAGATATTTCGCGTTTAGAGAAATGTCCCTACAATAACGACCGTGGTGAAAGAGTGTCTGTGTGATCAGAATCACGCTCATGTTCCTGTGATGGCTGCCTTTCGTAAACAGGTCACACACTTGCTTGGAATAGATGTTCAACATATCGTCGAGGATCACGAGGCACGGTCTGCCGCGAGAAATTTTCAAAATCTGTTGGGACGCCCTCGTTAAAATGTACATCACTCTTCGGCAGTTGTGTCGGCGAGGGAAACGCGGTCTTCTCGCTATAAACCAAATCACCCCGCTTTCGAAATCCCGTTCCGAACACAGGGCGTCGAGGTGCTGCAGTAACGGCACGCAGAACGACGATTTGCCAGATCCGCTATGTCCACTTATTATGCACGTGAACGGATGCTTAAATTTAAGATCTTCACTCATGGATGAGCAGCTTATAATGGAACACCTCTCCCTAAGGAAACCCTCCTATTTATACTCGAACGGGACGGACGCGAGGTCGTCTAACTGCCGTCTCTTGAAAAATGAAATCCTATAGATTTTGTTTTCCGGTTCGGTGACTATTGAGACTAATCCTCCCCCTTCCTCTTCCGTTTAATTTTCTTCTCTGTGTGTACATTTACTACGGTTTTGGGTTAGTCCCCCGACCTCAAAATCATATCCTTGATACGTTCAAAATTAACTAATTTCGATACATTGTAATTTAGAGTCATGCCCCTCACTTTACATACTGTTTTTTCTACTTCTCCTCCTGTTCCATCGGCTATAACCCTGTACGCGTAGTTTTTGGGTCCCCCACTCACAAATTCAGATATAAATGCAGAGGGGCGCAATTCGGAGGTCATGTCCCCCAATTTGTCGCCCGTTTCGATCATCGCGCGGTCATCCCTCGGCTGAATATATATCACAGAGTCTGTATCCCAATAGATGGCATTCCCTCCCAGCCTGTCCAGATAGCGTTACAGATGAATCCCCGCACCTGCAGTGACATAAGCACCTATGACCTCATTGGTATGACGCAAATTGGGCACGTCTTCCTCTGCCCCGCGCTTCCACGAGAGCCAGACTACGTCATCGCTAGCAAAAACAAGGTTCACCACTTCGATGCCGGGCGTGGACAAAAAACCTTACAATTCTTTGGGTTCGGTGATTATCTTAGTCATAGTCCGATCGTTCCGCTCCGTCAACTTTCCCCACATCGAGTTGAGGCATAGTTTGGCGAGACCCCGTTTCGCGGCGTTAAACCTAATACACTCCCTATCTAATCTTACGTCTGCGCTCTGCCAGAACTATTCTACATAACGATCCTCGTCCTCGGGGCTTCGTACCCAGACGGGATAACCGCTAGCTTCGGCTTTCAATTTCAGGAAACTATTAATGTTGTTCACGTAAAGTCCCCCTCTCGCCTGTTTCGCGGTTTTATTGTGTCACCTGATTCTCGTATACCTCATGGATTTCGAATATTCTATATATTTTCTGCACAGCCAACCTAATTTAATCCATTAACCAGGTACCAGTGAGGGCGCGATCCCCATGCTCGGTATGCGTACATTCCGTACTGGGGGGTGTGAAAGCATGTTCTACACAGGCAGAACATGAGTTTACTATTACAACTGTAGGGAAGGACGGGATGGTATAACTTGTCTGGCGGAACGATCGAACATCTGATTGTACCCTCCATACATAAGTATTCTTCTATGTCCCTACATGCATCGCCCACGTAAATGACTGGATGACCTATGGGGAACTTAAAGTACTTGCGTGTGTACGGGTAGAGACTCATGACATCGACATATTGAATGGTTCAATTCTTCAGCGCTTTACGGTACAGACACTTGGCCACCGTTCGACCACTGTAAAGGGCATCACGGTTACGCAGCGAACTCCGCTGTACTATAGGATGCGTGAGCAGTTCTGGTTTCTGTTTCATAACACCCGACTCGTCAAACTCACAATCCAATTGGACCTTGACCAGATAACAGATCGCGTTATCTGCTCCAGGCGCGAAATCGTCCGCTCATAATGTTCCGCTAGTATATCGCCTATCGTGGTGATGACGTAATGGAACGGTTGTCACGTGTGACCGTGAAAATAACATTCAAAGAACTATTATATTTTTCGAGTCTCGGGGCAGTAACTGTCTACTCTAAACTGAGGCAATTCGGGTACCTTGTATTTGCGACCGTTGCGAAGGTGCATTGTCTTCAAACCGTCCATCTCCTCCATATGCAGCAGCCACATCATCGCCTTCTTACTGTAGTTTTTGTTACACGTGTAACCTCCAGTAGGAATAAGGCCTATTGTATTGGGCTGCAGGAAACGTTTACGCAGGTCCTTATTGCACGCCGATTCGAGAGTTATCGACTCGAGAAAAACATCCAGATTCTCTATTTGCATGAATTCTCGCCGAAAAACTCGGCACGTCTGCCTTAAGACCGTAACGTCATCTTGACAGTATTGTTCGAGCACGCGCCTGTTGCCGAACGGAAGCTCCTGCGTCTCGTACCACTCCAGAAACTTACTTCCCCCCCTTCATCTATTTCATTCATCCCTTAGTACGAGACGTCTGGAAGGGGTCCTATAAAATCTAGGTTTTCCTCGGTGTTAAAGTAGTGAGGGTACAACGATTTGGCGACCGTTAGACCGAACGCCTCGAGCAAACTGCGCAGTGGAAAGGGAAGGAAGATCATGCTATCCAAAAACACCAGTTGTTGCATTCTCATACACATGATTTTCAGACCGTTCATAATCAGGTCAGGTTTCCATTTCAATAATATCGCTCTTTCAAGATGAAGTGAAGGTCGAATGCCTTGGCCTTATGTGCAATAGCGATTATCTTATTGGCCCAAGGGAGTGGTTCTGTTAGGTATGAAAGCAGTTCCTCCACGGGATCTTGCCAGAATGACAGCCTCCTCGTACCGCATCGCACGCAGTCACTTGCGTCTTCCGCGTCCTCGCATCGAGAACAAAACTGCTGCACGCAGACGAGATTCGGTACGTGTAACTTAGCCTCGTCCGCGAACTCAGTATTTTGGCTCGTCTCGAAATCGTAGAAAACGTACAATACCTTATCCCCAGCGGGTGGTAACGCGTCCTTCGGAGGTCCCATTTAACATAGATGTCCTATATATTTGTTCTCCTTAAAGGTGTCACAGAATCTTTTGTAACATTCGTGCTTTTTGCGAGTCACGCGGCATCCGCACGTCTCGCAACACCGCTTACGTTCGCAAACCGATTTCCTATTCGATGTGCGCAGCCTGTGGTTCGCAAAAAACGCGGCGTTTCTAAAGTGCCTATGGCAGTCTTCGCAGGAAATTCGAACCTCCGCGAATGCGCACGGCGGCCTGACCATGTAATCGCTACACGTCTGATCGCAGACGTGCGTGATGTCGCGTTTACACGCCTTGCTGCATCCTTTAGACACGTACTTTTTCGCCGTGGCAGTGGTAAGTTTCGCTATGAGGTGATAATTTCTTTCGACCTCGTCGTTAAGTATATTAAGTCTTTTAGGGGAGTCTACCTGTCCTTCGAACATTATATCTTCACCGCTCAGACCTTGGTAGATGACTATCTTATACTGCCGAAAGTGTTGCTGGAATCTGACCAATTCGTGAATCCCCGCCCCGTTTGACATCTCGATACCGGTAGTCTCGAGTAGTGTTTGGACTACATGACGTATCTTCCTGCCTTGTCGATATTCCTTATAATCAGTATCATTTTCCACCTTCGCAATAGATATTACTAGAGCACGAGCTAAACAGTTCTCTTCCGCTTCCACCTCCACTATACTTGTCTTGAGATGCGCCATTACAGACAGCAGTCTACCCGTATTCTTGATCGCGCTTTTCCCGAAACCGACGGGCATCCTCACCGAATGCACTGTCACGACCAGTGTGTCCAGAGCATCGAACCTAGAATACGACTGGGAGATTTTCTCGAAAACGCTCCATATCACGTCCGCGGATAGTTGATCATTCCGTCTGAAACTTATTCCAATCAGCTTGTCGTTTTAATTCACCTGATTTCGAATCGTTATGCCTACCATGTCACCATCACCTACATCATGTAACACGTGCCCAAATAGGTCGTTCACACTGCCTAGAAAATGTGTTACA
>Ga0131853_10018852_pt1 | contig 12554 bp, 8 predicted proteins | sample TergutLab28metaG_FD_92764 | JGI IMG/M metagenome (GOLD analysis project Ga0131853, IMG submission 92764) | Labiotermes labralis P1 segment gut microbial communities from Petit-Saut dam, French Guiana - Lab288 P1 (version 2) (version 2) | ecosystem: Host-associated > Arthropoda: Insects >...
CAATTTAATGGCTTTATGTCACTCATACGTTAATTACATGTTAAGTACAGATATTAAAATTACAGAAACCACATATTCCTGCCAGTTTTAATATGTATTTGGTAATCAATAAGTGTGTAACAGATGTCAAATTTTCAAACTTCTATGGCCATTATCTCCGTAACCGTTCAACTTTGGATATAGGTGTTTTGGGTTATATCGGTATACGTTAACATAAAGAACACTCTCCCGAAGTCTGGCACATTCCTCCTGGGACACCCTGTATATGGCTACTTGTCTTAGGTCACGGAACATGAATAATTTCAAATTAATGAATATATTTAGGACTAGCATATTACGTGCCTAAAGTCTCTGCAAAACTTCGGCGAATATTGTAACGTGTTTCATTTAACACCCGTTTTGCACTGTTTTTCTTTTGGAACCGATTTTTCGGCTATATTATTTTAAACTTTGTGATTTTGACATGAGGGACGAAAACAAGGGCAGCTGTCGTATCGTGGCAATTTGTGTAAATAAATTAATAAATATGTACATATAAATTGTAAGTGAAGGAGGTTTCCTTTTGGAGGAAGGGGAAATGCTATTTAACATGTCGCACCGCGGGCATGACGCAGGTACAGTAGTTACACTTACGTTTTCCGCCACGTAAAAAAAGTTCACAAGCTTGTGAAATGCGCTATACGTATTGCCTTTGGCTGCGGACTGTTTTGTTTGATTTTGGGTTTCGAAACTTTGTACGTATTTACACGATTCATTGGATGTAAGGAAGCGCTATGGAGTAAGAGCAACAGAGGTTCCCTTAGGACTGCTTGGAGCTCCTTGTTGCATCAGTAGTCTCGACCCCAATCTCCTTCTGCCATCCAATATCCGCCGTATTCCACCACTTCGCCTGTAGACTGCCATACGGATTTGATTAGTCTCTCAAACGGCACTAGAAGAATTTCTGCATGTTTGTCAGATGTGTTCTTGTCGACACACGTAGCTGATATACTGCCAGATGCGAACTGCAGCTGTAAAACAAATTGCTTTGCTGACCTATGCCTTGATCCGGCACCAGGAGAATTCGCGTAGTGTTTGTGGTAGATGGTGTCACCGGGACAGGGTTTTCTCCGAATAAGTTGGATTTCTCATTTCGCTATCATTGCACCAATGCTTATTTTTGATATCTTAATTCGTCTACCGTCAACGCTGTGTAATCTTAGCAGTGAGCGGTATCGTTATATAAGACGCTTGTCTTTCTGTCCTTTTTTATTCTTGTTTTGACGCTGTGATATGCTTTATTTCGTGGGCTAGGGAGGAACTATGTTTGGAAGTGACATAGTTAATATTGGATTTTGTGTTTCATGTCATGGTGGTATAAATTTAGTCCACTGTGATATAGATGATAATGTAGCTGGCTTGAGTAGGCGGGAGTCAGGGCTGGCATTATGTACTTGAACTTAATGGAAGTTGTATCGAGTAGGTCTCATGAATGTTAAAATAGACTACAAGCTTTGTATTATTAAGCGATGTGCGTCTATTTGATGGATGTGAGGCTTGAAGTAATGGAAAGGTTACGGATTTCCTACAGTTTTGGTCTTTATAAATAAAAAAAAAGAGTGGTATAAAATCTACTACGTCAGGGCTCAACGTAGAATTGGTATTTCCTCTTTTTATCGAGGTGTTATCACCAGTGTAAATCTTCAGTGTGACGAAGAACTGTAATTCTAAATGTGTTTTACAGACTGGGTTGGCATGAGCCTCTGGCGGAACCCAAACATTTTTGTGACACTCTTTGTTTTATGTTTAACATCTAATTACTTTATATCTAAAGATTGCCATGTAATTGGGTACCTTAGTGTTCCACAATTCATTTTGAGCGTTCTCCGTTGATGACCTGTGATGATTTACGAAATTTACCAAAACTGTGACTGCAGTACAAGGGCTAGAAGAGACGGTCTTGACACTCTCCAGAAACAGGTTACTTTTGGTGTTTATGGTTATTATCATCATCATCTCCTTTATGCAGGGTATTTATACTTATATTCCGGAGACAAAGTATGTCCCTAGGGAATACAGTGTCGCAGCTATTCTGTTGTTACTATTCATGGTGCTTATATCGTTAGTTTCATTGTTGAATCTATTGTACCTTTACATTAGTACTTTCCGAAGTATGTGTGCAGTGCCCAATATGGCTGTTTTCTGTAGTTCCTTAACTTCATATTTTCTTGTTATGTTGCTCACTTAGTGGTGTGGTGGTGGTGGTGGTAGTAGTAGTAGTAGTAGTAGTAGTAGTAGTATAGTAGTAGTGGTGGTGGTGGTGGTATTTAATGGCGCACATTGCACGGTTGTTTGGCATTTTAGTTCGAATGAAGGAGGCAACAACGCATACAGTAATTTGGTGGAGGTAAATTGTGGAATGTGGCCACTTCAGAGCCTGAAATGATGGTACGATAATATTAAGATGGCGAGTACTGGGGAAGCAGATTATATATGAGGATGCGAGAGCCGATCCCTTCGGCCGTAGAGGTAGGTTTGGAGCCTTTCGATTTTTGGGATTGCAGGTTTGATTCCCGCAGAGGACATGGATGTTCGTCTCTTGTGTTTGTTGTGTGTTGTGTTGGTAGCGACCTCTGCGACGAGCTGATGACTCGTTCGGAGCAGCCTTACTCCGTGTGTGTGTGTGTGTGTGTGTGTGTGTCTAATTGTGTGTGACCCAGAAACCTGAACAATGAGACGCCCTGGGAGTCAGTTGGGCTGTAGCGCCATAGGAAAAAATTGAGGATGCAAAGTCGAATGAACTCGCTGGCATTGTTGGTCGTTACGCTTTGGCATATGCAAGGTCTTGTGTTACTCTACAAGAATGCTGATGGCTCCCTTCTAGAACAACTGATGATCGTCTGCTAGATCAGAAGTCCCCTCTGTTGAATTACAGTTTCAGTCCTCTGATCGTCTTCTGTGCCTGAAATATGATATTAAATAATGTACGTCCGCACAACTACTTTATTACACAAGGTATTTACATAGGCTACATGTTTCGACTATTGATCAGTCATCTTCAGGCCTATTTTGTCATTTGTCACAAGATGCTTTGCACACATTGGGATCCCATCGTGTTTACATTCATGGAAATACATAAAAATTGAACCATTTGTCTCAGAGGTGTGACGTGCAAATTGTGTTTACATCAGTAGGGTACATAAAATTGGATCACTTGTCTCGAAAAATTTGTTATACAAATTGTGTAATAAAAAGTTAAAATATGTAAAATTCTTAAAACGGTATGTCGGTGTTCACTAGTTAACAAATATAAGTCCCGTTACCGTCTGGTTGTTTTTGGAGTTATGGGATTCTGTTTATTTACTGGTGACGTCGGAGTACTCCGTAGGAGTGGGCGTGTTATCATATGACCTCATGCCTGAAATATTTCGAGATATTTCTTGCTGTCTGCAGGCATAGGTCATATCCTTCTTCTACCATACTTGTACGAACTCAGTAACAGTGGCCATCTTCTGGTGTCATTGACCGCTATATAATGTGTCCAGTTGGTACGGCGGCTTTAATTAACACATAAATCAGTTATGTCCAGGAGAATTTCTCGTTTGTGAGGTTGTCGGGTTCCAATGTCGGCTGTCGTCCATGACAGCCTTCTGTTTTCGTGGCTTCTCTCAGCCCGTTCAGGCAGATTCGGAGGCAGTACACTAACACAGACGAACGATCATTTTATTTCAGGTTCCTAATTGGTACGCGCGCTGTGAACGCTCTATGAATAATTCCATTTAAGGACCGTTGTTTTCCCCAGCATGCTTATTATAACTGTAGTTACTGCGGACGCATTCAGACGATAATATGAACAGAGAATTCAATCTCTGTTGCGTAGTTTCTTCATTTCCTCTGGTACTGATGGTATTAACTGGGCAGGCGGACCCATGAATCAACCGAAGTAACTTCGTGCTACACTTTCTGTGTTCACGACCGTACTTCCCCTCCCTCGTCCTCCTCTCCCTGAATTTCCGTTATCGGAGAACGAATGAAATATACCCACTAATGGATTACAAGGTCTACCATGATAGCGTAAATATAAGCAAAGGAAATTGATTATATGAAACTTCGGGTATAATGTTTAATATCTCCTTATACAGAGAGAGTACGGCAGATTTGAGTATGCAATTCATTATCATTACGATTAATTATTGAGTATTGTCGTTGTCTGCCGTTGCCTGGAGGTTGTGCTTATATTTAGAATGTGGACTTTAATCACAAGTACAGTTGTATCCATAAACTTGTGTTCAGTTACACAGTGTGTCATTGTACATTAATCTCTCCACATTTTTTGTTTCTATTACCTTCAACTCTTTACTTGTTTTGACCGGGTTATACAGAATTGTCGCTCTCAAACTGATCCTTCATTTCTATAGGCTCATATATTTGGTGTATAAAGTCATAAACAGGTGAAGAAACCACTCAGTCGACTCTGGCGCTTTAGCTTGACCTGCAGTCAGATACGAGATTTATTTATGTTGTCATAAGGGTTAATTGTGGGAGGGGTTAACACATGGATACCCTCTCCGCGGACCGCCAGGTTGTGTTTTGTGGCCCACAGCAACGTTTGTAAATATATGTACACTGCAATACCATTACTCGCTACGTAATAACCCAGAAGAGCGCAGTTTGCAGCTACTTCGCGGCGAAAGCCTGAACTCACGTATATGTACACTGTACAAATTTCACAATAATTCAGACGGTTATATACTCCACTTACTGCGATTTTTACACGTATGGCCCGGGAACCAGCCTACAATAACGGTTGTGGCGCCTTGCAAAAATTTGGACGTCTCATAATTAATACGAGTGCGTACAGTGAACTTCCCTCCAAGGTGTCTTGGTTTTTTTCTTTATCTTCCGGCCTTTAAATCCCGATGCAGTTGCTGACGGCCGGAGGTTTCATATTAAGTGCCCATCACTCCATCCGAGTGGTGCAGAGTCTGTAAAGAGTTACATTTAACGGGGCACGGGCGCCCTTTTTAGCCTGTGTAGGTTTTACACACAGACAGAAATGCGAACCTTGTACGCAGTGACACGTCTTCATACTCGTATTGCAAAGAATGTGGTTACGAACTACACCACCGTAAAACATGAAGACTCGCGTTTACTTGTCTTGTTCCGAATTCCGTTCCGAAACAGTAGACCATATATCTACAATATCCAGTTGAATGTTTCACTGTCATCGATATCTGGGCTTGAAAAGTGGCCATTTCCTTTTAAATGATCATTTCTCATCTTTCCCATCTATGCTTAACGTTCTTCCCGTCTTATCTTCCGTGATTTTGTTACACTAACACCACAACAAATTTTCGCATTTTCCCGGTAACACGTACGAAACTGGTTTTGACTAAGTCGGGTACGCTGTTTAGTATATTGCAGTCAGGACGATGTAAAATGCAATTTATTATCCCATGTATTTGTTTACGTGTAAGACGTATGAACTTAGGGAGCAAGTTGAAATAATGACTGTACTTAAATGAGAATAAACTACATTGACTTAAAAAACGTGAAATTTTTTTTCGCCTGTTCACATGATATTCGGTCTGTGCTCTCTAGTCCTGCCAACATTTGTTAAGCGATTTGTATTTATTTACATGACGAAAGTATTTTTGCGTAGAAATGTTAATTTCCTTTTTTATTCTCGTACCTTGTTGGCTCTTCTCACAGTTGGTGAACAGTAAAATTAAGAAAGTCCTCATGTTTTTTTTTCCTGCTCCTTTGGATCTTAGGCCAAATATTTCCTTCGACATTTATTTCTGATACAGTTTCATTTGCCATTCTTCCCTTCGCATGGCACAGCAATTTTTTCATCTGTATATTGCGCAGTCTTCTCCACAGAGTGTTTCAAATTCCAGTATCTTTTCTTTTCCTTTAGGCCATCTAGTAGCTGCCTCCGTCTTCTTTTTCGTCTTCTCGTCTTATATATCTTTCCTTTATGTTTCTTTCAACAACGTGTTTTAGAAGGCAGTTCTTATGCTAGATGTGACCAAAATAACAGACATATTCTTTCTGTAACATAATTATTCCGTTTTACACATTACTTTGTATTGTGAACCGAGAAGAGAGTGACTACCTGCATTATGCAATCAGTCCTAAATATGTTAAACCGTTTTTGAACTGCGCTCTATTTTCAGTAGACGTGTATGTACATACATACGTATGTATGTATGTATCTATGTATGTACGTCTGTATGTATGTAGCCTATTTGCACTTATTAGTGTCCTTAGTAGCCTATTTTCCATCTCAAAATGGAAAAAGAAGTAGAATTTTTAGATAACCGTATCGTCGTTGCATCTCGTTTGAGCTTATTTACCTTCATCGATTCCCACGAAACTTGGTATGAACGTTACACCACTGAAAGCCGCTCCGACACTGTAGGCGGAGAGACCAACTTACGAGGCTTGACGGACGCTAGCGTCATTTACTTTTAGGTCCTCTAACGATGTGAGGTATTGGATCTTGGTGGTGGAGAGGGGGGTGGAGGGAATGCCAATTTTGCAGATGCATTATTTTTTAAGAATGTAAAACAATGTTGTGGACAGTGCTTGGTTAAAAATTACAATAATGATTCTATCGTGTCCGTTGACATGGACAGGATCGGTGTTATGGTAGCATATTTTTAGCCAAGCACTGTACAAGGCTCCCTGATGATGGATCCTCTGTGATCCGAAACATGTTGGAGCACTTTTAAATATTTTATAATTTTAATTGTTTCTACATATTATATATTGTGCATTAGTTGGATAATAAAGTGTTTAATTATCATTGATGCATGGTGCAAACATGAAGATTTAACAATGCTGAATTATTCTTTAGATTTGATTACTGCCGTAATTAATTAAATGCTTCAGCTCGACATGAGACACTGGACGTGATGATAGATCATAAACGTATCTATGCTTGAAGAAGAGTATATGCGAAATATTCCCGCAATTGAAGAGTCAAAAACATGGCGGTGATGGGTATCTGAAAGTTTATATCCAACAGATACAGCGCAAGGCCTATACGTAACGTTCACACAATACGTTCTGCGTAAAAGGAAGGTGGTAATAATAATAATAATAATAATAGTTACGCAGAACTAGATATTTGTGTAACAGGAATAGAAGATGTTGAGATCTGCTTGGAACTTTGGTCCCCAAGTCCCTCTGAAAGGCACCGTGGCGCTATGACCGCTCGCCAGTTGCTTGAAAGGAGAAGTGTGCTCGGCTCATTCAAACCGTAGTGTTATCTATAGCAAGACTGAAGTGCCTAGGGCTACAGATCGACTCCTGGACTAATCTGGCCAAATGCTGATATTGTCAGCAGAGAGATGAATAGCTTCCTAGCTGTTACTTGTTCCATCTTCTGCTTCACGCAAGTCTGTATTTCTTCAAAAACGAATGGATCACATGTAAGGTAACTTTGTGCAAGTGATGGCTGAAAAAATATGGAAACAAGACAGAAATATGAAAATTATTTTTCTCTCTTTGGTTCCTGTTTGCCTTCCTCGTATTATTATGCTTGCCTTCCTTCGTGTGTTTCCACCCCCCTCCCGCCCCCCCCCCTTCATTTTAATCGTGCCTTTTGTAATGTTTTTCTCTTTTTCTTAATTCTGTTTCTCTCCTGCTCTTTCATCCTTGTTCATCTTCTGTTCTTCATCTTCCCTCTTTCCCTCTGCTGCCTATTTTCTCCTACTCATTTTGACTTGTCATGAACCTTCTGTTTTCCTCCTTATCTGTGACCTTTATCGTCACTGTTCTTTTCCAGCTGACGCTACGAAGCTGTGGCAGATGTGAAACAGAAGTATTGCAAACAGGGCCCATAAATGCACTTGTCGATTCGCTACGGGGTAGTTAGCAGGGTCTGGCATGCTACACTACTGTTTCGGCATAAACTTCGTTGAAACGTAAAGAACGAAGGGTGTATTTGTTATTTACCGGCGCTGTCAATTCTAACGTTAGATCTGCTGCCTTTTGGGATTGGAGTTTCTTGCCGACATTTCGCAACACCCTATAAACACCATCTTCAAGGGTCAAGCTTGACCCCTGAAGTTGGGGTCCGCAGGAGTAGCGTTAAGATGACCATTTATCCAGTCCTAAGATTAAGAACGCGTGGAGCTTTACCTCCTCTTTCCCATACATTTTCATGACGTGATCTGTAAACCCAAGGGCAGCAATAGATTGTATATCACGAATGTGCATCTGAGATCAAAGAAGTGTAAAAAATCGTAAAGGATCCATTCGGAAACTTTGTGGACTCTATGTGATACACTGTAACAGTTATCGTCGCCTGGCAGTGGGCGTAATATTACATATGGTTTTTGTACTGGACTTATGAGGTTTAGGTTATCATCTTGTTTACTGTGAAATCGTGGAGTTTAGATATATGACGCAGCCGCTGTCAGAATTTCTTGCCAATAGATTAACAGCCTATCGGATTTTATTATTACAAAATTTTTATAGCTATAAAATCTGAAATTATTTTAACAGGGATTTTGTTCCGATATTGGTTTTCATGTAGTAAATATTTACGGAGATTATGAAGTTAATGTGGCTTAAATGAGGTACTTGTTCGTTTCTGGTTTATTTAATTAATTTATGCAATAAACGTGAATAACATGCGTTATTCAGATGAGACACAGAGGCTGCCAAAAAAGTATACACATTTTAAGAAAGGAAAAAAACAGTATTAAAATTGTAATACTCAATTTATACCGATAACGAAAGATGAGTACATATTTTGAGCGAACGCCCTACTACACATTGCTACCGTAATTCAATTCAAATTCTAAAGGTAATACATAGATAACATCTCTTAAAATGTGTATACATTTTTGGCATCCCCTGTGTATATGTCAATGAAGAAACTGGGATGGAAATATGAACAGGTGTAATTGTATAAACGAATATCACATGAAAAAGCCGAATAATGGCAGTAGCGAGCAGGGAATTTTGAGACAATATAACTGAAGTCGTTGCAACAGTGGCAGTGTGCACCGTATGTCGTTACGATTACATCTGAAATTAATTCAAGAAGTGCTGTTGTGTGTTTGAAGAATGATTTCGAGTCGTGAAACTTCTAAGTGTCTGTCTTACTAAATTCATGGGAAAGAGACCATTTGACAAGCTGATGACCCTTGACCTGGGTCAGGAACATTCTCGGTTTTTACTGAACACAAAAGGTTTAGCAGTGTATGTCGCTATATTCTCTGCTGAGCCAGCTGAATTCAGCCCAAATTCGCATTATGTTTCTTTAACCATCTTTAAGCACAGAGGTTAAGTCTACACTGTACAACTGCTTTTGTATGAAAGTCACGTTGTCACAGGGTACTTGGACTCTTTTATTTGAGTCTCAGGATAACATACGTAACCTACTTTACTGCTTAACACTTGAAGATGGGACCGATAGCTTGTCCCGAAATGTTGGTAAGGAACTACCATTCTGCACTTCATAACATCCCAGAAGAGGGCGAGGATCTCATTTACAGCGTGGCGGAAGTCTGAAATCACTCATAACCTCAGGTTATTTACGTAAACGTAATTAGGCGGTTGTTATTCGTCATGGACACGCAGTTTTATGTGAGCTAGGGTCTGAGTTTTCAACAATGCTATAAGAATCTCAGGGCTGAAAACAGTAAGTTAAGGTAACGTCTTCTCAGGCACGTGTGATGGACTCACCAGGTTTTTCTACTAAATTGAGTATGAATTTCTCGTTCCCCTCACACGTGTAACATTTTCCGACTGTCTTTCTTTCTCCTTTCTTTATTTCTTAGTCAGACCTCTTCTCTCTACTCATTGTAAGTGTAGAGGGTTGTTGTTGTCGTAACTGATCACACTCCATGAAACACATACATACAAACAGACTCGATAGAACTCCTCTGTACAAAGGATCTGTCCGTCGAAGGGACATCTGCCTGACAACGCACAACATTCACAACAGAAAGACATCCATACCCCCGCCAGGATTCGAACCCGAAATCCCTGAAAGCGAGCGGCCGTAGACCCATTCCTTGGACCGCACGGCCACTGGGATCGACGCCGACAATCCATTTCCCAAACTTTGAAATTAATATTGCAATACCTGGTACTTTCACTGATGTTTGTTTACGAATTTTATCGTCTAAGAGTATCACATTGAGTCCATAAACGTCGTTGCAGCTGCAGTGTTAGGGCTATAGAATGACCACGCTTTTCGTATGTCATTTTATTTGACTCGCAGGTGATGGCTCTAAGACAGAATCTGCAATTAAATAAAATGAGAAAATCCCGCCTCTGCTCTAGGGTTTCACCGGATGCTGGTATGGCGTCAGCCTTAGCCTCGGGATTATGAACGAACAGTTTGGTTTCATTCAGTTTGTACAGCGTAAATCCCTGCTGGATTTACTTATTACCGCGGTGCATTAATTGCAGATATTAGACGTGAAGTAAAAGTTACACATGTAACTTGTTGGTACAAAACCATGCTGTGGCTTAGATAGTAGGGGATGTAAAAAGCTGATTGGTGTAGAGGGAAGTTTTCTAGAGTATGTTTAGGAAGCACCTGGTTCAAATCTCACCTACGATGTCGCCTACTTGGACTGATATTTTTGTTTGTTTGCCCCGTGCATGAATGCTGGGGTAGCACTTTGAGATATACCTGAGAGCCCTACTTTAATGTTAGCTATTTGCCATCTGTTTGGTCCATCGTACGCGGTATAACTTCTTATTTGAAGCGGTGTTGACAAGTAAACACCCAGAATAAATTATTGTCTGTTTCAACGGTTGTGAGTTTATGGGGGTCATCTTCAAAATGTGTAATATTTTGGCTTTCTGTACGAAGCGAAAGAGAAAACACCTATGCGGACACCACGTCCATCCGTCCGTCCACCCGTGACCTAATATCTGCAACTAAACCATCGGACGGTTGTTCATGCAGTTTGGTTCATCATTCCATAGTGTGTCTTACGACAGGTCCATAGCCGCTTCCAAAGCGAGTTCTCCACGGAGTGCGATCTAGTTCTGCCTATTTAAATTTCTAGTAGCCTCCCGATTTCTTATGGTCATCCAGTTGTCAGTAAAAGCCACATATTACTTTCGGGCGTGGATGAGTTACTGTCCGTAGTTTCCATGTATGTTCTCAGTTTGGGTGAATGTGAGTATAAGATATCTGAACATACGTAATTCTGTTGACATTTGTGAGTTTTGGGGAAATGGGCACAGGAATGGCGGTATTTTTCTTATGGGCGTAAATGAATTTATTGTTGTAGTTATTTGTTTTTTTACAATGAAACCTCATTTGGGAACGCCATTTGCAGGCTTATTGTGTTTTTTTTGGCACGAAAATGGAGTTAGTCAAGCCCACAGAACGATGATCCTCATCTACAGAACTGCCTGAAGCCATGTCGCGTAAGACCTTACATTTGATATATTTGTTAACTGCAGCTGGGTAGCCACCCGGTGGCAGTAGTACAGTACACATTTACACACAAACAACACAAAATTTTTGGAACAGTGCGGGCCGTGCCGCATCTTTGCGGGGTTTACCCTGGCATTTGCATTACATCTGAGGAAAAAGCACGGAAAAACCTCAGTCAGGTTAGCCGAAGATTGCCAGCTGGCACGATGAAGATACATAAACATACAACAAGAATACATAGACATAACAATGAATATACATAAATTACAGTATTAAACAGGAATACAACCATATATACATTGATAAAAAATAGAACCTTAAGAATATATAATCAGCAACTTTATATTGTATATATGTCTTCTAATAATGTTCTAATAATATTACTACAACCATCACTACACTCCAACACTTCGCTACACTTCACCACACTTCACTCAACTACACTTCACTACGCTTATCGACACTTCACTTCCTCTCACCTCACATTTCACTACCCTCTCGTTTGGCTTAACCCATTTACAGTTCCTGTCGTTCTCCTCACATCGCTAAACTAGACACAGTACAGTTCTCATCTCCAAACTTATTTCCAGAATAATGAACCCCTTCATTGCCCTAAAGAACCTGTCACCATTTCACTTCACTTCACTTTTTATTTTTATTTTATTTTTTTTTTCACTTATCCTATCAACCCTTCACTTCACTTTACTTTGCTATTCATATCTACAACTCACTTACCTTCACTTCGCTTCCTTAAATGTTTACTTTTTATCGCCTTCACTTCCCCTCACTGGTTTTCACTTTCCTAACCCTCGTTTTGAAAATAAGCGTTTTACCGTGGGAAGTCCTTATCGCCCCTGCAGGTAGCTTGTTCCAGTCAGTAATTGACCTGTTCACAAAGGAGTATTTCCCAATGTCTGTTCTTTGTTTTCTGGCTCTGATTTTCCAATAATAGTCGACCCTACTTAAGTAGCTTGGCGCCTGTAACCTATCCCCTGTTGCTTTCATGATTTCTCACCGGTATACGCTTTGTATAGTCTAGTGGTCAGAGTTTCTGGCTACAGATACAGAGGTCCCGGGTTCGATCCCCGGCGCTACCAGATTTTCTGAGTAGTAGTGGGTCTGGAACGGGGTCCACTCAGCCTCGTGAGGTCAA
>Ga0131853_10018853_pt1 | contig 12554 bp, 11 predicted proteins | sample TergutLab28metaG_FD_92764 | JGI IMG/M metagenome (GOLD analysis project Ga0131853, IMG submission 92764) | Labiotermes labralis P1 segment gut microbial communities from Petit-Saut dam, French Guiana - Lab288 P1 (version 2) (version 2) | ecosystem: Host-associated > Arthropoda: Insects >...
GATGTTTTTTCCCTGGCAGAACGGCGGAGCTGCGGTGCTGTTTTCCCCCGAAACGCTTGAAAGCACGTTTGGCGAAGGCGTTAATCAATCGTACCTTGTCAATGACACAGGCGACATTCTTATCCATTCTGATTTTGAGCTTTTGCGATCGGGTGCAAATATTGCTGATGAGTATTTTATCCGCGAGATACAGGAAAGTCCCAACGAGCGCCGCCAGATTTTGATTGATGGGGAAAATACGCCGCGCCAATTCCTTGCGTACACCAAGCTGCCCTTGGGCAGTTCCATGTTGATTACGAGCATCGAGTACAACAAAGTTTTTGAAACGATCGCCGCAACAACGCGGCGCAATATTTATTTGGCAATGGCGGTGCTTTTTATTTCGGTGATGGTAATTTGGTTTTTTGCCAAAAGTATTTCCATCCCGCTGCAGAGCCTTGCTTTGGCGGCGCGCAACATTGAAAGCGGCGCGTTTGAGCACGACCTCGAATCGAAAAGCCTTGATGAGATCGGCGTGCTTACGGCGAGCTTTCAAAAAATGTGCGCGGCGCTGGGAATCTTCGGCAAGTTTACCAACCGCGATATTGCAGTACGCGCCATGCGCGGCGAGATTCGTCCGGGCGGACAGCCGAAACACGCGACCATCTTTTTTTCCGATATCAGAAACTTTACCGCCAGTTCGGAAAACTTTACGAAGGCATTTGGCGCTGAAGCTTCAACCCGCATTGTTGATTGGCTTAACAATTACTTTACCCGCATGGTTGAGTGTGTTGAAAAAACAGGAGGCACCGTTGACAAGTTTATCGGCGATGCGGTAATGGCTCACTGGGGAGCTGCAAGTACCACGGGAACTCCGCAGAAAGATGCGTTTAGCTGCATTTTCTCGGCACTTATGATGCGGAAAGCCCTGTACGAGATGAACAAAAAGCGCAGCCCCCACGATCCTGGAAATCCTCCTGTGCACATTGGATGCGGGATTAACTCTGGTAATGTTACCGCCGGGCAAATTGGTTCGGATCAGCGCATGGAATACACCGTCATAGGCGATCCCGTAAACCTTGCTTCCCGCCTTGAATCCCTCAACAAAGATCTTGGCACGGATATTCTTATCACCGAAAATACCTGGCGGCTTGTTGCCAAATATTTTATCACCGAGGAAATGCCTTCGGTAACGATCAAGGGAAAAGAAAAACCCATTCGTCTGTTTGCGGTTATCAATTTGTCAGGAGTTCCTGAAGGACCGCAAACGCTTGGCGAACTGCGCGAGCTGCTTGGTCTTAAAATGCCCGATAGTTCCGTAGTTGACATTAACGATGGCGAAAAAAAGTACATCATACACGAAAAGGAATTCAATATCGAAGATGAAAGATAAAGCGCGAAAGGGCAGCGTGCATCGGTACTTTCGCTTTGCGGATGTCCTTGTTGTGCTGCTTTGCTTAACGGGAGCGGCGATCAGCTTTAATTTGTTCCGCCTTGATCTTTTTGCCGCCTTAGCCGTGCAAAACGAAGAACCGCTTGGCACGATCATTGTGCGCGATAACGTCGTTCAGCGCCGCCTCATCAACCGAACCTTGTGGGAACGCATTGCAACAGGAGCGCCAGTGTATTCTGGCGACTTAATCCGCGTTGCCGATCTTTCCTTTGCATCGATTGATCTGGGGCACACGCTTATCAATCTGAATAAAAACACGCTGATCCAAATACAGCGAGGCGGAAATCAGGAAAATCCCGTGCACATTTCCCTTGATGAAGGTGAGCTGACGCTCGCTTCAAGCGAAGGCGGCGGCGGTATTACGCTTAACCTTATGGGACGCCGTGTTGAAGTCGATGCTGGAAGCGTGATGAATGCCCGTGTTGGCAGTGAAGGAATGGCAGTTATCGTCAACGAAGGTTCTGTCCTGCTTATCGAGGATGGGCAAGAGCGCGAGCTGGTGCTGGGAATGATGCTTGCCCTCGATGCAGAAGGTGCAGAGGTCGAAGAACCCGCAGCTGTGGTAACAAGCCCTCAGAGCGATGCGCGTTTTCTGAAAAGTTCTCCTCTGCCGCTTCCCGTTACCTTTGACTGGGTTAGGCAAAACCTTGAAGCGGATGCGCCCTTGCAGCTGGAACTTTCAAGCGACCGAAACTTTAATCGGATCATTCACACGCTTGTAAGCGATGGTAACAGCGTACAAGCTCGTGTTGAGTCAGGCACCTGGCACTGGCGGCTTTCCTTCGATGAGCTCGTTCTTGCTTCAGGGCGCTTTCTCGTAAGCGAAGCTCGCGGGACAGAGTTAATTAGCCCCATTGCAAACAGCCGCTTCCGCTTTCAAAGCAATCCGCCGCCCTTGCGCTTTCAATGGGCAGAAGTTCCCAATGCCCAAGGTTATGTGCTTCAGGTAGCGCCAGAACCAGACTTTGCCCACCTGGAAATAAATCGGCAAGTTGCGTCCACCTTTCTTGTTGATTCAAGCTTACAGCAGGGAACGTGGTATTGGCGGGTAATGCCTGTCTTCCCGATAGTATTTGAAGGGCGACCTGCATTTTCGCCGTACGAGCTTTTTCATATTGAGCGCGAAACAGAGGCGCAAGCTGCATCTAGCGATGGGGAACTTGGCAGGGTAGAACTTGTTCTGGAACTTCCCGCCGAGATCCAGCTTAGCTCCCCGCTACAAGGGGCAACCATTGCAGGGCTTAGCGCCTTGCGCGAGGAAACCGTCTTTCGCTGGAATAGTTCTGGCGACATTGAGCAGTCGCGCTTTATCCTTTCCCGTAACAGCAATCCTTTAAGCGGGCTTTCCGTGGCGGATATTCGCGATCCCGTTGGAGGAATTGCGCGCATCGACTGCCTTGAAGAAGGGCTTTGGTACTGGACGGTGGAAACTCGATCTCCTTCAGGGCGGCTTAGTTCCGCTTCGCCCAGGCAGTTTAGGGTGCTTCCCATTCCCCTGCTGCCAGCTCCAGGAAACCTTCTGCCTGCGCAGGGCTTTCATATCGGTATTGAGACTTTACGGCGGCAGCGGACGATCGACTTTAGCTGGACTCCGGTTGCCGACGCGAATGCCTACATTTTTGCACTGTACCAGGAAACGCCGGACGGAAGGAAGGAGATCATTCGCACTGCGCCTGAAAACCGCACACGGTGGACGCTTGAAAATATCAGCGTTCTGGATCGGGGAAACTTTATATGGCAGGTTGAGGCGGTCAACGTAGGTGCTGGCAATGCTATCGAGCAGCGGGGAGTGATCGCGGAACGCAACTTCTCCCTTGACATTCCCCTGCCGGGACCGGTGCGGATACAGCAGCCGGGAACAGCCAATGCCCGCTAAGCGTTTACGGTTTTCCCCGATATTCGCCGCCTTGTTCCTTGCCTTTCTCCCGTCCCTGTACGCCGAAACCAATGAGGATGCCGCACGATTTAGCGGCGAGCTCCGCTTTCACCAGCGGCTTACCTGGAGCACCGACCGCTATGCGTTTCGCTACGAAGTCGTCATCGAGCGGCAGGATGACGAGGGCGTTTACCATGAATTCGTGCGGGAATCCCGGAACACCTACTTCCTCGAGGTGTCGCTGCCTGAGGGAAATTACCGCTATCAGGTTATCGTGTACGATTTCCTTAACCGTAACGGCGGGGAATCGCCGTGGCTTTCGTTTTCGATAAACCCTGCTTTTGATCCGGAATCCCCCTTTGTGCAACGCTTCAGCTGGATTGCCGATCAATATGCCCGCTATTACGAAATTGAAATCGAAAAGGAAACGCAAACGCGGGGACGTTTTGTGGGGATGCAGCAGGAATTTACCCCAAGAAATTTTGTTGAGGCAACGCTGCTTCCCGGTCGTTACCGTTATCGAATCACCCCGTACGACTTTCTGGATAATCCGGGTGAGGTTTCCGAATGGGGCTACATTGATGTAGCGAATTCCACACTGTACGGGGAAATCAATTTGCGGTATACCTTTGATTTTTACGGGGCGCTTGCCTGGATGCCGCATTTCCCCCTGTACGGCTTAAATCCTGATGAAGATGCCCTTGCAGCTTCCGGTGTCCGCATCAGGCTTGCAGCCCCCCTGTGGAATCCCATTAACGTGGGGCTTGAACTTGTGGCATCAATGACGAGCTTTCAGAGTGTTCAACTCCCTTCGATTGATTTTAACGTCCTTGCGTGGAAATGGCTGCCCGGCGACAGACTTGCCTTTACCGTCCGCGTTGGCGGCGGAGTGATGCCGGTAACCGAGCAAACTGCTTCTGGCGGCAACGCTGGTACTGATGGCATATCCAGGAGCACGCACGTATTTACCATCAATACCGGAGCGTCTGTCCTGTGGCTTCTTTCACGGCACATCTACATGGAAGCTGGTTTAGATACGATTAACCATGCCGGAAGTAATGAATTTGGCAGGTTTCGTCCCTGGATTGCCTCAGGAATGCGGTATTAAGGTTTTTCTCTAAACTCTCATTCCCATTTTACCGATAGTGGTACTATGAACCGATCCGTTTTGAATAGGCTGTTCCTGAAACAAGCCATTTTGAAGGGATCTATTTTGGAGAAAAAAGCTATTATGAAACAAGCCATTTTGAAAGGATCCATGGTAAGCCGATCTGTTTTACTCTTGATTATCGTAACAGGCATTGCAGTGGTTTCCCCTGCCCAAACTCCCGGTCCTTCCTATTTCCGCCAGGAAGGAATTGCATCCTGGTACGGCACGGAATTTGATGGTAAGCCAACAGCTTCCGGAGAGATTTTTAATGCTGCTTCGTATACAGCGGCGCATCCTTCGCTGCCCTTTGGTTCGATTTTGACGGTTACCAACCTGCAAAACGATCGCCGGGTTACGGTGAAAGTAAACGATCGCGGACCCTTTGTAGCGGAGCGCATTATCGATCTGTCGCTTGCCGCTGCCGAGGTTTTGCAAATGGTTGAAACGGGAACAGCCCGTGTAACGGTTGAATACGCGGCGAACAGTATGCTTGGTCCGGCGGGAAATCCCCCTTTACCGATAACTCCCGCTTTGGCAAATAACTCTCCGCCGCCCACGGCGCAAGCTCCCGTAGCTGCCATTCCACCTGCTGCTGTACTGCAACAGGCACCTGTTCCCACAAGCAATGCCACTCCTCAATATGCACCAACTCCTATGCAGCCTGCTCCGGCTCCTGCAGCTCCGCAATATACGCCAGCTCCTGTTCAGCCTGCCGCAGCTCCAGTTCCGCAGTATGCACCAACTTCTATGCAGCCTACTCCGGCTCCTGCAGCTCCGCAATATACGCCAGCTCCTGCTCAGCCTGCCGCAGCTCCTGTGGTTCCTCAGTATGCGCCGCCGCCTGCCCAGTCTGCACCAACACCTGAAGCTTTATACACGCCGCCTGCACCGATAGCGGCTGTTTCTGCTCCCTCTGTACCTCAGCAGGCGCCTGTAAGTGTAGCTCCTGCGTATACGCCGCCGCCTGCCCAGTCTGCTGCAGTTCCTACCGCACCTCAGTATGTAGCTCCGTCTGTACAGCCTGCTCCGACAGCTCCACCGGTATTTTCCGTACCTCCTGCGTCGATACTAGGCAACGTTCCTGCTCCGGGTAGTTCTGGATCATTCCGCTTGCAGGTAGCTTCGTTTCGAGTTCCCCGCAATGCGCTGAATACCTTTGATAAACTGAAAGCCGCGGGTCTTAATCCCCGCTACGAGCAAAATGGTGATCTGTACCGTGTCGTACTTCCGGGCTTAAGCGCCGATGAAATACGTCCTGCCGCGCAGATACTTGGCGAAAACGGCTTCCGCGAAGTGCTGATTCACCGCGAGACAAACTAGTACGGGTTAGGTGTTTTCAATGTTGGTAAGGCTATTCCAGAACCTCTGGAATAGCCTTTGCTTTTTTACTGCGCTAAGATACACTGCTATTTATGATTCCCATGAAGATCTGGGCACAGATCGCGCACTAGGTACGTAGTATACCAAACCAATAGTTTTACCAGTATCATAGGATCAAATTTAAAATCTGAAGGGTAAGTATGGCAAACGTAACCTGTTGTCCTGCAATCGCAACTTCCGAAGGCTGTTTCTCGGTCAGGCAGGAAGCACGCTGGGTTCCTGGCTTAACCAGATCGCCATCATGCAGACCGTGCTTGTCCTTACCGACTCGATTGCAGCGGTCGGTACCCTGCTGATCTGCCGCACCCTTCCCCTGGTGATCCTGGGTACTGCACTAAGTCCCTTCGCAGACCGCTGGAACAAGAAGGCTATCCTTATTACCAGCGATATTGCCCGTGCCCTTATCGTCCTTGCCTTTGTCGCCGCAGTTTTCTGGAGGAACTCAGGTATCCTCTTTGTCGGTTCGGTGTTTTTCGGGATCTCTGGAGCCCTGTTCAACCCTACAAAACAGGCTTTGCTGCCCCTGATCGCCGACCGTAAAATCTGAGCGAAGCCAATGCTCTGCTCTCAAGCGCCGATGCCATCGTAAGCGTTATCGGTGCGGTTCTAGGCGGAATTGTTGCCGCCGTGTTCAGTCCCACCGTCTGCTTTGCCGTGAACGCCTGCTCGCTCCTCTGGTCTGCCTGGAACATTGCCGGGATTCGCTATGCCGAAAGCAGGAGCTCCGCCCAGGAACGCCCGCCGTACTTCCGTGCTTTGGCGGATGGCTTTTTGGAAACCAGACGCAACATCCTTCTCCGCAACGTCATCCTCATCGGACTTACCTGGGGACTGGTGGGCGGCGGCTACTACATCCTGATCCCCTTCCTCGGCGGCAGTGTCCACGGCATGGGCGGGCTGGGAATCGGCATCCTGTACGGAATAGACGGAATAGGCATCATCCTTGGGGCGTAAATGGTTAAACGCTTCGTCCAAAACGACTTCCAGCGTGCTGTCCACTTTTTCGCTTTTGCCTATTCCGCCCAGGCGGCGTTCTACATCGCCCTTACCCAAACCGCCGTTTTCCCGGTTATTGCCGGATCGCTGTTCCTCATTCGGATCTGCGGCGGCATCATCATCCCCCTGAGCACCTACCTTGTCCAGGTAAGCACCGACGACTCAATCCGCGGTAGGGTATTTACCGTTTACAACTCAAGTTACGTTGCCGTCATGCAGGTTTCGCACTTTGCCAGCGGACAGCTGTTTCTAAAGTACGGCATCGCAACCATAGGTGCCATCGGTGGAACCGCATCGCTTCTCTGCGGCTTGGTCTGGAGCATTCAGATGAGAATGGGGGAATTTACCCAACAACCGTAGCTTAGTGGATAATCCCCACGTTTCACCGCATTGAAGCATTTCCCCTTTTTCTTTACTATATATCCATGGATGATAAAAGCTTCACCGTGCTGGATCTCCTTGACATTGATTTAAAAGAACACAATACCCTTAACCTTAGCTGCATTGCCGGACGCAGAGGGCTGATTCGCGAAATCAGTATTCCCGATATTAACCGTCCCGGTCTTGCTTTGGCAGGCTTTTTTGATGCATTTGCCCACAACCGAATACAAGTTTTTGGGCAGGGTGAAGTTGCATACCTTCGTAAACTTGAACAGGATGGCTCAAGTGAAACCATTAAGGAGATGTTTGAGTACGCGATCCCCTGTTCGATTTTTACCCATTCCCTTGTTCCTGGGGCGATGTTTGTAGACATTGCCGAGAAAGCCCAATGCCCGCTTTTGCAAACCAATCTTACAACAGCGGAGTTTATTGCCCGTGTTACGCGTGTGCTTACCGAAATCTTTGCCCCGCGCGAAAGTATTCATGGGGTATTGGTTGAAGTGTACGGACTTGGTATTCTTATCCTTGGTGATTCAGGTGTCGGAAAGAGCGAGGCGGCGCTTGAGCTTATCACACACGGGCACCGTCTTGTTGCAGATGATGTGGTAAACATTCACCGTGCACATGGAAACCTTCTTATGGGAACGGGTGCAAATAGGATCATTGCTCACCACATGGAAATCCGCGGCATGGGAATTATCAATGTAACGCACCTTTTTGGCATCAGTGCCATCCGCGACCGAAAAGAAATACAACTCGTGGTCAAGCTCGAGGAATGGAACTCTGAAAAAAATTACGATCGTATCGGTATTGAAGATCAGTACACTGAGTTTTTGGGCGTAAAAGTACCCGTTCTTGAAATCCCGGTAAAACCCGGTCGAAATATCCCCATCATTATTGAAACTGCAGCAATGAACGAGCGTCTTAAAACGATGGGCTATAATGCGGCGAAGGAGTTCAACAAGAACATCCTCAGGTGGATTGAAAGCGATACTGCAAAGGCGGTGTATTTTGGTAGTGAGGATATAATTTAACAGGTTTATGATAGAACAAATGGTAAGCATATCCAATAGAGCAGGAATTCACGCACGTCCGGCGGCAATTTTGGTACACGCGATAAAAGATTTTAAGGCAAAGATTTACTTTGAAAAAGACAACAGGCGGATCAACGCTAAATCCATCATGGGTATATTGACCTTAGCTGCCGCATATCAGGCAAAGATTAAGATTATTGCCGAAGGTGAGGACGAGAAGGCAGCCGTTGATACAATTGTAAAGCTTTTCCAGTCGCGCTTCGAGGAAAACTAGTAGGGTTGCCCTTGCCCTGAATCTTGAAAAAAGGGGAAAGGTGCGGTACTATCATGCCAATGGGCAAAGGTACAAGCTGGCTTCTTTTGGGATCTGAACTTGGCGAAAAGAACAATGCAATAGACGAAATACGCAGAAAGTCTGGCGGCGCCGAAGAAACCGTGTACTATGCAGGAGAAACGCCGCTTGCCGAAATAATTTCAACCCTGCGTACTGGTTCTCTTTTTGCCGATGCGCGCATATTCTTTATTAAGCGCTGCGAGGAAATCAAGAAGAAGGATGAACTAAGCTTGCTGTGTTCGTACCTTGCTTCCCAGGCGGATGATACAAGCCTGATTCTTATTTCTGATGAGACAAGTGTTGCCAAAGCGCTTGAACAGGCAATCTCCCCAGCGCAGAAAAAGGTCTTTTGGGAACTGCTTGATAACCGCAAACGTGAATGGGTAGAAACTTTTTTTCGTAAGGAAGGTTTCAAAATCTCAAGCGATGGTGTCGAAGCCGTTCTTGAAATGGTAGAGAACAATACCGCCGCCTTACAGCAGGAATGCTCCCGCCTCATCCTGTTTCTTGACAAAGACAGAGAAGTTTCCCCGGAAGATGCGGAGCGTTGGCTTTCCCATACGCGAGAGGAATCGGTGTTTACGCTTTTTTCGCGCGTTGCCGCAGGAGATCTTTCCCGCAGTCTTGAGTGCGCGCGCGTACTGCTTGCCGCACGGGAAACGCCGCAGGCAATTTTTGCAGGGCTTGCCTCGTGTTTCCGCAAACTTGCAAGCTACCTTGCATTGAAGGATTCGGGCGTTACCGATGAATGGGAGTTTAAGAAGATCGGCGTGTCCGCTCCCGGCGCTAAACGGGATTACTCATCCGCCGCACGGCGTTATACATCCCCCGATGCCGAAACCTGCCTTGCGCTGACCGCCGAATATGACTTTATGTTGCGCAGCTCATCTTCGTTTCCCCAGCAGATTCTCATGGATAAGTATTTGCACACAATCCACGCACTGGCACTAAAAGATTCGTTTAAGGCGCCAGTTAAGGCTCTCCCCTGATGGTAATACTTTCTATTCTTTTGATTGCGGTAAGCCTCTCGATGGATGCCTTTGCAATTTCCGTCGGGGCTGGTATTTCTTCGCGGGCATTAAATCCCTTTTATATACTTCGCGCAAGCTTTTCCTTCGGCTTGTTCCAGTTTGCCATGCCAATAGCCGGATGGTTTTTAGGTCGATCATTTTCAGCCTATATTTCCGCCTTTGATCACTGGATTGCTTTTACGCTGCTTTTCTTTATCGGGGTAAAAATGATCCGGGAAGCGCTTGGCAATACCGCTTCAGGTTCCGGAATTTGCAGCTTGTCCAGCCTTTTTGTGCTTTCGCTTGCCACTAGCATTGATGCACTTGTTGTCGGACTTTCGTTCAGTATACTTGGTCAGGGAATATGGCTGCGCGCCGCGATAATTGGGCTTATTACCTTTATCCTCTGTATGGTAGGGTTTGAGTTTGGCAAGCGCATTGGATCGCACTTGGGAAAATGGGCAGAGATTGCAGGTGGAATCATCCTAATAGGAATTGCCTGCAAAATCCTCATTGAGCATCTTGCAGGACGATAAGACCAGAACCGTATCTGCTTTTACAGGTGCAGTATTGTATATGAGGCTGACACGATTCGAACGTGCGACCGTCAGATCCGCAATCTGAAACTCTATCCAGCTGAGCTACAGCCTCATACTTCGTATCCTAGCGGGTTTTCAGAAAAATGTCCAGCCCTTCATAACGTTTGCCTTAAACTTCAAAGATAAACTCAATTTCAACGCAAACGTTTAAGGGAAGCTGGTTCACTCCAATGGCGGATCGCGCGCCCACGCCGTCTTCGCCCCAGATTTCCTTAAGTAAATTGGATGCTCCATTGACAACAAGGGGCTGCTGGATAAAACCATCCCCGCTTTGAACAAAGGCAAGCATTTTAATGATCCCCTTAATCTTGTTAAGGTCGCCCAAAAAATGGTGAAGGTTGCTGAGCGCGTTAAGCACACAGATACGCGCTGCTTCCTGTCCCTGATCAACGCTTACCCCCGCACCAAGTTTTCCAGGGTTCACAGGCTTTCCATCCCGCGCGGCAACTTGCCCCGATACATACAGGCAGTTTCCCACTTGCCGCACTGGTTTATAAATTCCACCCGGCGCAGGAAGTGCCGGCAGTGTTAAATGAAGTTCTTTAAGTTTTGTATAGACATCCATGCAATTCTCCTTTATTGTACGATTGTAGCACAGTGTACGGTGAAGCGCAATACAATATCTCTAAAATACGCGGCTTAAGAAAAGCCTTAAAAATTATTGACAACACGCAAAATATGAAACAAAATAGATTTTACATATAATCGTAGCTTAGGAGGTAAGCAATGAGAGTAAATGATCGTCATGTATCATTTTATTATGAGAATGACACGGATAAAGGCGAAGTAACTATCGATAAAAAGAAAACTGCATTGCTTGTGGTTGATATGCAGCACGTTTTTATAACACGCCCGGTTTTAATAAATCCAACTGATGCCGAGAAAAAAAATGCCGAACGTTGGGAGCAATTTTACAAGACAATCGACGATTGGGTTGTTCCAAATAATCGGCGGCTTCTTGAAGCATTTCGTAAGCGTGGAATGGAAGTTATCTTTGCAAAGATTCAATGTCAGAAAAAAAATGGCGCAGATCGTTCCTTGGATCAGAAAGCTACAGGGTTCAACGAATTGTTATTGCATGCTGACGATGCCAAAACTCAAATTGTTGAGGAACTTGCGCCTGAACCTAATGAAATAGTAGTCGTAAAAACAACTGACAGCGTGCTTACAGGAACGCCGCTTAGATTGTGGCTGCACAACATGGGAATAGAGACCGTTGTGGTAACAGGAGTGCTGCTTGATCAATGTATTTCCGGAACTGTTCGCAGCCTTGCCGATGAAAGTTTTGCGGTTTGGCTTATTGAGGATGCCACAAGAGCTGCAACACAAAAACTTCATGATGCAGAATTGGAGATACTCAACAATATCTATTGTCATGTTATAACGACAGATGAGCTTATTGAAGCTCTTGATAAATAATCAAAAGGAAGTTTTTATGTCAGTAGAACCTACACTTAAACGCCAATTAGGCTTTATTACGATGGTAGCAATTGTTGCTGGTTCCGTTATCGGTGGATGGCTTGTTGAAGCGCCGTATTGGTTTTCCGTTACGGGCGCAGGATCGGCTTTTATCTTTCTGATATTGGCGGTTCTATTAATCCCGGCTGGTCTTGCATTTGCAGAGCTTACAGCTATGTTACCATTTGCTTCCGCTATTGATGCTTGGACTACTAGTGCTTTTGGGCACAAATCAGGCTGGGCAGCTCAATGGCTTATGTTTTTAGTACAGGTAGTTGAACCGCCAATGATGGCTTTTATTTTTCTTACGGCTGTTAATTACTTCATTCCTATACCTGTATCGGGTCAAGTTTGGGTCGCCATTGCACTGATTGTAATATGGTATATCTTTTCGAATTTTAATATCAGCATTACAGGAGCATTGGCAACAGTCTTCTTTTTTATGGTAATTGCCATAGCGTTAATTGTGAGCTGCATGTTCTTTTTTAGCGGCAATTGGAGCAGTACAAACCTTACTGCCGAAGGAGGGCTTTTCCCCCAGGGAGGATACGGTATATTTATCGCAATGGCTGTTTTTTCACTCAAGTTCATCGGCTTTGAAATGACGCCGACTTTAATAGAAGAGACAACGTTTCCGGTTAAGAATATGTGGAAGGTAATTCTTGCGGGGTTGTTGGTTCCAGCAATTTTATATTTCATTGTTGTTATGGCAATTGCAGGACTTGCGCCATGGACAGATATAGCGGCTATGGATATGCCTGAACCTGCACTGGTACAAAGATACGGCTTGCCGGCAATTATCGGAATAATAGCAATTATCGCTGGTCTTTTACATGCTTTTACAACACTTATGGGATTTTGGATTTCATCTTCCCGTGTACTTTACGGGGCAGCTCAGATGAAC
>Ga0131853_10018855_pt1 | contig 12554 bp, 9 predicted proteins | sample TergutLab28metaG_FD_92764 | JGI IMG/M metagenome (GOLD analysis project Ga0131853, IMG submission 92764) | Labiotermes labralis P1 segment gut microbial communities from Petit-Saut dam, French Guiana - Lab288 P1 (version 2) (version 2) | ecosystem: Host-associated > Arthropoda: Insects >...
CCGCTAACCTCCAAAGTTGCATTTTATATATTTATTCAACAAATATATGTACTGAATATTTTAAACATGGTATATACTCTCCGTTTTTTTCTCTTCAAAATGCAGCTTGTTTCATAATTCTAACATATTTGGTTCCTGTATTATTCACATTTAATATACAGGATGTGCTAAAATTAAAAAAAAAAATAATTCCGGGGCCAAAAGGTTAAACAAATTAAACAACAAATGGGTGTTATGAAGTAAAGGAAAAAAATTATTTTTAATATCACACTCACATTTGTCAATTCTTGAATGGCGGTAGTCTAAACAATGAAGGTAGGGTTATTATGACAAACAGGATTTAAAGCTGAACAAGTATAAATTTAACTAAGGAAATTACGTAGTAATTTTGTAGTCAAATAAAAACCGATAACCACACCGCTAGTTTTAAAGGATATATTCCTAAACAAAATTTCGAAATTCTGTTCTTTATTCCAAGAAAACACAGCCGGTTATTCTGAAAACAATACATTTTTCTTAAGGGAAGGAATGCCGAGATGACTAATAAAAGAACAGCAGTGAATTATGTAATATGTTCCTTTCAATTAACACGAAATCGCAGTGAGATTTGAAGTGCATAATGGAGTAGGCAGAGTAGGAGGCGGGAGAATGCTCCCGAAACATGGTGCAATAGAAGAAATTTCACACGAACAGAACGGATACTGAACTGAATACAGTAACAATAAACTCTAAAGGTCTTTAAAACGTAGTGAAAAATATAATTCATTCCAGTAACATTACAGAACGCATTGTCTTTCACAAGATGGCCTGAAATTGTGTTTCCATTTCATGTAGCCTTTATCTGTCTTTGGATTTCCTACGATGTGTAACATATTCTCTTAAAGCTATTCCATCTTGCATACATTTCTAGTCCCTTGCAAGTAGACGCAATTAAGTTTACCAGTTGATTTGACCATAAAATCATTATTACTGTTACTGTGACTATTACTACTATTACAATACTACTACTACTATTACTACCTGCCTTTACCCTGAAAATGTAAATGCAGTCCACATTGATTTGACCTTCAGTACATTTCACTAATTTTTTATGACTTATTAATTAATATTATTTTATTCTGTTTCATATAATAATAGAGAATTTGTGCGTGTGTGTGTGTGCGTGAGCGCGCGCGTGTTTATGTGTATGTATGTGTGTGTGCGTGTGTGTGTTTGTGTACGTGTGTGTGTATGTGTGCGTGTGTGTATATGTGAGCGTGTGTGTGTGTATGTGTGTGTGTGTGCGTGTGCGTGCATGTGTGTGTGCATGTGTGTATATGTGTGCGTGTGTGTGTATGTGTGTGTGCATGTGTGTGTGCATGTGCGTGTGTTTGTGCATGTGAATGTGTGTGTGCGTGTGTGTAGAATACAATCATTTCGCAAAGGGACTTGAATGTATTAATGACTTCAACGACACTGTTGAAATAAACCTGGCAATGAAACACAACACCATTACGCCAGGCTCATGATTACATCTTCATTACACCAACAGCCTTCTGTCATAGAATGTTTACTTTGAGGGACACCCCTAATCGTATTTCTGTGTAACTGAATGAGTTAAATTGTGTAGTGTGCAGTACATTTATATTAATCATTTGTTCACAGCCGACATGTAATCAAATCGTTGAATGCGAAACCTTTTCAGTATTCTTATAACTGTAGGTCAGTCCACCGTGCTATCATTTTATAAATAGCAATGCCGTATAAGAAGTCAAGGGTACCTTAAAATAGTAGTGTAGAGTCGTGTTCGTAGCTGACATCTTCATTTTTAATACTGGGTCAACTGAACGGTGAATATATGTTGGAGTACTGAAGATTTTATCCATTAGACTAATGCATCAGCCTTGTGTTTAGATAATATTATTTATTTTAATATCAATATCAACAGTAGGAAAATCTTACGAGTGGATAATTTTGGTCCGTATCATTTTTTATACCAAAGTGTCCAGACCGTTCCTGGAGCCCAAACAAATTCATATTAAATGAATACCAGAGGCTCTTTCCCCTGAGATGAAGCAGCTGAAGCGTGAAGCTGACCACTCACCTTCATCTAAAATGCACAGCTGTACCACCACTTCCCCATAAGTCTGCCTTTATGAAGTGGTGACTAATTTTAAATGCAGGGATAATTTACTACATCAGGCTATTTGAAATTGCCATAAGATTTGAATAAGATAATCCTTGAGACGGTAAAATTTGCAAATAAACAACATAACTGAAAAATACGTAATGACCCTCTAGCTTGCTGTATTTTGTGCAAAACCATTCAAAAGGCTTCGTGCTCGCCATTTCTTCCGCTCTTCCCCCCTCCACACTGTCAGTCTGTCACTCCTACTTCTAAAAAGTTGTTTTTGTGTCTCTTTACTTTCATTCTTTCGGGTGTCGCTATGGGAGTTAGCTGAGGGATGAGGAAGACGAATGGAAGTTAACAAATGGCTGCCTTCTTTTGTTGGAATGAAGAGAAAGCCAAAAAAAAAAGTGTGCAGGACAGACAGAACACAGAAACGAAATAGGAGTGAGGTCGTACGGAAGGACCTACACGTTAGAAAGAAAAACCCACAGCGACAAACTCTCTGTGTTGGACAAGTAAGCTGCTTATACCTGAGGAATCTGTAACTTGAATAAAAAAAAAAAGGCAAATCTTTGCAGAGGAGATCGGTTATAAGAAACCTGAAAATCGTAATTGATGTCGTGCGAAATTCATGTCCCAGTATTAGAGGATACGTTAGGAAACATATGTTAGATTCTTTACAAACTCAAGTACAGGTCTAGTTCATAATCAAAGACGTTGACCTACAAATGACGACCGATTTCAAAATTCCAACTGAAGATTGAAAAGTTGAATGTTACAGCCGTGGTGGAGTTTGGTGTACAGGTACTGAGGTTTCGAAGGTATTGGCTGCCTCCACATAAACAAACCCACTCTTTCCTTCATACTAATGGCTCTGAGTGCCTCAGCTATTAGGATTTGAAGTGTGCTTGAAATTAATGCCTCTAAAAATGTAACGCCCTCTATATAAGAGTTTCTCTGTTTATGAGAGATATGAAGCTTCAAAGTAATGTTGAATATAGCCTATCACCAGTCATATAAATCCTACAACCATCTTAGCCCCGAGTTTTCAATCGCCATTTTTGCATGAGTCTAGAATCTAGAACTTCCGAATAAAGTGCATGAGGGCTTCAATACCTGAGCTTTGTCATGCGTGCACAAGATCCCTTCTGGCCTCATTTTCTTCGATTTATCCATTTTGATCGCAAATGTTGGAGACTAAGACGTGGGACGTTCGTAATTTGGTGAATTCCTTCCACTTGTTAACTAATCTCTCTCAAATATCAACTTTCTATTCAGCATTTTCTTCTAAAAATGTCCCACACTGTGCTGTACCTTTTGGCTAACGGAGCCAATCCATAACGTGTAGGACCATAAGGGCAAGTAGAAATTAAAGCATGTGTCCACGGGCACTGTCTAGGACGGGTTTCACTTGTCCATGTCCTATAAATATTCAGGCTAACATTTTATCTTTATAATACTTTCTGTGACTTAACGAGACAATTTCTCCACCGAAACACAGAATAATAAAAAGGTAACCGAGTTCCTCTGTTGGTAGCCTGTAATTCTTGCACGAACCATTACCAAACCTAAGCTGCAAGTCTGAAAGTTAATTTGTTCCTGTGACGAGGCAACACGTCCTGCACATTAATGGAACGTTGGATGCACAGACTACGCATTTAATTTAGGTGAGTTGTGAGTTACAGCAATTTTAACCCTGGTTTTACTTACCGTAACGTGTATTGCTTAATTCGTAGCTTAGATAAAGACACTTTTTACACTACCTGAATTAGCTTATATAACATCGAGCGGTAGAATAGCCTGTGGTGGTTGAATAAGGAACTACGTAAAGGAAGAATTCTGGCTTGATTTAGACTTGATGTTCTTGTGCTTTATGGAGGGATTTGAAAGGAATGGAAAAACTGCCATATATTCTGCTTCTGGGCTCATACGTCGAATCGATATCCTTCGCATTCTCGTCTATAACGGGCTCCCAAGATATGCTGTAGCCGTCGTTAGACAGCAGGTTATCCTATCACATTCTAGTGTTGTATTTGAAAAGACAACACGTTTCTAATCGGGCTGGTTAGAGATTAAGGCAGTATTGAGTTTATAACAAATTAGATTTCGTACCGCATTTTTTTTTTAAATTCTTAAGTCAACTAATAATGGGGGCACACTGGTCAAGTAAAAGATAAAGTAAATTTCATCCTGTAATAGGCCATGAAGGCCCAGAGCGGGGATTAGAAGTGTGGGTCTAATCTTTAACCGAGGGATACCCGGTACCCACTGTACAAGCATCTGGTAGGGCTCAGGGTCTGTTTAGATGGGTGCGGAAAACCTCGCCTTCCCCGGGACTGGATCTCCGGACCGTCTATTCCGTACCGAGTCGCTATACCGACTACGCTACCCCGGTCCACTATCTGCCAGTCGTTTATCAACACATTGTATATGTCATAATCTTCTTGATGAGATAATAGGCATTCTGCTAGCTGAAAATAAGATGTGAAGCCAAAATACTTTCCTGTCACTAACAAAGGCTGTGTCAAACATCTGAAAATTAAACGTAAACTGAAAGTTATCCCAAAGACATAGGCCACCGCGTGTCGCCATCAGATGCATTAAATTCAGGACAAAAGAATTCCGTCATAGTTAGCTTCTATATGCCTACATCTAAACGCCAAAGCCTTACCGTCACAGAATTGTCAAGAAGAAGCAACGGTTTTCTGCCAACAAACACTAATAGATTAAATTCTGGAAATTAAGAGGTAAGCAAATATGTGCTAAAACTTCTACCTTCTGGCAAATGCCTTATGTTTCATAGTTACAGACAACTTGTAGAGTCTAATGATTATCAAATGATTACTGCTTTATAAGTGCCAACTCCACACTGCAAATGGAAATGTAAGTATAGACTTTTGAAGTGGTTTAAACTTCTCCGTTACTCGAAGAAGTATGGTCTACTGTAGCTTACAAGAAACGCAGACACAATGATTGTAGAATATGGCGTTTGACTTAGCAGGAAAGGGAAAAAGATTTTCATGCTCCAATGCAGTGTCCATTCTAGTCATTATCTGTATAGTTCCTCTAGCCAGAAACACCCTCTTTTCCCTTAGCCATGTTTTCCCCTCCCTTGTTCTTCATCTAAGCCACACAAACTCCTATGGCGGAAGAGAAGGCCTGTGGGGCGAGCCAGCAACAATAAGAGCGAAAAGAAGCAGGAAGTGCATTTTGTGCAACTTTTTCTAAAAATAAAAACGTTTCTTGCTCAGGGTTGTTTGGCAAACTGCCATATATATGATTTATTTTTGAAATAACTTTTACCGAAAATGTCTGTTTCTTGCAACATTTGTGGTTCTCTCAGTGGTGTTGCTAAGGATGCAAGTCTTCTGCTTATTTCGTGTAATATACGAGAGTGATCCCTCGTCCTGAAAGGGGTTAGAAGTACTGATGAAGAAGTGTTCTGTAGAAACCCTCTAATAAAATTTTTATGGTCCAAATACGGTTACGTGAGCAGGGAAGCTTATGGTCTCCCCAACGATTAAAAGTGTTCACGTTTTTGGACCAAAACCATTCACAAAGTCCTTCAGTAACTGATACTGCTGGCTGCCACTGCGGTTATGCTAAAAATCTTCGCCTGAATTTCAATTTGTTAGCATTAGTAAATTGTTTCCCACATACATCTTATTTTTTCTAACACTTATAAAGAAATTAAACACTTTATTATGCAACTAATGCACAATATATTATATGTAGATACAATTAAAATTATAAAATATTTAAAAGTGCTCCAACATGTTTCGGATCACAGAGGATACATAATCAGGGAGCCTTGCACAGTGCTTGGCTAAAAATTACAAGAATGATTCTATCGTGTCCGTTGACATGGACAAGGTCGGTGTTATGGCAGCATATTCTGACCCGTTGTGCATGTGTGTAGTTCACTGTTCATGAAGGCATTTATAAACAAAATTGCGCAGGGTAAGAAGTTACTCTACGCCTAATAAATTATAAAAAAATTAGCTAAAACGTACGTACACGGTTACACGTCTACGTACATCTAAAAAGAAGTTATTGACAAACTGAAACAATAAAGTGAAACTCTTAACCAACATTTAAAAATAATAGCAGTATACAGGAGATAAAACATGGTGTTGAGGAGAAAATGTGGACCTAGGAGAGACGAGCTAACGGGAGAATAGAGGAGATTGCATAACGAGGAGCTAAATGATTTGTACTCCTCACCCAATATTGTGCGGGTGATAAAATCGAGAAGAATGAGTTTGGTTGGGCATGTGGCGCGTATGGGTGAGGAGAGGGGGTGTATAGGGTCTTGGTGGGGAAACCGGAGGGAAGGAGACCACTGGGGAGACCGAGGCGTAGATGGGTGGATAATATTAGGTTGGATCTCCAGAAGGTGGGATGTGGGTATATGGACTGGATTGGGCTGGCTCAGGATAGAGACAGGTGTTGGACGCTTGTGAGTGCGGTAATGAACCTTCAGGTTTCGTGAAATGCGGGGAATTTCTTGACCAGCTGCATACCAGTTAGCTTCTCAAGAACGACTCTGCACCGTGGACTAAGTAAGTATAGAGGAGATAAAGGAAAAGAAATTAATTTTTATGTCTCCCGAGATATGACGACTTTTAATCTGGTAAATAAATTACAAACACTTCGGAAGGAGGGGCTGATTTCTTCAATAAGATGGAAAGCGGAGACAGAAGGGTCGTCTGAAACGTCAATATAATTTGCCAGACTACACGACGCCATAACAAAGAGGAAAGAAATCTTCACAGTCAGCACCATGAACAATTCAAATCTCAGTTGTCAGAGTGTATAACGGCACTAATATTATAGTTTCCTACTTCCCCACTTCCTATTAGTCCAGCCACAGTCCTGTCCTGTTCTAGTATATTTCTACATCAGTCCGCACTTTCCTCATCCTTCAGCGTGGGCTAAATCTTATTCTTATAGCGCAGGAATTACTAAACGGGCTGAAGGTTCACGGTCTTGGGAGAACGGCAAATCTATGCCCGTAGTTACGCTTGTGATTCCTTGGTCTTTTGGTAGGAATTATGCACGTACCCTGAATATGGACGCAGTAAATGTCCGTGACATGTCAAATAATATAGCGTCTTATCCAAGAACAGAGAATTCCTCTGAGAAAGGAAGGGAAACTCATTTGCAATCGCAATTTGCAATTAAAAAGCTTATTTTTGAGAATTTTTAAATTCTCTCAGATGCGTTGATTAATAGACCCATATTGTGGAACAAGACGCCGTGTAGAATGGCAGTACCAATGTTTCGGAGAAGTATATTGCATGGAGTGACTGAGAATAAATCAGGTAAACCTTAGTAAAAATTGTACTACTGCCTCAATTTTTAGGTTAATGCAGTAGTGCAATTTTGACTAAGGTTTACGTGATTTTCCTCAATCATTTCAAGCAAATTCTTGCAGCTTATTTATAGCAATGTAGGTCGCAATTTATGCCTTACACTTCTTTTACAAATCCATTACTCACTAATCATTCCATCATTCGACACTATTAAATCTCAGCTTTTGATATCGTCGTTAAATAAACCAGTAATTAGTAAAAAAAAGTTACAGTTCAGAAAAAAAAAGCAGATTAGCCGCTGACAGAAGAAAATTATCCTGAATTATGTTTAAAGAATCAATTCGTAACTCACAGTAACCACATCCGCGCTCAGTCACAAAACAACAATTAAATTATGCTTAAGGAAATAATCGCTGTTCGTTTTAAGTTAGTACACAAAACACGGGAATGTACTCTGCCGGAAGAAAGTAAAAGTTTCAATGTTTATCATGGTGCTCCGTACACAAAGTAACCACTAGCATTTATTGTCACTATGCACCACATGTTTACCTCGATAAGTGACGTCACTATGGTCAAGAAATGTGGTTGCCGATAAATTCTAAGGTACTGCTACTTTTCATTGCTGTGTCTATTCGCATGTGGGCAGCAATCGATATTGCTCACATGTTAATATCGACTCTTCGTATTACTGGAATGGTGCTACTGAGGTGTTCGGTCATAAATTAGCTACCGACCATCACCGTACGTACATGTATCACCCTAGCGACTCTTTGAGATAACAGAGAAATCATTTTTCCCTCCAGTGATAGGCGGAAATTCCCTCTAACGTAGCCAACTATGCAGAGTGCACCCATGTGTGCCGCTGAGCAATAACGACGCTGGCATCTGTTCGTCCAGAAGGCCGAATACGAATATATCAACTTCAGCTGTGCGTAATCCAAAGGTCAGCAACATTTTAGCGTAGAACGTCAGTTTTTATTAAATTTTAAAATAAAACATTTTATGCTTGCTAGCACAGAATTTCCCAGATTTTCAATATTATAAATTCATAACCTGATTTGTTTCTCTTAAAGCATGTTATTTAACGACGCTCTCCTTTACTAAAACTATCTTGTGTCAATGATAGATTAATAAGTGTGGAAATCCGATAAAGTAATACTGACAGGGAACAATAAAGAACTCGGAAAACAAGTGCCAGTGCCACACTGTCCACCAAAAATATGGAAAGGACTGGCCCGGGATGGAACCCAGCAGGCCTACTCGGCGGTAAGAGGCAGGCCACATTTATTTGGACTTATTTCTTGATTACGTTGATTTTAACTGCTGGCTGCGAAGTTAAACTCTGATTTTTTAAGCTCATGGTTCCGTGCATCGTAATTTAATGTTAACAAAATTCCAACCAGATGCAACAGCACGCAGACACCCATTTACTGCAAAGTCACTCTATATGTTTCGGGTGTCACAGCACCCATCATCAGGAGCACCAAAAACTGTAAACGCAGCCTCCGGTACAGGTCATAATACTGGTGCAGCTACTTCCCTCCAACGTGGCCTGATCGGGCCCGATCAGGCCACGTTGGAGGGAAGTAGCTGCATGCTGTTGGATATGGTTGGATTATTGTTACCATAAAACTCTGATCTAAGTTTTAATTCTATGCATTTTGGAGCGCCTGTGTATAATAACGTCCATCTGCCGGTCTGTCCGTCCGTTCGTCCGCATGAAACAACTCAGCTTACATTGGACGGATTTTCATGAAATTTGGTACTTGAGTATTTTTCGAATATCTGTTGAAAAAATTCAAGTTGCACTAAAATATGACAAGAATAACTGGTAATTTTCGTGAAGACTTAAGTACATTAACAACAATATATCGCTGAATTCTTATTAAACTTAGAAAAGTTTCAGACAAACCTTGTATAAAAAAAACCAAAACACTCGTTTTATGTTCAATAACTTTGTTCCGAAAGTCGTGCCATTTATGAGGTAACGTGGAAAAATTTTGTATTGCCAGACAGACCAGAGATAATATAATAGGGCGCATACGCTTTGCATGCTGGGTAACTAAGGCTGCACACACACACACACACACACACATACTCACACTCAGAATATTTAACACTTATCGCTTTTCCACTGCATCAATATTTGCTCGAAAGCGCCTCAGTGTTACGTCGTATGGAAATTGCCTGTATTATTTACATAATGAAAGAAACGCATCCTATTTTAAAATAGGGCGTAACTTATATACTGAACAGTGAGATTCTAGATTCTTACGGTGATATTTCTGAGGACTTGAATCATAATATGGATTGACTGAAAATAATAAATGAAATCAGTGAAAAACTGAACAACTGCCAGCTTTTCAGAAGGCCTATAATGTACGTAGGGTAACGCTACTTATGATCATTCGTAACGACTTAATATCATCTTCTCAGTAGATAAAAAGGTTCATAATAACAAAGGATCTGAAATATATACGTAATAGTAGAAGCTAAATGGGCTAACAGCGTTTATACTATGTAGTTGGTACACAGCACTCACCAACAGCTCGACTAACACACCGAATGAAAACTTAGCACTTCTCATTAATTAACCCCACAGTATCAAAGCTATAACGTCCGTCTTTCCGTCTGTAGGGCGTAGATTTACCCATCCTCACTAACCGACAGTGTTGTGGTGGGGGGGAGGGGGTGTAACGGAAATTAAAAGTGATAACTCAAGCATTTTGAGCGCCGAAGCTGATAAGCTTCCGCCACCTACTCACACCCCATCGCCCACCCACTACCGTCAGCAGGCTGAACCTACAAACCTCCTATTTCACTTCATTAGTGAATTAACTTTATTTTGTCTGCAAAACTTCTATTCTGTCACATTGTAACACTATACTGTATACGAGCACACGGTACTGCCGTATGCTGTGAAACAAAACGTAACCGAAGAGCAGAAATACTCTTTATTTTTATGTTGGTAAAATCGGGGTACCAGCACCTCGATGTGACTCGAAGTTCAGTGACTCAAAGATTACTCTGTGACTTTGTGTCTGAGATTTACATGGTGCGTTAAAGGGAACTAAATAATTATTGCGTGAGACCGGCTGTTCTTATAATTTTCTGAATAGTGGCACTTTCTGGGATGTGATGTCATTTAATTTGGTACAGATGTACATACCAGTATCTCTGAGAAACATCCTGCCGCCATGTTCAGCATGCAAGAGTATCAGGTTTTATAACACAGATATCGTGTATTTTAAAATATACATTCACTATGATTTCTTGCCATAACATAACAAACACTTAAACCGCTGTTCTAACCCAGTAGGATGCAGCAGGACGTACTTGACAGTACGACTTTTACGGAGGCACTGAGAAAGAACATGGAGGCCCATTCGACGTGTAATGGAGGATATTTTTCCCGGGGCGAAACAAAAAGGACGTGAAGTTGGGGACTTATCTCCTTCCAGGACCGAGGTTCAAAATTCCTCCATGGCGGACATAAGGATACACGTACATACACTTCACAACAAAATCGGGAAAACGGAAGCCGGAATGGATAGAGTAAGTAGCACTAAAATTGTCATTTGTGAGGTCCCGTGTTTTGTCTGTCCTGATATTGGTATTTCACGTTATTTCACGGTATTCCTCCGTAAGTGCACGTTATTTCACGGTATTCCTCCGTACGTGGAGAGAGAGACCGGGACATACCTAAAATTGAGTCAAACCTTTACTTCTACACCTCTTCCAAATCAATAGGCAATAACTATCCTACGTAATTATTCAAAGCTATATAATATGAACGCTTTTTTAAATAAACTAAGACTAAATACAAATTAATAAGTAGCCGGACTCTTAATCCCAAGCCATTCCGTCAGGATATAGTTGCTTTAAATCCCTCAGAGAATGTGACAAGCCAGTACAGTAGAATTGGGCAAGACCAGATTAAACTTAGAAAGCAATCCTTACATATTTAAAACAAAATAACACAACCCCATATAAGAGTGACATATCTTGGTTACTTCACACCGACAGGCCCACCTACGTTTTTTCTATTACGTACGATTACTATAAATAGGCATAATCTTCTAAATAAGCAATTTTGCAATATTTGTAATATATTTACATTTAAGTATTTCTTCCAGTCAACACTTTGGATAACTTTTGATAGTTGAAAGGATAATATTAAAAAGGATCTAAATAAAGAGTGCTTGAAAATGTGGGCTGGATTCATCTTGGTACGAACAGAATCCAACAGGTGACATCGGTGATAACGCTTATGAAACGTCGGGCAGAAAAATGTTTTGAACGACCGAGCCATTGTCAGCTTCATTAAAGGAACTTCCGCTAAATTCTCAACCACCAATCAATCGATATGCATAGCTTACTTTTTCCATCGGCATTCAGGACATTTGAAGAAACATACTGTGTAGACGAGATTACAGCATGCATGCTGGAGCTGAAGTATTTAAATAGTCCGTACATTAATAGAAGTAGGTTTGCGAAAACCCAGAATTGAATGTTCCTACAGTACTGTCCAGTTGTAATGATATTAACAATTGATTCTGGGTATACATCACTACTCCCTTGAGGTAAATAACGCCTGGCAATCATGGAACGTACTGATATATAATACTGCGAACATCTTACGCATGAAGCCTTCTGGTCTTAAAATACTCCGCAGTCTGAACATGTTGCTCTACAGATGAAGACAAGACACAGACATATGTAATTATACTAGTTCAAACTCGTGTTCTTGTACTTCTAGAGTGTGCCTAAGAGTAAGAGGAAATAAAAGTCTGGACATAAACTTGACAGCCAGTAATTAAATATATATTTTTTAATGCATTATAAATATTTTGGATATTTAACATCACTTGTACATATAAAATATACACTGGTTCACACACATTATTTGTAAGACCGGTGGTAATTTTCCTAAACAACCACTGTGGCATGATTTCGTGAAACAGAAAATGTAAATAATGGCTACATTGTTAAAAGAAAATCACATATTTAGGGTTTGGGAGTAAATCTCTGAAGGAGATGAGAGACCAAGTTTATGTTCCGGCCGCTTTAACAACGCGACCTCCTCTGCTCTTTAGACAGGAGGCTGAATGGTCTGCATGGCACAGACA
>Ga0131853_10018858_pt1 | contig 12552 bp, 6 predicted proteins | sample TergutLab28metaG_FD_92764 | JGI IMG/M metagenome (GOLD analysis project Ga0131853, IMG submission 92764) | Labiotermes labralis P1 segment gut microbial communities from Petit-Saut dam, French Guiana - Lab288 P1 (version 2) (version 2) | ecosystem: Host-associated > Arthropoda: Insects >...
AACAGGAGGGAAAAAAACACAACAGCTAAAAAAAAAAAATAAACATTGTTTTCGGTAAAAAACCCCACTTTTTAACACAAAAAAGTCGTCCCCCCCCCCCCCCCCCAACAATTTTATGTCTCCCTGGATATTTCAAGAAGGGCTTAAAATTGCAACTCCTCCCCATCCCTTTAAATATGACTTTGGGAAGACGGCATACTAATGTTAGAAGTTACCACATACGACCTCCTTTGTTCCCTTTTTGTACTATATAATTGTCCTTGCATCACTTTCCATTTGGCGTAAGTTTTATTGAAATAGAATAAGCTTAAATATTTATTCAGGCCACCGATACGTTTTATTGAAAGTGTCCTATTCCGAGGCAAATACAATTCCGACATGCACTTCAGATTCTGAAGTACGAGTGTATGAAACAGAGCAGACGGCCGATTGGTTGAGATAACAGTAGCTTTATTGTTGAAGCAAGAAACAGATGGGCAATAATGTGCTGCATGACATGTAGATGCGTAGTAGCGTCCGCAATTCAGGTAAACCTTCAATTATCCTTCTGGAACAAATAAAGAAACCAAGTGGCACATATGCGGAGACAAAACACGTGTAACTGAAATACTAGTGTTTTCACAGATAGGGGGAAGAATTATTTGGCACGCAGGAAATTTAATAATAATTACGTCACACATATTGAATAGCCATGGCATTATGTCTTCAAATAGGTTCTAGTTCCCTTCTGGATTAACGTGCAACTTATTTTTAGCAATATTCTGTAACGAAGTGCCAATAGAATTACAAAAACGAGAAAAAAATTAGTTGCAGTATGTGATAAGCTAGAACTGTGTAGTATGTGATAAGCTAGAACTGTGTAGTATGTGATAATTTAGAAATATGTAGTATGTGATAAGCTAGAACTGTGTAGTATGTGATAATTTAGAACTGTGTAGTATGTGATAAGCTAGAACTGTGTAGTATGTGATAAGCTAGAACTGTGTAGTATGTGATAAGTTAGAACTGTGTAGTACGTGATAAGTTAGAAATGTGTAGTATGTGATAGGCTAAAACTCTATAGTATGCAATAAGATAAACCTGTACGCTGCTCGTGAGCGAGGAAAGATAACTCCCCAGAAACAGTGCTTAATTTGGGGTTATTTTCAGAATTCTTCGCCACTCTTTTCTGGCTACAAACCTGGCGCAATATTGGGGAGAAACCCAGTAGAGGAAAAAATGCAGAGGATTCATTGTTCTCAATTGTGTGAACGGAGTATCTGCGAAATGCATAAGACATGGATGTGAAGTCCCCACGAACAAGTTCATTTCTCCTGAGGAACGATATTGTCATTCGTAGACAAAGTGACAAGTCCGAACACATTTGAACGCTTGTAAGAATTTTTTCCTTCATCCTACGGAAAGAACACAGATGACAGTCCATGAGTATTTAGAGCTTTAGAAGTAGGTGAGACCTATCGGGGAAAAGGAGGCCGCAGAAAACTGCACAATGAGGAGCTTCATAAATTGTGTTCTTATAATTAGGGGAATCAAACCAAGAAAATAGAAATGTGGAGACATGTAACAGGCGTGAGAAATATGAGAGCGGTTCATGCAACTTTATTTGTGAACGAGACTCTTCGGAAGAAGAATGCGTATTTGGGGGCGTAACATTAAAGTGATTCTTAATAAAAGAGAGCATGAAACTGATTACTTGGGTCCTTTCTTTCGCCGTTAGAGACATGTAGTGGGTTCTCTTACAGACGATACGCCTAATGGCACTTCGAATTCCACAAAAGGAGCGACTGATAACTCTTCAAGAATGACTCTGTTGTATGAACTTGGTGGGTTATTTGAAATTCACAGTGCTGAGTGAAAGCAAAGAAGCAGATGTTACAATGATATGGACTTATGCAACATACACGCAAAAACATCTGTTCTTGTTTGGGGGTTTATTTGAGTAGCATAAGGCTATTAAATGGGAAGTTTTTTTGCTTCTTCCTTACTTTAATTAATCCAGCAACGTGGACATCTATGGATATGAATTCTACGCTAGGATATACTAGGACGGAAACGAAATTATGTTGTTAGGAACTGGAAAGGAAGAAGTCACATTTCATTTGGAAGTGGTTTCTACTATCTTGGCATTCGTGAAGCGTACGTAGTCCCTGGTTTAGGACGTAGAGAACCTTGCAACACTCAGGAAAAATAGGCTAAACAGCTAAAGTGGGGCCACTTGATACTCTGTCGGATTGTCCAATACGCAAAGGAAACCTAAGGCTCATTTTTCTGGGATACGACGCCGCATCTAATGGTAAATAGTTAAGGACGTTTCGACGAAACTTTTTACTCCGTCTTCCGGGCATAAGGTCCTCCACACCGCCAGTAAGTAGTTACCAATTCACCCGTCATCACATCTCATGAGGCTTGAACTTTTATTAGCACCGATGTGAGAGTCTCATGTCTCGAAAAAATATGTCCCTTATTTCTCCAGATTCTACGAAATTTTACGTCCCATACTACGGTTTAAAGTTTCGTCTTATAAAATGTCTTGACCGTACTGGAGGTCTACGTTTTGTGCCTTGATAAATAGTGTAGTTTTAAATAAAATATAGTTGAGAATGAAAGGGCGTAAGATAAATAAAACAGACACGTATATTGACAGCAGCATTTCATTTGTCAGGCCGTGGATAACTATTAACACTTGAGAGCAAATTAAATTCTGAGAATGCTTCTTACAACTCCGTAAGAAACTCTGATCACCCAGTGTTCCATCTGAGAACCTAACCATCAAAAACAATCCCTACTTCTCCAACCGCAGTGCAGCGCTCTGGCATGATGCTTGTCACAGCCGCAACATTACTGGATACGTTCAGTGCAGTGAATACGAAGTCCCTTTAATGTAGTTAAGGGCGCATAAGTTCACAGCCAGGAGCCGGTATAGCATCATTCTTTATAGTGGCTATGATGCAGGCTGGGTAACCGACAAACCATACTTCGGTTCCCGGCTGGGGCTACAGAATTTTGTGTTTCCCAAATCATCCAGACCGGTTCTGAGGCTCACTCAGGCTCGTGTTAAATGCATGCCTGGGGCGCTTGATTCTGGCTTCAAGAGGCCGGGAGGTTCTCGCTGTCATGCGGTGGAGGGGTTAATAAAGAGTGGAACTGTACCTCTGCTCCACAATACGTCATGTCATGTACAGAGACAGTTTCACCATATTTGCCTCAGATTTACAAACCTTTTAGCTCAGTGCTGCAGCACGTGTATTGAAGCGCCACAGACAGGTCCGAGTATGAGCTTTGGGGAGGGGGGGGGAGGGGGCTTTCCCAGTGTTCCTAGTCCCGTATCAGGAAAGACTGGGCACTGCCGCTTTTCAAATCTCTCTCGCCCTACCATTCTTTATTATCACACCGTATTTGACATCTATATTTCATTTAGAGCCATTAATTAATACGTAGAATTAATGAAGGCGAGAAAACTATTTCCTTAAAATCCAATATTGTGGGGTCTACAAGTCCCCATCAAGATAAAGAGACACAGTGAAACATCTGTACGGTGGAGACACTTGCATGTTGTGGATGTGAAGTGTGGACTATGAGGGGGGGGGGATAAATCACTGTCTATAGAAATGGATTATTTGAGAAGAAGTTCATAATTATAAAAGAACAGAATATGCTATATTAAGTATGTATGGGTCAAGAAGGAATATTACAAGAAAAGTGTAAAGAAATGCATTGAAATAGTACGAACATTTAATGAGAACTACAGAAACAAACAACAAAAAATAACATAATCGGACCTCACTACGAAATCGGGAGGCAGGAAGACGAAGAAAAATGGAAGGAAGGAAAGTCTATAAGCCACACAGGGGCTGGACGGACAAGATGGTTGCAGTTGCAGAAGGCGTGTTAGGGAAACCCACTGTAGTAATTAATGATCTACTAAAATTGTGCCCTTTGACGGCCAAAAGGAAAGAAAGCTGTAAATGTTGTATTACTCGCTGTCAATTTTAAGCTATGAAATTCGCTTAGCCTACAGGAAATTGTACATTATCAGCTGGGTATGCTGTTTAGCGGCACAGCCTTAATATCGCTCTTCGGTTCTCTTGAACAGAAAGTTTGGATGGTGCATGTTATTGATCTGTGTCTGCTCGTTGCTTAGTTACGAGGCGCCATGGTTGGGGGGGGGGGGGCAAGGATCGCGCCACTGCCCCTTACGGAAAATATTTACAAGAGAAAATAATTATCTATATTTACTGGCAAACATTGCATGACGTGTAAGCCGTACTTGAGTCCTATAATTTTCTCCGCTTTAAGATGTCTCCATAATGCAGTTTCATGTGCACGTTTCTCACTATTTGTCCAAGAGTATTGGAATACGTCATACAGATTCAGTTACCACCCTTGTTTGACGGACATACTTGAAATTTAAATAAAATGTATAGGGAAATCCCATTACATCACGTACCGATATTGGGTTATCACATGTGACGAGCTGTTCACAAAATTATATTCAAGCTTAATTTAAACTGCGTATAAAATTGTAGTTACAGTGGGACACTACGGACATACATAAAATTAGCACGACCGTATTTAATTAGCAGTGTCCGTACTTACTCTAATCGACATGCGTCCAGCAATCTTGAAGACGCTGAGACAAAATCTCATCTTGTGCTTATCTCATGTACTACCTGTAAAGCACACATAGAAAGAAACTGATTGCGCAAATGGGTGGATGAATGTCTTCGCCGTCCCCTTGAGGCAAATCGTTCTATGTCGTGCGCCATTCACTGACGCCTTTTGGTGCTGGGAACGACCTTCGAGGTTTTATGACCCCTATGAACTTTCTGAGTTCAGCTTCAGGTGAGAAAGCAAGCGATTCCTGCATTCAATCACAACACATTATGGAATAAGAGTACGGGGAGAAGTAATACTCGCGTATTCGGAGCTAACTGGCCAGTTTCACGCTGCTGCAGCTTTACCTTTGTACTCATTTGATAGCAAGTTTGGTGGGCGACTCCCAGTGTCAGCCGTAACATGATGGAAAAGGAAAAGATACCTGCCCCTGTCAGGAATCAAACGCCAGTTTGTCCACCCTACAGCCAGTTACCTTTCCTGCTGAGCTATAATGGCTCACCACCTTCGGCAAGTTGAATGCTTGTGTTTCACATTTATGTTCCTCTACCTGTTTCCATATAGCACGCGGTGGCATTGTGCTACAAGCCGGAAGTTTGCGGGTTCGTTTCCCGGAGGTGTCATTGGAACTTTTCATTTACAGTATCCTTCCGGCCGCACTATGGCCCTGCGGTCGACTCAGCCCCTAAAAGAAATGAGAACCAGGAATTATTTCTTGGGGGTAAAGGCGGCCGGTGCGTAGGGCTGACAATCCTACCACCTTCATGTGCTTATTGTCTTGAAATCTGGCAGCCTCAACCTCCTGGAACCCTCAGGGCCTCTCCAAGGATTTCTTTACCTTATATCTGTTTCCATGGTCTGGCACAGGCAACGAAATCTATGTAATGCATTCAACTGATTCCAAGCAACATATTTACATAAATCTTTGCAGAATGGAGAAAATATTTGTTTCTATGTTTCTACAGTTTTATTGGTCTGGCTGCACTCTGCTAGTCAGTCCAGAGCATCTGTAATGTCTTGTGGGATGTGATGTGTTGGATTTGACCTACAGCAGGACTTTCGGCAGTGATTAGTGGATATCAACTTCCTGCATAAACTAAATGTAATCCTCCTCCTACTACTGAAATTTTCATAAAATAAAAAAAGTCTGTTTAAATGTACTACTAGTTCAACTTCAACTGTATATCGAGATGTTTTCAACAATGAATTACATGATACATAATTCTCTAGTATTCCAGGAAATCTACATGCCAGAAAGTAGTCCTGGGGCCAGGTAATGGCCACTCTGCCTTTGCGACATGGTTGTGAAGACCATTGGACATGGAATCGGCGAGACCGCAGTCACGAAGTACGCCTGTACGGTCCTGGACTCCGAGTAGCTCACTTCCATCCTAACTGGAGCAGTGGTACAGCAGGCGTAAGGGGAACCAGAGTCCTCAACAATGGACGCTATTACTGGGAACTCCGCATCTCACAGCGAATTTTTGGCACAAGTATGATGTTTGGCGTAGGTACAAGACGTGCACGGTTGCATGTTGATGCATTCACAAACCTACTAGGTGAGGATGAACATGGCTGGGGTTTGTCACATAAAGGTCTGCTATGGCATGGTGGACGCTGGACACATTACACAAAACCATTCCGGGAAAATGAAGCTACAACAGTGGGTGTTTTATTTGATGGCATTGCAGGTACACTAACATATTACAAGGATGGTACTTGTCTCGGAATAGCCTTCAAAGGACTCAATGATGTGCGCGAGCCATTGTATCCCATAATATGCTCGACAGCAGCCAAGACAGAAATGACTCTTGCACTTATGAAGAGGGACTTCGTGAATCTCCAGGATAGGTGTCGTGCAGTGATTCTTAAACGAGTGAGTTCTCAGACACAGCTCGACAAACTGGCTCTGCCCCCACGTATAAAAGCATACCTGAGTGAACCATTGGCAGATATTGTGCAGCCATTTCAACCAGTTAACAAGTATGTGAATTCAGTGTGACAAATGAAAGTCTGCCAAATATTTCATGCTTCTATCAAGTGCCAGTGCACATTTGTGTTTAGGGTGGGTTATAAAACAAAATCATATAATGTAAGGTTAACTGGAAAGAAAAAGTTTTCTACTCAAGAACACAAATGCTTGGATTTCATCAAAATATGCACATATTTTTCATTGGCTGACATAACTGACGTGAACTGTAAGAGTACAGAAAATGCACACAATACAATGGGTTAGGCATGTGGCTAGGATGAAGCAGGTATGAAATTTCGGTGGGGAATCCTCTTGTGAAACATCTGTTTGGAAGACTGAGAATCAGATAGTATAATATCAAGCGGGATCTGTGAAAGATAGGTTGTGAAAATCAGATGAATAAAATTAGCTCAGGATTTTGTGAAAATCAAAGTTCTGCTACAAGGGTAAATACAGTGAACAAGCCAAACAGGCAGTCACCACTAGTGAAAGCATACTATCAATCATTTAACATAATATGTTTACACCTGAAAATTGTATATTGTAGTGCAAATCATACAGAACAGTGAGCCATTTCGATTCCCTCACAATGCAAAATTACTACTTCTTGTTTGGTTATATTATGATTTTATATCAAACATATATGCATTGCTAACAAAGGAGGCCACAAGCACCTGACACAATAATCACACTCCCCTGGCACAAAACTTTCTATTCATATTGCATGAATATGATCAAAATAATGCTAAATATTTGACAAGACACAGTGAAGAATAGAACACAATCACTGATCATAATATAGCTGTTTAAAATGTTCATATTAACATGACATTGAAATTCAATCAGAGATTTATTTTGCAAGAACTTTAGATGAACATTTCAATTGAAACAATGTATTGTATGCTGATCTGACTGTACTGCTGATTAATTACAGTAAGGAAGTATGCTTTCATTGCTCAAGTTGAAAGGTTTTTTTAGTTTTTTTCTGGTGTATAAATAACAACCGTAGTATCCAAACCTCATGGTCAGTGGCTTGTACTGTAAGTGTACCTGTTTTATTTTGTGGCTTTCAGAATGAAATATAATTTATTTTGAAAGTAAAGTCTTAACAGGGTCCTACTTTATTAACATTTTATTCTGTGTTTTAAAATTCAGTAACCAAAGATACACACATAAGTTTTTGCTCAGACATAGCAGAGACTTAGTTCTTTAAGCCACTTCATTACATCATTTTAGAGGACAAGAATGGTGAGCATTTGAGTGGCAATGCTAAGTCACCAGATTTTTCTGTACAGTATCTGACTTAAGGCAATCAAGTGCAAGTGGTCAACCCTGCAACATATCTGTAGCTGTGTTTGTTGTGACATATGCTACTAGTTTTCACCTGTCATCATATCTGAATATACAGTGCAGCATGTTAATTGCCAACTGAAGAAGCCGCCAAAAAAAGTTTTCTTGAGTCGCTTCATCCGTACATTAATTATACAACTGAACAGTCAACAGATTTTTGTAAAAATTGGCTCAGTGTCCACAATCACAAACCAGATTTTGTAATGAAAAACCATGAAATGATATGCTACACCACATGATTTATACTGTTCACGATGATATGCACACAAACTCCTCTTGAAACACCAACAACTAATCAATCACAATGTTGAACTCTAATATGCATGGAAAGAAAAAGCTACAGGTACATAAACACGTAAAAATAAATCTGAAAATGTGATTTTCCGGGTTATAGCCTTGTAATTATGTTGGTTGTTATTGACATTTCACACAAATTGACTGCCTCCATCTTCAGGGTAAACTGAATTGAACTGGGGTATGGGTGGGTTTGTGTTTGAATAGTGTAGGGATTGGCAAGAAGGAAACAAGATCAGCTATCATAGCTTGCCAGAGGGGGACGGCTAGACAGCCTTGGCTGGGCCATTAGGAATCTATCACCATAATGATAATGATGATGATAACAATAACAATAATAATCACTCTTCCATATCTGTCATGAGTAGTTGCATATGATTGACCCTTAGTGTATGGCCTTTTAAATGCCACTTCTCTGCTATGGTTGATGTACCATGTACTTTAAATGTCCACTGCAGGACAGTGTTTTCCATTTTGGACCAAAAAAAATGTATATTTAATGGGATAAGACAGTTCTGTTCATGTGTTAAAGACTAAGAAAGAACACAAGGAAATAACTCACTTACCAATAAGTTACACACAGCACTATGAACAAATGAATCTGTCTTTGTGAACACTACCAAAACTTATATGAAGACGAATGAAAGTTCTTTTGTGTGTGTGTGTGTGGAATGAATGACTGAATGTTGCAGTCAAGTAGTTAGGAATCTTGGTTTACATCTGGGAGGTTCCATGCTTAATGCCTGGCCTGGAGACTGGTGTTCCTGACTGACATTATTTCACTCAGTCCCTCCAGTTTACCGTTCAACAAACAAAAACAAGATCTTTAATGAAAATGGTTAATGGTGTGGAATTTTTAAAGGTGTATGGATATTCATAAGAAATTGACATGCATTATGCCAATTTACTGTTGTATCTTTCATAAAAATAAATTTAGGCTAGATGCAGACGTCTAGATAAAACTTCACGGAAATGATCCCGTGAATCTCTTCGCCTGTGCCATATTAATGGAATTTACCATGCTACAGATTTTATGCGTAATTTTGTAAGAAAAATACATTTTCTTGTATTATGCACAATATATATGTAAGTAAATGCAAGTAATTCCTGATATTTGTAGTATATGATACTGTAACACTGATAATTTCTTGCATTGAAACAGCCCACATTTCATTTTAAATAGATCACATAAAGGTAACACTGAAGAATATGTTACCAACATCTGATCGTCCCTTCATTTTATCACTTATATTACATACATATGCAGCTCACACATAGGTCTGATGTAATACTGTTTGTTAAAACAATGCAATACAATGCCTAGGAAGACACATTATGTTTATGTGCTTGCTGCAATTCGAACCCAAAGAAAAATGTTCATACACATACAGAAATATGTTATGGATAATTCTTAGGGGGGGAAAAAAAAATCAACACTTCTTTTGAAAGCAAAAAAAATGAGGAACTAAGAACATTAGTTCAGAATGGATAAGAAATTTTATTTTTTGCAGAACTGCCAGGTATGTGATACCCTCACATGATCTTTGCATAGATGCAATATGGGATGACATACTAATTCACAGTCATGCGAACATTTTCAATATACATGTGATTAACATGATGATCAGCATGATGACTGTGTTCATATGAAAAAGATGGCATGTTATTAACTACATGTGAAAAGAGATGTCTCAGAAGGTGAAGGAATATCAAAAAGTTATTTTTAAATAAGTATTAACAATTGAAAAAACTGTTACAGAAGCCTGGATTACTCAGTACAGTGACTGGTTGCAGCCTGATTGATCAAGGTCTGATTTCTGGCTGGGACATAGATGTCTTTATATGCCATAAGACCCAGAACTGCTCACGGTGACCAGACCTCCCATCCAATGTGTACAATGGGCCAAGTGACAACAAAGGGTAGCATGTTGATTTGGCATTATCATCAGTGTAGTGACTGGGATGAGAAGCAGGATGAAGAACCCCATTGCTGTACTTTCATTACTGCACAGATTAGATAACTGACACACTTGAATACCGGTCATACTGCAGAAAAAAACTGTTCAATTTGTACACATTACACAATCTCTCAATATGAAATCCATCTTGTGCATAATTCATACATATTCTTGAATTCATTTTCTCCTACCCAGTATTTTATTCTTAAATTTCTAAACAGCAGTATCAGCAGAAACATAATCTTTTGATGGTATAGTTATATTTTGTGCAAAAGTTCACTAAGCAGTCTTTTATCCCATCAGATTGTAAATTCCTGCAGGCCACATACCACATACTAAGTTACATTTTTGGAAGAGTGCAACACAAAGCTGGAAAGATAAAATAAGAAAGCTTCATACAGATGATGACAGACAATTATGCAAATAAAGTTTCTTACCATTACAATGAGACCAAATAAACAGAAACTGGTTAACTCCAGATAAAGAAAATACAATGGACATGACATAAAAAAAAAGTCACATGTTACAAGAGAGATAAAACTGTCCCTGTGCTCATTAGACACACAAAACCATACTTATATAATATGTGCTTCAATAGGACACATGCCATGAAACTGTATGGAGAAAAGGAGGTGTAGCTCCATACACTTACCATTTTACAGAGGTGAGTGGTCAGCTTCATATCCTGGCTACTTTTCTCCCACCACCACCAAAAAAAAAAAAAAAAAGCCCCTCCCATTGCTGTAAGGTAGGCAGGACCTAGCACTAGCAGCCAGTCCAGACCTAGAGACAATTCCTGCCCCTGCCAGAAATTCAATCCGTCATCCAGCCTGTAGCCTGGACTCTGAACTACACTGTGGCTGTCCTCAGTATTGCAATATCAACTCAAAGCATTTTTACTCCAAAATTATCCATCTGGCATCAGAAATACAATTGACACATGCACGATATATTTGTACAAGTATAAATAATGATTGCTTTCACAGACCTGCTTCTTTGTTATACCAAGCATTAGCTCAACTAATTCACACATACTGTTCAGTTACCTTCTATAAGGTACACTGTCCATTGATGTGTATGTAGTCTACAGTACATGAGGTACTGTATGAATGAATTTAACTTTTGCAGCTTGCTGATTTATACCATGTACAAGTGTTGAAACTATGAAAAATGGATTTGTACAGCGATATTTAAACTTGTGTTTATAACTCTTCCTTCCATAACAGACAAGATGTGTGATGTTCTTGAAAATTTCTAGAGTGCATTCAAAGTGATTACCTATAATCCATACACTTTAAAAATTTTGTTAAACAATGTTATAAACCCAATTTGCTTTGTTGTGATACTATACAAATTGAACATATTACTATGATGTTGTTTTGTTTGCCAGGGAACAAGGGAAAAGAAATTAGTCAACTTGATTTGATGCCAAAGTAAATGCAACATGTGAAGAATATGGTAACGATTTGTATAGCAACATGTTGTTTTATTAAGTTATGTAGGCTATTAATAAACAGCATTTTTAATGACATATAGTGTTCTTTTAATCATGGTCTATATTACATCCTTGCTGAGTCCATTTACTTGTCACCTCACTGTCAATGCAGAAGCAGCCCAGATATTCAGTACCTCTACACACACAGTTACAGATAGCATGTGATAATTTTGTATTGGCGAAGGAATGTATACAGTTACAACATATCCAAAATAAAGCTTTTGTCATTCACAGGGAAACATCTTCTGATAATCATGTGCTGACTGCATTGTTACATACTGCAACACTGACTAAAGAGAAATATTCTTGGAGTATTCACTACAGTGAACATTGAGATTCTGTGGTTAAAGTTACAGCTTTTTTGGGAATTACATGAGGCATCATCATAAAATGTACAGTGAATTCATAGTGACAACAGAAGAAGGGAATAAGCCAAGATGAGAGAAGAGAAGAAAGAAAGTTACACACTGTCAGAACAGAGAAATAATACATAATTTATACATGTGAAAACAAACCGAAGGAGCCTCGGCCACGCACTAGCCGATCTGAAGACATGATTGCGCGAGTGGAACAAATGGTTATGGAAGACCGCCGCTTGACTGTGAAACAGATAGCTGCCAATGCTGGCATATCCGTTGGATCTGCGGACACCATCTTGAATGACAACCTGAAAATGCGGAAAGTCTCTGCGTTCGGCCTTCTTTGAACTGTCGCACACACGAACGCACATTTTTCACATCCATAATGCCATCATTGCATGTCTCACTCAATTGTTGATGAATTTCGATGGGTTTCATGCCACGCAAGTGGAGGAATCGGATAATCACGCGCTGTTCTTCGAATGTAAACGTCGCCATTTTCAGTATCTA
>Ga0131853_10018860_pt1 | contig 12551 bp, 9 predicted proteins | sample TergutLab28metaG_FD_92764 | JGI IMG/M metagenome (GOLD analysis project Ga0131853, IMG submission 92764) | Labiotermes labralis P1 segment gut microbial communities from Petit-Saut dam, French Guiana - Lab288 P1 (version 2) (version 2) | ecosystem: Host-associated > Arthropoda: Insects >...
AAAAAAAATTTATAACCTAACATCACAGAACAGGGGCCAAAAAAGAAAAAAAAGTAAAACTAAAAAAAAGGGGGGGGGGGGGTGTAGGACAGTTCCCTCACAATAACATTTTTAGGAAATGACTAGGTATATACTGGTTAAAATAAAATTTAAAATAAAGTTGTAAGCAAAAACCAAATATATATTCAGTAAACAGAGGACGATTCACCTCCACTAATGCCCTAGGTAAGAAAATACATGAAGCTGAATGTGTCATATGTCAAGATTTGGTGCTTAGTTAAACACATGGGAATTTTATTTTCTTACATTAACCCTTATCCTGCTAACGTGGAGAATATGGTAAGCTCCTAATAATGCCAGCAGATAGCAGATGGGATTTAACTCGGCATTTAAAGGGTTAAACTGTATATAACTACAGACATAAATTTGATCAAGGTCAGTTATAGGTTTCAACAATCTGATATTCTGCACAAATCAACGGGATACAGATACAACATGACTATGTGAAGTATGACTGTGAAGCGGAAGGTGCAAGAGTCCCGGGTGCCACGTCACCTGAGTTGTGTACAGTGGCGCTTAGTATCTGTTGGTCTTCAATACTGAACTTGCTACATGTCACCCTGCTGGCACATAGAATTCTGAGGTGGCTCCTACGTTTTTTAAAAATTTGTGGACACCTGCTATGAAGTCACAACAGACTTGAACATAAATGACCGGAGGGCAGATGAAACATGTACCTGTTTATGTATGTCTACTTATATTTTTATGAAATATTAAATCCCTGATTACATTTTGTTAGGTTTACAATTATAAAGTGTTTGAACATTGAGATGTGCTTGGTGCTTTGTGTGAAGCTATGAAAATTACCCACAATGCAGCAACACAGCTTCTGATGAGGAAAATACAAACTATAACTAACATTTAACATCACATATGTTACATGTATAATTCACAATATGACTGCTCTGTTGTATGAAATGGCTATGAAACACAGCAAATTAGAACATGGCTTAAAGACGGTATTTTATGTGATCACACTAACCAACCGCAAACATAATCCGACAAACAAAACAGTTCTAAAACAGAAGGTCCTCAATACAAGCCAGATCAACCCAAATACAAATTATCACCGCCAAACATTTCCCTTCGTTACTCTTCAACACCATAAGCAACCATTTTCCAATTTCTCTATAATACATTTTAATATTATCCACAAAACTTCATCACAGTCTTCTTTGAAGAAGATTTTTAATCAAAATTTTGCAGGGGTTTCTTCCGTCCCCTATTGTCACACACACATCCATTCAATTAAAATATTCCTAAATGTATGAAGAAGAGAAATTTTTCCCAAAACAGGCTACCTTAAAAACTGGTATCCACTGTCTGCACGTCCTTAAGGGATGTATTCCATATCAGCACGTTAATGTGCTTGGTGGATCTATACGTGTTCATTACTTACTGCATGTCAGGTACAAATGTGCCCATAGCATTGTGGTAGGAAGGCTAATCCACAAACAAAATGACAACAATGAAGAATAACGGTTAGAAAGATTGGAGAGGTAGGGGAAAGAGATATTCTTAAGAGTTTGCAGTGAAAATATAAACTGAATGCCAAACTTTAAATTCTCGGTGTAGTGGCTAGGGTATGAACTGGAAAATCTGGGGTTGATTCCCAACAGGCGAAGAAGTTCCTCTCTTCTCCAAAATAACCAGATTGGCTCTGGGGCTCACCCAACCTCTGTTCAATGGCTGCTGAAGCTCTATTCCCAGGAGTAATGCAGCTGGTGTGTGCAACTGATGACTCAACTCCATTTGGTAATGAGGTTAAAAATTAGTGCAGATATATTTCAACTCCCCACTGTGGGTCTTACTGGAGTATGCAGGGACAACTTTTACCTTAGATAATTGCCACAGCTTTAGTTGCCATAACGAAGGCCTATTGCTTGAACAACACAAGGCTAAAAGCAGGGGTCCACAAATTTTCCAAAAATCTACAAGCCACCTCCATGGGTGACATAAAGCAAGTGCCACACTGATGATCCACAATTCGGAAGTGACCTGTAAACCTTATTATTATCTACTGCTTTCTACTTGGTGCATGCAAAACTGATCCACATTTTTATATGGGGACAGCTGCAATAATTATGCTAAAAAGGCCAGGTGTCAGTGTACAAAATTTAGGCACATGGGTGATCAGATGTCAAGGATCTGTGCACCCCTAGGTAAAAGTAAAATTTTCTTGTAGCTCACCATGTCTTCAGGAGACGGGGAAGCCTCAAAGCAGTCAGCCACAAAGCTGCGTAGCTCCTGAAGACTGCCCCATTGTTGTCCTCTGCCAGACAGGCTCAAATTGGCTGTAACTGGATCCTTTTCATCTCTTGGTGTTTCAGCCACCTTCAAATCCTCCAAACTGTGTGTTACTGGTCGCAATGGTGGGCCAAATACTTTAGGACTCATCGTACAAGACACAGGAGAATCATGGGATTGTCCACTGCCAATACTCATAGCATCCACTGACCGGACACTTTTAACAATACCAGGATTAGGAAAGCTTGAAAAGTTATAATTTACACCACTTACAGATTTTTCTTGGAAGTTTGCAGGGAAGCATTGCGAATTTGTTTTGTTGGTCATTAAATCTTTGTACGCATTATGCTTGTACGCTAAATTAAGCTGGTCCTGGCTCTTGTTCGTTCCACTACTTACACTCATGTCATCATTTGACCTTGAAGCCATGCTATTACACAGTGCTGTCCCTCTGTGATAACTGGAGCAGGTATAAACTGAAATATCCTCCACTTGCTCTGAGCACAACTCAACATGACGATCAGATTTCTGCTCATGGCCCTCATCTTCACTGGAGGTACTACTGAGTGGTGATCTGCTACGACTGCTCACGGGTAGCGGACCAGGAAGATTCATCACTGGATCAGGCATCACACGCACAGTCAATCTGTCATCAAGGTGTTTGGTTAATCTACTGCTATTAGCCGAGCCCATCAGCTCAAACGCACATGACTTCACCAGATGTATCCCATTTCTACGAGTCTGCTGCGCTTCGCAATTGCTGTTTATCATCTGCTGTATGTGAAGCTGCTGATTACGAACATCTACAACAAGAATACGATCAGACTGGTTGCCACAGTCATCTCGAAAACCAATACCTGAGTCACTGTTACTAGATGCTGTTGTAGTTGTACTACTCGCATTACTAGGCTGTGGAGAATTAGCAACTAACGGCTCTTCCATGTCACAATTCCCTGCTGTTCCTGTCTCCCGACTACTGTAAAGAATTCTAATCGCAGACACGATTGGATCAGATGAGCTTGGGAACTCACTACAAAACCCTGTTGTGGCATCCACATTACAATGGAGCCTAAATGCATCCGCTTTCGCTGCATGCTCGCCGTGACTTCCATGCAAACGCAACTCAACAGCAAAAACATGACAAGAACTGGAATGGACTAATTCCCCACCATCATTCTCATCTTCCACTGATCTAACTGCTGTAGTGATTATGCCAAAAAAACGCCGCTCCTCATCGGAACTGGTTCCACAAAATGTTACTCGATCACTGGGATATTCTGCCAGTGTCACTCGATGGCAATTTGTTAATGTAAGGCTGTGTGTATAAACACTCATCAACACCAATGTGTGTGCACGTTTTTCCGTGCGCAGACGTTTGATACAACTGCGAACTACTTGTAATCTAGAGCCTGGCTGTAACTTTTTTGGCATCTCTATTGTCCCTAAGTAACCAACTAGGGCTCTGAATTCCACTTTGTCCCTATTTGGTTCACAGGACTTCTCTGTCTGAGGATGAGGGTAAAGACGTGAAGGTGGGAGTGGTAAAGGAACTGCATGTTCCCATTGCTGCAGCAGGGGAAGGTTGGCTTTTCCAGGGATCTGTAACATAGCTGATGGTTCAACCTGCTGTTCTTCAAACACTGCTCCAGTTCGAAGGTCCCTGACGGTTTTTGACCCTCGGTTTTGATGTGCAGAAACTGTTGATCGCTGATTTTGTCCTCCATTTCGTGGTTTGTGCATATACTTTGGCTTAGGCCTCGCTGGAATAATCGTATCTTCATCAGAACTATCCGAATAGTAATTTTCTGCTATTTGCAGCTTAAGAACACCAGAAGAGCACCCAATTAAACGTACGACATCATCATGTGGAACCTTACTCACACTCTGTCCATTTACAGCCACCAAATAATCACCAGGGCGCAGACCTGCCTTTTCAGCAGGACTTCCAACAACAATGCAACTCAGAATACAAGGCTGCTGTCCGGATATTGTGAAACCAAACCCATTCTTTCCTCGACTAACTTCAACTGTACGAACTCCATAATTTGGTCGCTTTTTGCGACGTCGAATTGGATGCATTCTGGAGGCGTTTTTCCAACAACCCAATTCAATCACTCCCAAGGTCACATCTTTTATAGTCTTTAGTTGTGTTTTACGTACGTACGCGTAATTACGTAGTTACTTTTACATCTTAATAACAGAATACGTGAAACAATCAAACATTATGCAAAATGCATAATATTATTTTAAATGTACTTCCAAAATGGTTAGGTTTACCAGCTGCAAGAATGACAACCCCACACTACAATGCTTTTCGACTCCCATCGTTACATCTGTCGTTTGTTTCGTAACGTACATTGTGAAAGTCAAAATATCGTGATTTTTAAGGTCAAATTATTTTCACTTACAATGTCACAATTCACTTCATTCAACACGACCATAACGCCAACACAAACATTTTGAACTTGTGGTGCCTCAGGCATTTGACAACAAAGTTACACGAACGCCACCTACCATGAAAAATGTTAAACTGTTCTGTCGTCAAGGTGTGCGTGCTGTAAGAAACGGTAATGCCAAATAGCACCTACACTCAATGTAATTTATTACTAAAGCAGACGTTAGCTATGAGCTATGAAAGGTCCTATTTTGAGCTATGGAAAAGTCAATCGTATTTTTCTCTTAGCTACAGTATTTACGTAAGTTCCGACACCAATAGCAACTGAAATAACCCAAACTAGGCTACGCGCTGGACGATCAGAGATCCATATGCGACAAGGGCTACGAATTATTTCTGTTCTCCAAAACGAACAAACTCCGGGTTCGATCTCACCTTATATGCAATGAGTACTGAAGGTCCTTTACTTGAGTGCAAAGCGGCCGCGGTGTGAAGTTGGCTTTCAACTAGCGCCAAAGTTAAGAATAAATGTGTTTTGCCTTGGTTCCTATATGCCTCCATGGTGTGCACAGGGGCAATATTACTTTACTTTTACTCTAAAATCACACAAAAGAATACACATAATAAGAATTGTTGATATGAATTTTGATGGCGTACTAATATCTGACAACGACGGACCGCGATGGTATTTATGTTCGAGTCAATTATTGTATGGTTCTCAAAGGTATATTTGTTATATAATATGTTATATCAGTATGTGCTTTATATGTCTGTGTGTTCTCTGGTTTATATGTTTGACATACTTCATATTTAACTGTTGTTAAGGCAGGAAATGGATCTCTGAAATGTACATATATGTATGTATGTATGTATCTTTATTTGCGGTGTTTTGTATTTCCTTTATTAAGAATAGTTTGAACAATCAACGGGTCTTGACGAAACGATGATAACGAACCGGTCCCAATAGACCAGACATCTTACAATCGACATTTCGCAACCACAGTTCAGAGGTCTACGACCACGCAAACAAAACATTCACAGAACTTGTGGCGCACCTATCTCTCGATAGGATTCAATTTCAATTTCAATTTATTTCACTTTCCAAAAATCTGTTACATGGTTATAAACCAATATGGATATAGAAATAGTCAGAAAAGCACTTATATATAACTATTAAATCATATCGTTGTTAACATTACAAACTGTTAGGATTACAATATTTTGTAATACAAGTACACAATGTGAGAGTTAATAAAAATGATACATTATAATATATATATACCTATAAAAGTAATTAAAATTCCAAAATATGTAAAGTTAAATCTGCAATTTTTAATGCATTGTAGAACTTCGATAATAATCAAGGACAGTAACCCTATATTAGAGGAGTAATATGCCTCCATTCTGCTTAGTGTTCATGCTTCCTTTACAATTACTTCATCTTACAAATATTGTAAAATTCTTCCAGTGAATAAAATGAATTCTCACATAGAAAATTTCTTGTGAGAGATACAAATTTTTCTGTATCAGTTAACTCCTTTTTTATATATGTAGGTAAACTATTATAAATGTTTATTCCCATATATAAAACTCCATCTTGATACTTAGTGTAGCAGAAGGATAGTGAAAGTTATGATGTTGTCGAGTACCAAACTTATGAATCTCACTATTTGTTGTAAACAATTCCCTGTTTTTTGTAACAAACTGAAGAAGAACGAAGATATAAAGGGAAGGAAATGGAAGTATTTTTAGCTTAATAAATACTTTTCTACATGAGTCTCAACTTTTGAGCCCCATCATAATTCTCATTATTCTCTTCTGCAATCTAAAGACTCTTATACTATATGGTGAATGACCCCAGAAAATTAAGCCGTATGTCATTATAGAGTGGAAGTGGGAGTAGTAGATTACGTTCAGCATCTGTTGAGACACAAATGGTTTAACTGACCTCATGGCAAAACACGCTGAACACAACTTGGGTAAAATTTTATCTATGTGTGTTTTCCAGGATAGAGTATTATTAATATATAGTCCCAAAAATTTTATTTCCTTAACATGGGATATATAATTATTTTCATATGTAATATTTATATCCGAATAATTTATGTTTTTACCAGAAAATTGTATATAACAAGTTTTGCTGATGTTTAAGGAGAGTGAGTTAACTCGAAACCAGTTTGATATATGATCAAAGGTTACATTAAGATCATCTTGAAATCTGTGTTTATCCTGACCAGTAATTAATATGCTTGTATCGTCAGCAAACAATATGGGAGTGGCATTACTTAAAATGGCTTTAGGTAAGTCATTGATATATAAGAGAAACAGCAGGGGCCTTAATACTGATCCCTGAGGGTCTCCATGCTTTACTTTGGACCATGTTGAAACAGGTTTTGAATTCAAAATAGAGCTATCAGGCTGAACTCTTTGAAATCTGTTTAATAAATAAGACTCTATCAACAACTTAGCTTTACCATTTACACCATAGTAAGGTAGTTTTTTTTATCAGTAGTAAATGATTTACTGAATCAAAGGCTTTTGCCAAGTCAAAAAAAATACTACCAATCATTGCCTTATTATTCAAGGCAATCAAAATTTCATGTCTCAATTTAAATATTGCATTCTCAGTTGATAATCTTTTTCTCAACCCAAATTGTTGTGTATTCAATACGTTATTGTCATTTAAATATTCAATTAATCTATTATACAAAGCTTTTTCTAATACCTTTGAGAATGAAGTTAACATCGATATCGGTCTATAATTTGATAGGTCTGTTCTTTCTCCCTTTTTATACAATGGTTTAATAATCGAGTACTTTAACCGATCAGGAAAAATTCCTGTAGAAATTGATTTATTGAAAATGTAAGTTAATGGAGAGCATATATAGTTGGCACTAATTTTTAGCAATTTTTTACTAATTTCATCATAGCTGGAAGAATTTTTAGTGTTAAGAGATTTAATTATAGATAATATCTCTCGTGTGGAGAAAGATTTGAAGACCATGGGAGGTAAGGGATCAGTAGAACATTGGTCTAAATAACTATAAGGAGTTAAGTTATCAGGTATCGTATTACCATAGCTATGACACTTTGTTTTATCTATTATAGTTGAAAAATACTTATTTAATGCATTAGCTATACTGTGTTGTTTGGTTACGTGATTACCGTCTATAGTAAGTTTCAGTATGTCTTGAGAGGAGTGTTGTTTCCCTAATAGGTCGTTAATTATATTCCAGGTGGTTTTGGATTTATTATTTGATTTAGAAATCCTTTTACTAATTGTCATTCTCTTAGCCTCTTTAATAACTTTCCCCCAAGATTTTACAATATTTCTTGTAGTATTGTTTCAAAGCTAGATTATTACAATTTCTAAGCAATATGAATAACTCTCTTTTTCGTTTGCATGAGGTTATAATTCCTACGGTTAGCCAAATAAATTTAAAATTTCTAATTTTAGTTCTTATAAGAGGAAAACTGGAATGAAAAATTCTTAAAAATGTATTTAAAAAGGAATTAAACATAAAATTTACATCATTGTTATTGAAAACATTATCCCAGGATTCGTTACTTAAAGCATAAACAAACTCGTTGATTGCATGTTTATCTACTTTTCTTACGGTTTTTAATCTATCAGATTGATTTTGGACTGAGGTCCTTATGGTTAGTATTTGAGCATCATGATCTGATAGGTCATTTGCAAGTAGGATAACTGAATAATCTTCGAAACAAGATATATCAATAATATAATTATCTATAGCTGTAGCTGATGTATGGGAGATTCTTGTTGGAAAATCAACAATACCTGTCAAATTATACATAAGCAATAAATTGTCAAAGTGTCTTTTCTGTTCATTTTCCACTAAGTAATTGATATTCAGATCGCCACACATAACCGGATGAATGGAAGGGGTATATAGTTTTTAGAATATTTTCCAAATTTTGTAGGAAGTATGCAAAATTTCCAGAGGGGGCTCTATATATTGTTAATACGCACAAAGGTAAGAGGTTTATGTTTAATCGAACAGCACTAATTTCAATATCTTTTTCCTTACAATACTCAGTAAGATCAATATTAGCAAATTTTAAAGTACTGTGTACATAAATAATAACTCCTCCTCTTACACAAGTTGTTCTACAAAATTGGGCTCCTATTGTATAGCTTTCTAAGTTGACATAAGATTTTTCTTGTATATTTAGATGATGTTCAGTTAAACATATAACGTGCGGAAAATCAGGACACAAATGGCACGGCAATTCCTGAGTTTTATTTCTTAGCCCTCTAACATTTTGATGGTATATTTTGATGTAATCACTGTTAACCTTGATTTGGTGTATGTTCTGTGAAGATTTCTCATTCATGTCCATAAAAAATCTGGATTTCTTTGTGCTGGGCAGTTTCTTCGATGTTGAGATAATTGAGCTGTTAAATTCCTTCCAGTCGTTTCAGTGTTATTATCAACCAGGCAGGAATTTATCCATGGAATTGGTAAGGGTACCGACTGGTTCTTCATGAAAAACTGTTGTATAATCAGAGCTAGTTTTTGCAAGACTAATTTTTTGCCATTTGAGTTCAAATGCAGTCCATGCTTAGTAAAACGGTTCCTGTCTAGACTTAACTCAAGAACTTTCACCTTTGATTGTAATTTCATTATTTTATTTAATTGCCTGTTAAATTTAATCACTTCCTGGTTTACACATGAGTCAGGTGCCAAATCATGTCTATGTGGAGAGTTTATTAGGACAATGTTTAATTCATTATTTTCATTTACAAACTTAGACAACGATTTCAATGCTTGTTTTGAATTGTTTCTACTAATGTCATTTGCCCCTCCCCATACAATCACCAAATCATCCTTCTTCAATAATTTTAATTTTTCTTTTGCAGTTTTTGTTATTTCATTCATTAGTGCCCCTGGTTTCACAAAACTGGAAACTTTATAATCAGTATTAAGGTTGTCTTGCAAAAAAATCGAACAATTCCTTACGTGACTGTCACCAATTATTACTACTTTATGTTTAGTTGCATTTAGTCTTTTATCTGCCTGTATATTCCACATCTTAGACTGAAAATCTTTTACATTTGAAGTTTCTTCTGTGTTATAACTTGAACTTGCAAATTCACAAAAGGAGTCTAAGGTTCCATTTACAATAGTTGGGATTACTTTACCTTTTAAGTGCTGTTTTGTAGATTTATAATTCATTTGTGTATAGGTACACTCACTATTTTTCCCAGCTTCGCACTGTTCAACGAAGATTCCTTTTAGGTTAGAAAATGGTGAAAATCGATTAGCCGTTGGTACATAATACCCAGACGATGTGGTTCTGGTCCTGTTAGGTTTGTCATGGTCCTGGGATTTAACTCTGTTATTCTTTGATGCTAATAAGGTCCATACCTCTGGAGTTGGTTTATTACTGAGCCTCTCTGTAGAAGAGTAATCTTCAGTAACGTGAACATTGAGGTCTTGGATGCAAGTAATTCATTTTGTAAAATGTTGATAATCGTTTGAGCTGAACTGAGTTCATCTAATGCTTCTTTCAATTGAGTTTCATGAACACGACACCTCTCACACACAAATTCATCTTCATTACCACTACCATTTAAGGAAAAGTTGGATGATGCTGCACTGGTTTCTATACTGACAGCCATCTTCAAATTGAAAATGGAAATTTAAACTTTATATCTTACAATTTTGTTACATTTATTGCCAGTTTGGTATGTCAGACAGATTCATTTTTTAAGCTCCAAGATCCTATTGTGAAAGAGCTGTATGAACATGATGCTGTGGCTCAAGGTATTGATACCCAGAAGAAAGTAGCTGAGGAAGGTGTTACTATTCAGAGCAGAACTACATGACATTCTGAAGGTTACAGTGATATAGATATTGGTATTTCCACATTATGTCCATGTTAAAAAGGAATGGGATTATGTATGAGTTTTTATACAACTTATCAGTTAAATATAGTAAGCACATATAAAGCATAAATGTTACACCTTATCTTCATACCTGGAAGAACATTTCATACATTGACAGAGTAAAAATGTGTGCAAGTTTGCTGGTTACACTAGATACTTGAAACATCTTCTCCCTGAAAAAAAAAAGCAGGCTAGTCTGTCATCATTTCTTTTTGAAGAGAATGTCCAGAAAGTGATTGAAGAGCTGCTTATCAAGGCTTGCACATGAAAGATAATTTTGTTCCAGTTGCTGTTATTAGTAGTGTGAAACACTGTGTATAAAAAAAAGTTACATTTAATGCATAGAAATAATGTGTTATTCATTCCAGTGCACTTGTGCAATGAGATCAACAGCAGATGTTTTAAATGTATCAGGTTTTCAGTCAGGAGTGTCAGGTTTGTGAAAAATTTTTATGTTCATTTCATTTGATCTTTTGTCAATAAAACTTTTATTTGTTCCATTACTTCTTGTATTCCCTTCACACATCCCATTTCAGAAGAAGTATTTGTGTGCAGTAAGTTTTGTATTGTGTGTTTCTTCTATTATCCTAAGCACTGCACCTTTTGTAGTGTATCCTGGCAGATACAGGGCTTCTGTGTCATAAAGCTGTTGTGTTTGGGGAGGTAATAAAGAGAAATGTTGTGTTTTGTATCTTCAAGGGATACATGTTTTTGTAGGCATCATCTGGTACATGGTTCCTTAACATTATGTGAGGAAGGGTGTACAAGACAAGAATAGCTGTGACAGGCTAATACTAAAGAAGATCAGATTACATGCGAGAATTTAGACACAGAGATAAAAAAGTGGTAACAGTTGTGCAGTATTTCATTATAGTTTGTGTAATTATATGTACAATAATAATTCAGTAAAAGTGATTCCATCACATTTCCCCATGGTTCATGTACGCTACCCATGTGACTTATTTCAGGAATTACATAAGAAGAGATAATGGTTTCTTAAACCATGGTATGTACACCACTACTAGTACACTAACCATTGTTTACTGGTATGAAGCATTAATAAAATTTTGAAATATAAAAATTATAAAATGTGTCACAGTTACATAAAAATATTAGCCACATATATTTGCCAGTACACAGCATCATGTGCCTTATCCCCATTGTTAGCTGTTGTTCCAAATTTTCAGCTTTTGGTTTAAATACAGAAAAGAATTATTGATGATACATTGAAACTGTTAAATTTCATTTAGGGGTACACCAGAACGAACTTCAGAATCCCTGGTATAGATCGTCTGTCAACAGTGATTATAGCATTAGATGTACAATAGCCCCTTAAATGGCTTGTAACGATTGGTTCTAATTGTGGTTAAAATCCGCACCCAGGCAGTAATATTATGCTTGTTTTAAAGATCAGTATACCAAGACGTCCTTGCTTCGAAGAGGCAGAGAGCGATAAATTTGGAAACTCTGTAGAAAAGTAGCATGACTGGTCATTATTGGGTTCAAATCACAGGCAAGCCAACCAATGTTGGAGAAAAATAAGCTGGACACTGGCAACTGATCCTCCCAGTTATTTTAATCTGAGCGCTCCTCTCTGCATCGATAGAAATTGATTGCAACTAATTGCATTGGACCGAGTTTGCAGAATTTCTTTAAAAGTCTAATTCCTCTGCAGAAGTGTGGAGTGGGTGACAAGTGATCAGCACAACATAAATGCTGTCTTTTAAGTCTCTGTTGTCCTGGTAAAAGTCAGCATTGCAATAATGTTTCAATTCTGCCTGGAATGTAAGAGCTATTGTAAACAAAAATGTAGTATTTGAATAAAGGTAGACCAACTTGATGACACTTGCTTTATTATGTCAATTTACTGCTCAACATGTTTCGGATGTTAATACATCCATCTTCAGGAGCTTGCGACTACTTGGTGCGTTATTG
>Ga0131853_10018861_pt1 | contig 12551 bp, 8 predicted proteins | sample TergutLab28metaG_FD_92764 | JGI IMG/M metagenome (GOLD analysis project Ga0131853, IMG submission 92764) | Labiotermes labralis P1 segment gut microbial communities from Petit-Saut dam, French Guiana - Lab288 P1 (version 2) (version 2) | ecosystem: Host-associated > Arthropoda: Insects >...
ACGTTGGCCGCTTCGATCGTCGTCAAAGCCACAATCGGGCCAATACCGCCGCCCGGATTGGGGCAAGCGCTAAAGCCCAGGGCAAGCGCCATCATCGCGACCGGCGCGAAAACCGAAAAACCATTCCTCATCGAGAACACTCCTTTTGATCGGTCGCCACGGTTCCTAGGCCGCAACAACCCCTTGAAAGACTACCCGCCGCTACGGACGTGGATATTTACAGACGGAAAAATCCCATCCCAATGACAAAAAAAGAGAAAAAATAAGAATATAAAACATTAAATGACGAAAAAGCGCTAGAAAAAGATTCGCATAGCCAGTATACTTGAGTGCCGAGTGCCGAGTGCCGAGTGCCGAGTGCCGACGCTTCCGCTGAGGATAAAATTACTGCCGTTCAAAATAAGTCCGTTACTCACAGCGGAAGAGTATCATCCCCGAGCAATGTAGTCAAGCCTTTTTTTGAAAAAATCGTTCATGACATTTTTGGCGAAAATGTCAGGTCCAAGGCTCCTGCGGAGCCTTGCCTCGGAGTTTTGCCGCTCCGCCTGGCGAAGCGACAAAACTCCATGCTTGCTTGCCAAGGGATCAAAGGGCGCGCATGACGGCATGCGCTCACCGTCACCCGCTTCGCGGCTGCGCGCCGACCCTCCGATCAAGTCGGAGGGCAATGCTTGATCGGAGGGGTTAAGGGATCAGAATCTCCAGCCCAAAGCCAGCGTCACGCGCGGGCCGCCAATAAAAAAATTCTCCGCGGCTTCCTTCGCGCCCATGTCAAAAAGCGCCGCGTCTTCGGGGCTATTGGATAATATCCTGCCTAAAGTTCCACTGTATTCAAAAGCCCAAAAATATCCCAGCGATGGCTCGAAGGTAAGCCCGCCGTTTTCGCCGAAATTAATTCGCCAGCCAGCTCTGGCCCCCATCTTAAGGTAATTCATCCAAGCGCGATCAGTGTTCACATTATCCCCGGCAAGACCGCTAAGCGTAAAATTCCCATAGCCTAACATGCCGCTTACAAAGAACGCCCTGGCAAAAGGAAAAAACCGGCCATGCGTCTCTATCGAAAAGGATGACATCTTTGGTGAAATTATTTCATCGTTAGATATGTCAAAGTCCGTTCTAATTCCCAGATAGGCAAACCTTACCGCGGCGCTTATCTGCGGATGGATTTGATGCTCATATTGCACCCCAATCCCAAACCCGAACGATCCGTCAACTGCCGAAATGTCGTTCAATAGTGCGCCATAAAGCGCTCCGATAATTGTTGGGCCCAAATCGACGGTAATTGTATGCTTTGGCATATTTTCAAAGTTTGTTTGCGAAAATCCCAAACCCGCGACAAATACAAAAACGATTGAAACAGCAAATTTCTTTATCATTGATTTCTCCTTTCGAATAAACAGTGTCATAAAAGAACGCGCCACTCATGCGAAAAAATAGACTTGTTCGGCAAATAACCAAGTTGCCGAACAACTCTAGTATTATTTTTAAGCGAAAATGGCAATACCCATATCCCGCGCCAGGGCCCGCACCAAGGAAGCACTGACTAAACCCAATGGGGGTTTAATCAGTGCTACTTAACCGCTTCTGCGCAGCATCAGCGAGCAGAAGCCATCGTACCGCAGGTACGCAGGAACCGCTGAATTCCTTATTAAATCAGCGGTTCCCTAACGATCGCCGGGCGTATTGCCCTGGATTAAGCCGGTTTCCGGCGTAAACACGCTGTTGTCGCCGGTAACCAGCACCCCGCCTTTCGAGTCAGCGCCGCCGGCCGTATTGCCGGAAATTTCGCCGCCGCGCATGGTAAAAGAGCCGTCGGAAAGGATCACGCCGCCGGCTGAGCTAGCGCCGTTGGCCGTATTTTCATGGATCTTTCCGCCATTCATGTTGAGCGTGGCGCCATCCGCTACGCGCACCGCAGCGCTGTTTGCGCCCAAGCTCGTCATGCCCGAGATATTGCCGCCTTCCAGGGTAAAGACGCTGTTGGCGCCGGTAACCAGCGCCCCGCTGCCGGAATTATCGCCGCTGGCCGTATTGCCCTGGATTATCCCGCCGTTCATGGTAAAGGTGGCGCCATCCGCTATGCGCACGGCGGCGGCGTTTGCGCCCGCGCTTGTCATGCCCGAGATTTCGCCGCCGTACATGACAAATGTAGTTCCCGCTCCAGCAAGGCTCACCGCGCTGCCGCCGCCGCTTGTATTGCCGACAATCTTCGCCCCGGTCTCCAGCGTCAGCATTCCGCCTCCGGCTATGTTCACAAGCGGGGCGTTGTTCGATTCAATCCCTCTAAGGGTGATATTCCTTTTAAGCCTCAAGGTTGTCCCGCTGGCGCTAAGCGAAAAAATCGAGCCGCCGGTTCCAACATAATGTATCGTCCGCTCCCCGCCCGTGCTGATGATGGTCAGGTCCCGGCCCGCCTCTATGTTCTGGACGGCGCCGATATTCAGGCTCGCGTCGAGCGCCAGCGTGTATACGCCTTGGTTGCCCGGCGCGTTAATGTGGGAAATCGCCTGGGCGACGATGCTCGGGCCTCCAAGCGGAACGAGGGGTTCGGACGCAGGCGGGCTCCAGCGCGCCGTCAAGGTAACGTTGGCGGTAACGGTGTTGGACTCAAAAATCCATTCTTCATCGCCGTCGTACCAGCCTTCAAAAACGTAAGGCTGATACGGCTCCTTCCAGAGGCCGGCGACGGAAAAGTCGAATTCCCGCGTGGGCATTGTCGGCGCGGCAACTTTTCCCCCGCCCGAAACGGCAACGCCTGGATCGCGCGGGGATCCGTCGGCCTTGTCGTATGTTACGGTATAGGTCGTTGATCCGCCGCTGTTGTCATTGTTGCCGTTCTTGCAGGCCGCCATCGAAAGCCCGAGTATCGCGGCCAGCGCGAGGGCTAAAAATACATTTTTCATTGTAAACTCCTTTTAAATTGAAAGCGCTGTAAGAGATTCGAAGGATTGATCTAACGAGCCCTGAGCTTCGGCCAGGAATGGATTGTTATCGCTCAAAGCCAACCAGCAACTCATCACGAAAGGATATCAATTTTAAGCGAAAAAAGCAATGGCCTTTTCGGCATGGGGAGCGGCAATACGGTATCGCCGCCGCGTCACCCTAAAGCCCGCCTCCTTCGCCAAAATTGACAAGCCATTCGCTATGGGTTATATTGCGATAGGAGAAAAGCCATGAATGCAGTAACTTATTCGGACTTAGAGCAAAACCTGGAGAGCTATGTCGATAAGGTTTTTCAGGACAAGGCGCCGCTCATAATCGCCCGAAAAAACAGCGAAAACGTCGTTTTGCTTTCCATCGACGAATATGACAGCCTTAGGGAAACCGGCTATTTGCTGTCCAGCCGGGCAAACGCCGAACATCTGGAAAGATCGATCTCCCAGCATAAGTCCGGCAACGTCAAAACCCGGCTTTAAAACGTGTCAGGCGAATCCAAGAAGACCGCGAACTGCATGGAAACGTCCATAAAGCCCATGTTGCGCTTTCGCACGTTCAGTTCCATGACGATAAAGTCCTCGATTACGCGCATGCTGCGGATTGTTAGGGTGTCCTGCACGGAAATGCCGGCGTTGTCGGCGAAAAAGCCGCGCATCACCCTTTCCACGCTAAAACGCGCCAAGCGGCCGCTTCCGCCAACATGCGAAAGGCTCATTCCAAAAAACGGGGTGGCAAGCCTGTCCCGGCTGTCGGTTTGAACGGCGCCGAGCAGCGGCAGGTCCGGCCGCTCGACGGTCATGATCAGGCGGCGGCGGACTTGGCCGTCGGCTTCCAGCGTCTCAAGCGCCACGAGCTCGCCGGGGCGCGTGGCAAAAATCGTGTCCTGCGTGGCCGAAACAAGCTGGCCCTGCGGCGCGCGTACTTCCCGGCCGTTTACCGACACGATCACGCTTCCTTCCGGCACGCGATGCCTTGCCAGCGGGGAATTCGGCGCCGCGTAGATGATCTCCGCGCCGGAAAAGGTTTCGCCGACTACGGAGCCGAACCAAGGCCGCGCGGCCCTTCCGCCCCGGATCAGAGCCGGCAGCGCGGCCAAAAGGCGCTCCGCCGGTATCACGAAATTAAGCCCCGAAAACTGCGGCGAGCCGGCGAAAACCACGCCGACAAGCCGGCCGGAAGAATCCACCAGCGGCCCGCCGGAATTGCCGGGGTTTACCGCCGCGTCGATCTGCATCGCTTCCCCGACTTGCAGAAAAAAGCCGCGCGAAAGCGACGAAACTATGCCGGAAGTAACGGTTTGCTCCAGGCCCAGGGGAGATCCCATGGCGATCACCGTTTCCCCAATGGCCGGAACCTTTCTGTCAATCACGGAAAAGGCGAATTCGCTTCGAGCCGGAGCGCTGATAAGCGCGAGGTCCTGCGTTTTGTCCCAGCCGACCACGCGCGCCGGGATTCGCGGGCTTGTCGCGTCGCCCATTCGTATAAAAAGCCGGGAATTTCCCCTGAACGAGGGATCGACCTCGCTTTCGATGACATGGTAATTGGTGATCAAAAGCCCGGAGGAATCGACGAAGAACGCCGAGCCGAGCGAGCGGTCCTGCACCATCCGGCCTCTATCCGAACGAAACCCCCGATCCACGATCACCGTGGCGACGCCTTTAAGCATGTCCGCCGGGGAATCGGAGCCCAGGGCGTATTCCCTTAGATCCGCCGGCGCCGAGCCTCCGGCCCGGTTCAGGGCCGCGTGGAAAAAGGCCGCCGTTCCGCGCTGCCGGCCCTCGACGGCGCGCCGCAGAAAGCGCAGCGCGTTTTCGGCGGAAAGCGGCGCAAGCTGGTGAGCGCGGGCGCCGGAAATAAAGGCGCTCAGGTTGTCGCCCTTTTCAAGGCTTGCAAGCGCATGGGCCAGGGCAAAGCGCGCCTCCCACTGCGAAAAGCCGCTTTGCTCCACGTTCGAAAGCGAGCGCGCCAGCGATGCCGCGTCGTCCCAGCGCTCTTCTTCCATGGCAAGCTCCAAAAGCCCGCGAAGGTTGCGCGTCGCTTCCTCTTCCATTTCAAGAAGCGCGGCCTCGCGCTCGTAGCCTGCGCCCACCCGGTAAATCTCGCGGTATGAATGAATAAGATCTATCGCCCGAACCGGATCCTCGTCGATCTGCGCCAGGATTTCGTCAATGCGTATTTCGACGGTGCTGCGCCTCGCATTCCCGACGCTCTGCCCGGTTTGGCAGGAAAGCGCGAGAGCCGCGACCAGCGAGAAAAAAACAACGGGCGCCCTCATCCTCATCCTAGCGTTTACCCCTACTTATGAACAATTGAGCCATCCTCCAGATACATTTCGACAAGCTCGAACTCGCCGTCGCCGTTCCAGTCGACGGACACGGACATAAGGGCGAGACTGCCCGGATGAAAGCGCCGCAGGGTTTGAAGCCGGCCCTCGCGCAGAACGTCCACGCGCTGAACGACCGGAAAGCCGGCCTCGAATTCCGTTACCGAAACGAGCACTCCCTGCGCCCGCACTTCGGAAAGGACCGGAACGCCCTGCCTTAAATAGGCGCGCTCGATCCCGTCCGGGAATTCGGCGCTGGGACGCTCCACGAAGGAGGCCGCCATCGCAAGCGCGTGGCGCGTAAGGCCCGCGCTCATCGGATCGCGCGCCGGAACCAAAAGGCCCTGGTAGGTTTCCGCCGCGCCAATATTTTCAAAAAGGATGGGGCCATACGCGAAGGAGCCAGGCGCGAAGAAATAGGTTTCCTCTCCCAGGGCCACGCGCTGAACGAAAGGATAGCGATCCCAGACGATTTCGCCCCGCAACGCCGTCGTAGGCGGCGACGACGCATCCGGCAGGGCGATAAATTCGCCGCGCGAAGGAAGGCCGGTGTCAAAGCTTACAATCCAGTCCGCCACGCCGTCCTGATCCAGGTCCAGGTAAAGGGCCTGCAAAAAGCCGTTACGGAAAACGGCGCGGCTTTCGATTATGCCGTCGCGGTTTTCGTCGCCGACGATCGCGCCGGTAAAGGAATGAAGGCCCAGCGCAAGCGCGTCCCGGCCGGCGTTGCCGCGAAGAAGGCCGGCCACGGCGTTCACGATTTCCCTGTCAATCTCGGCCGCCTCGCCCCAGGCGAAAAGCTCGTCCACCGCGTGAAAGTCGTCCAAAAGGCCGAGGTTCAGGGCCAGGGGAATCGAGGCCGGGTTGGGCAAAAAGCCGGGAAGCGGGCCAATCGAGCCGGCGCGATACGCCAGCAAAAGCCGCCTTGCCTCTTCCAGGTCGCCGATAAAGGGCGCGGCGAGCCAGGCAAGATCCGGATCCAGGTCGAGCAAAAACGGCAGGCGCCTAAGGCCAAGCTCGATCAAGGCGATGTCCTGCGGGCCCGGCGATCCGGCCACCTGCAGCGCGTACTCGAAAAGCAGGCGCAAAGGGCGCGGATCGCGGGGGCTCATGTTTACGGCCTGCGTCGCGAGGGCGCGAAAATCCGCCGCGTAAGAGCGAGGAATGGACGGGCCGTCAAACGCAAGGCCCTTAAGCGCGCGCAGGCGAAGAAGCGTGGTTTCGGCGTTTTCGCTGGCGATTGCCGCCCGCGCGTCCAAGGCGCCCAGCGCGACGGAAAAGCGGCGCAGATCGACGAGCAGGCCGGCCTGAAGCTCCAAGGCCTGCGCCTCCCCGTAACGCATCCATTTGTTGGTGGCAAGGGCGCTTTCGATCGCGGCAAGCGACAAAAGCCGGCTGTGGCCCTGATCGATGCGCGCGAGAGCAAGCAGGTAGGAAACGTCGGAAGACGCGTCGGCAAAGTCGTTCGCGCGCAGAAGAACGGCCAGCGCGCAGTCCCCGCGGCCTTGCGCGAAGGCTTCCTCCGCCGTCAGAATGTATCGCTGCGCGACAAGCTGATCCCCGGCCGGGGGGAATGCGCCGGACTGCGCCTGCGCGCCGGAAGCGGCAAGCGCAAAAGCGCAGGCGGCAAAAAAAACGCTGGCGCGGCGCGGCGCGAAAGGCAAATTCATGGGCACCTCGATAATATTTTATTCTATATTATCGGCATCCGCGCCGGAATCCGCCTCGTTTTGCGGCGAAGATTCGCCCGCCTGCTGCGCAGGCGACGGCTTCGGTGCCTCGTCCTCCTCGCGCGGCGGCGCCGGCGGCAGGTTCAAAACCGCGCGCACCTCGTCGTCGGTAAGCGTTTCCCTTTCCAGAAGCGCGTTCGCGATTGCCTCAACCCCGTCGCGGTTTCCGTAGACGATTTCCTCGGCGCGGGCGCGCGCGTCGTCGAGAATCTCCCGTATCGCCTTGTCTATGCCGCGCGCCGTCTCCTCGGAATAGTCCTGATGCCGCGCGATCTCCTTGCCCAGGAAAATCGGCGCCTCTTCCTGCCCGTAGGCCACAGGCCCCAGATCCTCGGCCATTCCCCACTCGCAGACCATCCGGCGCGCAAGCTCCGTCGCGGTCTGAATGTCGTTTTTCGCGCCGGTCGTCGTCTCGCCGTAAAAGAGCTTTTCGGCAAGCCAGCCGCCGTAGCAGAGCGCGATTCTGTCCTCGATCCAGCCCTTCGTGCGCGTGTAGCTGTCCTCTTCCGGCAGCGAAACGGCCATGCCCAGCGCGCGGCCGTGCGGCACTATCGTTACCTTGTGGAGCGGATCTGAATTCTTGAGGTAATAATGGAGGATAGTATGGCCGGCCTCGTGAAGGGCCGTCATTCTGCGCTCCTTGTCGGACATGGCAAGGGTGCTTCGCGCCACTCCCATCAGTATTTTGTCGCGGGCCTCCTCGAAGTCCAGCGTTTCCACCTCGGCCCTGTCCTTGCGCGCGGCGAAAAGCGCTGCCTCGTTGACAAGGTTGGCGATGTCCGCGCCACTCATCCCAGGCGTGGCGCGGGCGATGCGCGCCAGGTCCACTCCCTTGCTAATCTTTATTTTAGCCGAATGAATCTGCAAGATCGCCTCGCGTTCCTTTATGTCCGGCATGGCAACCACGACCTGCCTGTCGAAGCGCCCCGGCCGCAAAAGCGCCGGGTCCAGAACGTCCGGCCTGTTCGTCGCGGCGAGGATTATCACGCCGTCCTTGGAATCGAAGCCGTCCATCTCGACGAGGAGCTGGTTGAGGGTTTGCTCGCGCTCATCGTGGCCGCCTCCGTAGCCGGCGCCGCGCGTTCGGCCCACCGCGTCAAGCTCGTCGATAAAAATAATGCAGGGCGCGCTTTTTCGGCCCTGCTCGAAAAGGTCGCGAACCCGGCTCGCGCCCACGCCGACGAACATTTCCACGAAGTCTGAGCCGGACATGTGAAAGAACGCCACGCCGGCCTCTCCGGCCACCGAGCGCGCCATAAGGGTTTTTCCCGTGCCGGGCATCCCGACCAGCAAAACGCCCTTGGGAATGCGCGCCCCCATTTTCGTGAATTTTTCCGGGCTTTTTAGGAAGGCGACGACCTCCTCGAGCTCGTACTTCGCGTCCTTCTGGCCGGCCACGTCGGCGAAAACGACCTTTTTTCCCTCGTCCTGATAGCGCTTGGCCCTGCTTTTGCCGAACTGAAAGGCGCGGTTCGCGCCGCCCGGCATGTTTCGATACATGAAAAAGATAACGCCAAAGATTATAAGCCAGGGCAGAAGGCTCAAAAGGAGGCTCCAGACCGAGGGCCGCGCCACGGCGCCGGTAACGTTCACGCCACGTTCCATCAGCGCGGAAAGGAGCGCCGGGTCGTGGTAGGGAATGCGCGTCCTTCGCATTACTTGGTCCTGGCCGGCCGCGCCGCCGCGCAGCCCCACGTCCATGATGTGCTGGTCGCTTATGGTTACGGATTCCACTAGGCCCGATTCAAGATAGCGCATGAATTCCGTGTAGCTTACCATCTGAGTCGCCGGCGCGCTCCCTCGGAAAAAGTACGCGATAAAACCCACGGTCATCACGATGAAAAAGATCATCAGAATGGGGCTGGGCTTTCCGCCCGGCAAAGGCGAGCGCGGGCCTGAGGGCCTCTGCTGTTTGGACTGATCGTCGTTTTGTTCGTTGAACATCTGTATCTCCGTTGCTCCTTTATAAGAGCGCCGACCGGCTTGCGGAATCGGCATTTTTTGTCATCCTTGTTCCGATGATCGCCCAAGACGCCGGGCGCTCCGGAAGCTCTTCCCTTCGCGCGGCGATCCTGCCTTCCGCGTCGAAAAGCGCCGCCGTTCCCAGAGCGTCCCCGGCGCATATCTCGCGACCGGCGCGCCCGCCCGTTTCCCGGCCGATTTTGTCTTCCTTATGCGACGGCCGTATCACCGCCGGAAGCGCGGCGACAAATTCGCCGGCGCCCAGGCCGGCGATTTCGCCCTGCGCAAGCGCCCGCGCTTCCAATACCATATCATCAAGAGTATATGAGCCGGGCGTAATAATCAACAGCGCAAAACCGCGTTCGCTTGCAGGCCGGGCCGTCTTCCGGCGCGAAAGGATCACCTCGCCGCCTTCCCTTCGCGCCTCGGCGCCGCCCAAATCCGCCGCGCGCGCGCCGCCTTTCGCGAAAAGCCGCACTCCCGCGCGCCGTATTTCGCTTCGGCGCATCGATTTCGGCGGCTTAAGCGCGTTCGCGCCTTGAAAAAGGGCCTCCTCGCGCAGGATTTCCGGCGCCGAAAAAAAAAGCGCCTCGTCGACGCGCAGCATTTCCGGAAATTTTTCGCCGCGCGCGCCGGGCAAGGGCCGCCAGGGAATCCGGCGCGCGGCCTCCTCGGAAATAAAGCGCGCGGCCAGCGACTGAGTGGCCGCCATCGAGGAAAGCGCGCCTCGCCAGAAGGGAAACTCGCCGTCCAAAAAGGGAACAAGCCTGAGGCGCGCGCGGTTACGCATGTAACGGGGGTCGGCGTTCGTCGAATCCTCGCGCCAGGCGATTTTTTTCCGGGAAAGATACTCGCGCGCTTCCGCCCGGCCAAAGGCGAGCAAGGGACGAAGGATTCGTCCTCGGCTCACCGGCATAGCGGCAAGGCCGGCCGGCCCCGCGCCGCGAAGCAGGCGAAGAAGCGCCGTTTCGACCGCGTCGTCGCGTGTGTGGGCGACAAGAATTCGAGCGCGCCGCCTTCCGCGCATGGCCCGCGACCAGGCTCGGCGGCGGTAAAGGCGCGCGGCGGCCTCGATGCCTATGCCAAGTTTCCGCGCCGCCCGCGCTATTTTGCCCGGCTTTACCGTGGCGACGGCGCAGGGAACGCGCAGGGAAGCGCAAAGGCCGCGCACGAAGTCGCGATCTCCCCGGCTTTCATCCTCGGCGCGTATTCCGTGCTCGACGTGCAGGCAGCGCAGGCCGGAAACAAGGCCGCGATCCCGCGCGGCGGCCAGCGCCACAAGCATCGCCGTGGAATCGGCGCCGCCGGAAACCGAGGCGATAAGAAGGCCGCGCGCACCGGAAGCGATCGCGGCCTGGGCTACGGAGTTTTCGAAAAAGTCCGGAGAAAGGCCGGATGGATTTCGCATCGCCACCCTCCGCCGAGCACCGCCGGCAAAACGCCGGCGAAAGCTTAGGACTTCGCTTCCTCGCCGGCGGCTTCCGTCGCCTGCGTTCCCTTGGGATACTTGACGACGGCGACCACCTTGGTCGGATCGGAAAGCAGCTTCACCTGGGAATCCAGCGGAAGATCGCGAACGTGGATCGATTCGCCGGATTTAAGGCCGGAAATGTCAACCTCGATCCGCTCCGGAAGAAACTTGGGAAGGCATTCAACCTCGATATTGTGGCGCGGAACCTCGAGAATGCCGCCCTCGCGCACGCCCACCGGATTTCCGCTGATCTTAATGGAAATCTTCGCCCGAATCGGCGCGTCGGCCTGGACCTCGTAAAAATCGACGTGCAGGACCTTCCCATCCATGATGTTGCGCTGGGAAGTTTTCACGAAAACGTCGTGCGCCGCGCCGTCGATCTCAAGCGAAATGATCGTGCTTTCGGTTATGCCCTTCGTTCCTTTCGCGAATTCCGTCTCGTCGAAGTCCAGCGGAAGGGACTTCCCCGATTTTCCGTACATAACTCCCGGAATGCGCCCGCTCCTTCTGAGCCTTCGCGCAACCGCGGAACCCGCCTCCAGCCTGTTTTTGGCCGCCAAAACAATCTTGCCCATACTTACCTTACCTCGCAGAAATTGATGCTTGGGACGACAGGATTCGAACCTGTGAGTGCCGGAGCCAAAACCCGGTGGCTTACCACTTGCCGACGTCCCATCAGGCAAGCATTATAGCCCAAAAGGGCGGCTCGTGACAAGCTGGGGCAACGCGGCCTTTTTTACCTGAGGCCTTTAATCTGGGGCCCCTGCGGCCAGCGGGCATTCACGCCGGGCTTTAGCCCGAGGGCTTTAGCCCGAGGGCTTTTGGAGGAAAAGGCCGCTCTTTGATAGGAAAAAATGGAGATGTACTTTTTTGTTCCTATGCGGTATATTGCAATATCAATCTGGGAAGGTTCGGTAAATGGCAAAAACTGAAACAAATCGTATTGAATTTAAGGAAAAGCTGACCGACGATTTTGAAAAAGAGGCGGTGGGGTTTCTGAACTCCGAGGGCGGCGATATTTATATCGGTATCCGCAAAGACGGCTCTGTTGTCGGCGTGCCCAATCCTGACGAGATTCAAAGAAAAATTGCCGACCGCCTAAAAGATAATATCCGTCCAAGTATTATGGGCCTTTTTGTCATTCTGACCGAGACTAGGGACGAAAAGGCTGTTGTAATCGTCAATTTTGCCAGCGGGGCGGAAAAGCCATATTGCGTTAAACAAAAGGGCTTTAGCGAGGCCGGCTGCTTTGTTCGTGTCGGAAGCGCGACCCAGCCCATGACCCAGCCATTGATCGATAAAATGTTGGCGAAAAGACACCACCTTTCGATTGCGAATATGCCATCCAGACATCAGGATCTGGAATTTACGCAACTGAAACTTTATTATGGTCTAAAAAACAAGCCCCTTGGTAACAATTTCGCAAGGACTTTGGATTTCCTCACGCCTGACGGCAAATATAATCTGGTCGCATTTTTGTTTGCTGACAATAACAATATATCGGTTCGACTTGGAAAGTATTCCGGCAAGAACAAAATGGATTTAATCGAGCGCGAAGATTACAAAGACTGCAGCCTTATTACAGCCATGCAAAAAATTATTGACAGGCTCGATATAGAAAATATAACCCAGTCCAGAAAACGCCCCATGCGGAGTCGTTTGGATAAAAACCTTATTGACAGGGATGTTTTGCACGAAGTTATTATCAACGCCTTCGCGCATAACGATTATTCCAGGCTTGACACGCCAATGTTTCAGATTTATTCAGATAGATTTGAGGTTACGTCGTATGGCGGGCTTGTAGGAGGTTTGACTTTGGAAGAGTTTTACGAGGGCACTTCCATGCCGCGAAATCGTGAAGTTATGCGAATCTTCAAAGACCTTGAATTTGTGGAACAGTTGGGTAGCGGCATTCCTAAAATCGTAGGCAGGTATGGCCGCAAAGTTATATCAGTTGGCGAGAACATAGTGCGGACTGCCTTGAAATTTGATACGGACATGGGAAAAAAACACCCCCCGAAAACACCCCCCAACCACAAACACACACACAACACCAAAACCACCCCCACACCCACCACACCCACCACACCCCCACCCAACCACCCACCCCACACCCCCAACCACCCCA
>Ga0131853_10018863_pt1 | contig 12550 bp, 10 predicted proteins | sample TergutLab28metaG_FD_92764 | JGI IMG/M metagenome (GOLD analysis project Ga0131853, IMG submission 92764) | Labiotermes labralis P1 segment gut microbial communities from Petit-Saut dam, French Guiana - Lab288 P1 (version 2) (version 2) | ecosystem: Host-associated > Arthropoda: Insects >...
CTTTCAAGCTGAACTCTGCAGAATAATCAGACTGGATCCTAAGCCAACGGCAGAAAACCTGCTCCTGCGCATTCAACGTTGAATCCAAAGCAGCACAACTTGCCATTGCAAACAAGCACACATCACATCCTATTGCTGTTGCCACCAGATTCAAAACAATTTAACACTACTTCGATCACCTTCCACTGGGTCAAAGGTCATGTAGGCCTGAAAGGCAATGAGAGGGCTGATTGCTTGGCCAAAATAGCCGCGAGCTACTTTACTGCCCCTGCTTACGGCGCAATTCCAATATATCGAGGAAAGCAGATACTGGAAGTGTATTGCATAAAACTTTGGAACACAACATACATACACTCCGTAAATGCACATCACACTAAACTATTCATACCCACCATCTTCCACAGACTCTCCCTTCCCCTCTGGCCCAAATTCATTCTCACACAATTCCTAACAAATCACATCAGTTTCGGTTCATGCCTCCACAAAATGAACAAGACGATCTCGCCAACCTACAGCTGTCCTGAAATGGCTGTAAAAACGGCCCACCATCTTATGACAGAATGCAGCCTATTCTCGAGTGAACGTCCAACAGTACTTCAAACCCTTCCCCCACTTCTTGTTGTGAAGTATTACATAAATACCGTCGGCATCACAAGTTTCCTCAGAAACATCTTCCACACGCTTCAAGAGCAACTCCAAAACAACGTACTGACTAAATTATTGACTACATTCTCAAAGGCAATATTGTACATTAGTTTTAATCTGTGCTCAACCTCTGTAAATAGCCCGTGGTATGCCTGTTGCTGAAGCACAGATTGTAACCTACTTTACACAAATAAATAAAACCTATTCAGGATTTTCACAAACTTCATATCAACTGCTTCCTCACTTTCACGCTCCTCACTCTCCTGCTATCCTGCGTTAGAAGAGTGTAACCACGATAAGTGTGGCCAGCGATGTCTAGTGACTGCACATCATGCATCAGGCGCACATATTCCACATCCACTGGACGGCTCTCAAACTGAGAACATAGATCATACTCATTAGCAAATGCTCTGCAACAAATATACAACAAAACAGAATACCAACATTAAGCAGAAAGTCACTGCCTCTGTCTTCTGCTACCCTAAAAATGAAGGCAATATGGCATTACAAAATGTTGTTAACCATACAGCAGACAATATGGCATTACATCCCACAAGACCATAGTACCAGTGACTGTTGTCAGAAACTCAAATCTCAAGGTATCTGGTTCAGAAACAGGTTACATAATGCAACAAAGCGTGCAGCTATGGTGGCAGCTGCACACAAAACTGGAAAGCTGTAAGGTTACAGATTCCAGCAATAATTTTTATGTTCACATAAAATTTCATTAAATTTCTCAAAAACTGCTTCCCCACCTCTGCTCCTCTTCATCCTTCTCACTACCACCACCACCACCACCATCACCATAAACAACAACAAAACAAAACAACAACAACAACAACAACAACAACAAACATAACTTATTCCACACGTTGTATGAAGTAAGTTTTGTATGGTGTCAGATTCTCATTACAATAACTACAAAGATGAATGTCTGCTGGGATGTAACAATAGGAAGACAGATACAAGCATAATGATGTTTCATAGGATCTTGCCACCTTACCATATGGTGTCAAATCATAGTAGGAGAAATCTTCCATGGAAGTGTTATACATTAGTTACAGGTGAGGTGCAAGCACAAATATACTAGCAAGTGCATAATTAAGAGCAGAATTCATTCATTCCATTGGCATGTGCAGAATGTGTCAATTCCTTGCCGTTCTCAGGAGCTTCTTCCATTCTTCTCTGTTATATACCCTTTCCTTACACCCTATTCTACCAACTAGTATTCCATCCTCCCTCACTTCATCATGTCATATATTACTTTGTCTACCTCTCAACCTTGTGTTTCCCAATTCATATAAAATACTTTTTTGGAAATCCTATTTTCTTCCATTCTCTGTACACGCCCAAAACAGCGTAATCTATTTAACCTTACTGTATCTGTTAGAGTGGGTTTTTGTAACAATTGCATAAATTTCTTTATTGGTTAATGTCCTCCAATTTTCTTTTTCACTGTCATATACTGGGCCCAAAATTCTACTATACACTTTCCTTTCAAAAATGTTCATTTGCTTTCTGTATTTCCAGGTTTCTGATGCATATGTTAAGGTTTTGTCTATTATTGTGTTCTGTAGCTATAATTATAGTCTTTTAGATACATTTTTATTACTGCATTTTTTGTAGCATAAAATATGTTTTGTTAGCATTTTTTATTCTTTTTTGTAAATCTGTTATTTGTGTTAAGTTTAACACCTATATATTTACAATTTTCAACTCTTTAAAATATATAATTATATCTTATTGTTAATTATCCTGTTTTATTTTGTTTTGAACTGTTTTTTTCCGTTCCACTATAACATATTTTGTTTTTTCTTGGTTTATCTCTAGTCCTAACTTTCTGGCAATGTTTTTCTATTTCTACAAAAACGTTTTCTTATATATGTTACATGTTTTCCAATTAATACAATATCATCTGCATATGTTAATACAGTCAAATGTTTTTCACCAATCTTTATATGACTAGGAACCATTTTTAAACTTTGTATCACTTTTTGAAATGATAAGTTGAATAATATTGTTGATAGGGTGTCAATTTGTTTCAATCCCGCGTTAGTTTAAAAAAAAACATGACATTGTTCCTTCTGTTCTAACAGCACAGTTTGTCTTTTGTACACACGCTTTAATTAAATTTTTTAGGCATTTTAAATTCTTCCATACATTTCCGTAGTGTGTCTCTATGTATACAGTCACACGCCTTTTGAAAATAATAAAAATATATTGTAAAATTAGATTATATTCACAAATTTTCTCATTTATTATTTTCAGTACTAATTTGTTGTCAATTACTGAATTTCCATCTCAGAAACCGTTCTGAATATCCCCGGTAATTTTTTCAATATATTTTAATTTTTTCCAAATTAAATTCGCCAAAATTTGTAAGCTGTATTTCCTAATGCTATTCCCCTTTGATTCTCGCATCTATCTCCAATTTTCTATATACGAACTATTACTGTTTATTTCCATTCCTCAGGTATTCTTTCTGCCTCCCAAATTTGCCTTACTAGTTCACACATTCTATTCAGTAGTCTAATTTCCCTGTATTTTATTAATTCCCCACGTATTCCATCAGGTCCAGTCGACTTGTTATTTTTTAAATTTCTCATTGTCTTTTTTACATCTTCTGTAGTAAGTTCTTCTACTTCAACTTCATTAATTTCTCTATTTCCTATTTTAATTAATTCTATGGTTCTTCTGCGTTTGGTAATTTATCAAAATATCCTTACCGTATTTCTGCTTTCTCTTTAGTATTCATTGCCAATTCCAATTAACAGGACAATATGTTCACAAACTTTAGTAAACCACCTGAAATTTTAATAACACCAAATTCAATTTGGTCAGTGCCATGGATCAGTCAGTTAGGCGGTCAGTTTGTTGGTCAGTCTGTCAGTCAGTCCCTTCTTATTTTGAAACTCTGCGTTCATTACCAAGTCAGTCCAAGAGGAATATGTAGTGGATGAAGGGTCACTGGGACATATTTTCGCTAGGTATTTAGGTTTTCCTAACCCAGGTTCATTCTATGGATTCTCCATACTCTAATTATATTCACCTATTACTGCAGCTGTATAACCTCAGCAAATTACAGCATCTATAATCAACCTTCAGAGATGCACGCATATATGACGAATTCCCCCACCCAAAACGCCCACACATCCACACACACACAAACACAGACACACACATACACACAGGCACACATAATTGTATTCAACAGTTGTCACATTTACAGGCCCCAGACATACAGACATTGCAAAGCCAGCAGGTGCATTTCTACAGCCTGTCATTTTCAACACACTGCAAATAATTGTATCAAATTACCTCAGGACCCTTCAAGTAATGTTATCTCTAACATAAAGTAAAACTCACATCTTTCAGGATGAAGTCAACAGCCTCCTCTGTGCGTCCAGATACAACAATAAGTCGAGGAATGGGGTCAAGAGGAGCACCACCATTTACTTTCTCCTTCTCATTTCTCTGTAGCAGAATGTGGGCATTTGCACCACCAAATCCAAATGAGTTCACACCTGCAAGACAGCCATTCCAGGGATGCTTCTCTGTCACAACCTACAGAACGTGACATTCATACAGATATTTTCCAGGCAGAATGTGCAAGCTTATGCTGCTGGTTTTCAATTGAACTTTAATTCTGCAACATGCAATTATACACAAATTAATCAACTCCAGTGACCAGACTCCTCACAAACCTACATTGGCTCAGCTAGTCAAACACCTTCAAAATTCACAGAAAATTAATAAGTGTTATTGAGCCTTTTTGGATTCTATCCTAAGCCAGATTCAATACCAATTTAACATTGTCTAGTTACAAATTCAATCCAGGCCTGATTTATGCGACAGTTACATATTTACATATAGAAGAAATAAATTTCATTAACTCAGCTAAATGTTTTAGCATCAAAATAAAATAAACATAAGGATCAGTTACAAATGCACAATTACGGTGAACATATTTGGAAAATATCTGAATTCCAACTAGTCTCTGGTTTACCACTCTTATCATTCTAATAAAATATGTACCTTCAATCGTCCTGCAAGCAAGCCTTCCGCATCTTCTCTTGGGTTGGAAAAGTGAAGGTTAGGTGGGATAAGTCCATGTTCCATGGCAATGAGAACCTTCACAACAGAACACAGCCCAGATGATGGCTCAGAATGTCCCATGTTGGACTTGACTGATCCTATCAAAAGTGGTGTCTTCCTTCCTTTACAAAAAACTTGGTCCAATGTAGCAAGTTCTTCAGGATCACCAAACTGAATTCAGTTACAATGTTTCATTAACTAGACTGTAATTGATGTAATTCGTGTTTTTTCACGATTCTAGTGAGTTAAGCATAACTTTAAAAATATCACAGATTTTCTCAGTAAATGTGTAAGAGTGTTTTAATTTATGCTAATACAAAATATAACCTTCCTTCTGCAGATTATCATGAACATCATAAATCCTAAACAGCATTATCTGCAAGTTTAAATGAACGTCACAAATCTTCAACAGCATTATGTACATTATCTCTTACAACGAATTTCACCCAGAAGTGAACAATAAATGTCAAAGCAAGAGATAAATTCATTCACATACCATATCATATTATTTATTTTCATTCCATGGAACCTTACATGATTACAATATCCATTTGGAAATAGTCATATTTGCTTAAGAAGGAAAGAAGTGAATACTCTATAAAATTTACACCAATTTAGATAATAGCCTATTTAAATATTTGAGGATTTAACATAATATGAAATATTTTAATATCTCAAATAATAACATGAAAACACCGATTAAAAGAATACAATACTTACTGGACAACACATAGATCAGTACATCACTGCATAACAGATAAAGATCGGTACATTCATGTAGTTACGTTATATACAAAACTAGATCTAAAATACAAAGTTGTAGTTAAAGAAAAAAGAAACATAAATGTATATCCATTTTATATGCCAAACTTCCAAATATTAATGTAGATCATATATAAATAAATTTAACTTTCCGATGTTCAAAATATTGTAGTGCCTTGTAGAGAAGACTTTGTTTTATTTTATTTCATTTCATTTTATGCATTTCATGTATGTTGGTAGCATTTTAAGTACAGAAGGCTGCGTCACCCAGTCGAACAAAGAGGAAGGCCAGATCACTTGTCACTCACATAGCAACAGCAAACATTTGAAGCTGCAGAAAACTGTTGCTAGGTGAATGCAGGAAATGCTGACTTTGGCTGAGGGGCGTGGTGTGGTTTTGTAAAGGGACAAGAGAGAGATTTTGTTGAATCTTCGGTAACGACAGACACCTGGGGGAACAGAGAAGGAGCAAAATTTATAAGATGTGGACTTTGTTGCTAATTATTATGCCAAGTAAGCCTCTTTACGTTGTTCCATACCAAATTGAAGTGTAGAAATGATTTGGATTATATTTGATTTCATTTGAGTTGATCAGACTTTCCTTACGGAAATTCCTTTGTAGGAAATTGTAATCTTTGTGTTGGAGAAGTACCCTATGCCATGCCTTAGATTTTGATTGGGGTATGGTACTTTATTTTGTGTGGTATATTTATGTATTTTGTTGTAGTATCGTAGTATATATTATATATTAGAAATACGTCATAGTAATATTCAAAGTGGTGGCAGCGATCACCCTTTCTAGGAAATGGTGTCGGTGGTTAGGACGACCGCCGCACCACATTAAAATACTCATCCTAAAAATAAAGGGAATTTTTATTAAATAATTTCTGTAAAATCAATTTGAATTTCTTGGGATTATCAGATTCCATTTTAATATAAGAAGCAAGCCTACTAAACACCTTAACACCTAAAGAGTAAATCCCTTCTGGTATTTAGTACGATTCATAGAAGGTTAGTGAAAATTACAATGCAATCTAGTGTTAATGTAATTTATATCAGAGCTGACCATCAATTGATTCCCATTTCTTATCATAAACAAAAGAAGAGAAAGATTGTACTGGGTAGGGAGTGGTAAGATTTATATATTAAAAAACAATTTTCTACCAGAGTGACTAGTTCCACAACTCATCATGATTCCAATAATCTTCTGTAGCAACCTGAATATCTTTACAATATCTGAGGAGTGCCCCCACTGTATAATGTATGTCTTTCACTTCACCTATATTCATAAAGCCCACAATACCTCAGTTAAACTATGAGAGATATTCTATGCTTAATCACACCTAAATCAGTCAAGAAATGTGCGAAGTACAGACAGAAATTTATGCATTCGCTTAAGTGAAATATGAATGCCAATGAGCCAATTGTCATACAAATCACACTTGCTATACAAAATATGTGTAAACAAACATAATACCGAAAGTCATGAAAATCCTACAAACAGTGTTTTTAGTGATACAAGGTCAAGACAGAAGGACAAACAGATGTGATCTCCACATAAAAAAATCCTTTTTAGATTATAAAGAATGACTAAATGCAATGAAACCTGCCTAAAACAAAACCACAAGGGACTGGAAATTTTTTTTTTCATTGCAGACAGTTTACATTTAATATGGGTAATTGAAGTTTGGATACTCAGGACTCCAGATCTGTGGGAATACATAAACGTTTTCCATGAAAGACAAATTTTCGTTTTGCCTAGATTTCGTTTAAGAGGAGTTTCAATATACTAAATATTTAAAGGAAATTTTGTGGGGGACAAATCATTATAGTTCAGATAATCATCTTGTTCAACTTACACCAATTTGGAAATTGCTCTAGGCAAAGAAGAAAAGACAATTAGAGATATTTCCATTACAACTGAGATCAGCATTCCATTGACACACTAGTGCATGGATTTCCTCCCCAAAAAAATCCTGGGTTTCTGCCATGATTATTGCAGTACCTTTCTGACTTCATCTGACTAAAATATGGTCGTTTTTAAAGGGGCTGAAGAAATGGAAGTCATAAGGGCACTGGTCCATATGAACCACAGGATGAGTTAGCAATATTCAGTGCATGTAGCACAGTGTGGCCTGAACAGTCCAGGTCACATGTGGACTTGCAATATTGTGACACCTGATATCTATCATTTTCAGAGTGGTGTTGATGAGAATTCAAGTCTTTAAGGTTGTTAACAATGTATCTCTGCATTGTTCGTTCTCTAAAATTTGAATGTGACAGGAATCCTCGAAACCACAGGAACTTCTTATACTGTGGCACAGCATCACATCCCATAAGACTCAAATTCTCACTATGACAGATGTTGTGAGCACATTGGGATACGTTTCTATAAAAGTGATATCAAGAGCTCAAGAGGAATTCACAATAGTGCAGTTCTCTAATTATAATATTAGGGTCCTTGAACATTGCACAAGAATATGACTTCCTGCAATTATTATCATATACTCTCAGCACCATGAATGAGTCTATAAACAACCCTGTTATATAATGCTGAAATATGCATTCTTGCAAAGAGAAAGAATGACAACATCCAATCAATAGTAAATTTCCAGGTGCAGTAAGGAAAATCAAAAGGGATCAAGACAACTTCTGATATTTTCATAGCAGGATAATTTAGATTTCATGTTTTATGGGATCCAAAACAATAGAAAGAATTAGAAATTAAATTTGAAGTGACAAGGCAGAAGTCAAAATTTGCGAAAACACTTTGAAAAGGAACAACTGCAATAAATTCAAAAGGAAGCAGCCATCACTAATTCTCCCAAGAATTTATAATCCTAACCTATGAAGTATCTTCCAAGTATCAATAAGCTCACCTTAGTGCCAGTTGCATGTGCCTCAATAAAATCCACTGATGTTGGATTAATATGACATTCTTCATAAAACTGCTCCAATAACTGTGTCTGCAGTAGCTGAGAACGGAAGATGATGCCTTCTTCCTTGTAACCATCAAAATTAGTCTTGGCATGCACCAACTTTGCATATACACGCTTTGCATCACGGGCCCTCTGCAGGAGTATTACACAAATAGCTTCGCTCCGTGCATAGCCATCAGCTGTACAAACAGCACAAATAACAAATTAAGAGACCTTTAACCAACTTCTCATCACTTCACTACTCTTAGGTCCAAATAATCTCATCAGCACACTGTTCTGCAACACCTGCTGTCTACATCCTACCTATACACATATAACAAGTCCAAGTTTACACCAGATTCATTACAATAAGTACGTACATTTCACATGACGAAAGGTACGTACCGTCTCTGTCAAACGACCTGCAGGCACCTTGAGAGCTGAGGACACCGAGACGGAAGAAGTTGAGAGAAATATAGGGATGAAGACAGAGGTTGCTAGTTCCTACAATGGCAGAGTCACACAACCCAAGCTTCATTGCTGTATATGCATGCTCAATTGCGGTCAATGATGATGAGCATGCCGTATCCATAGTATAACTGGGCCCTGAAACCAGGTAAAGTTCAAGGTCACACCTGTATATCATCACAAAATGAACTAGCTACATCTTTCAGTACAAACTATCATGAATTTTCAGACAAGTAACAACGCCGTCATTATTCATAGACAAACATGAATTAATGCTTGAAATTCCCTTTGCTACTATCAAATCAAATATCAGTACAATCATATTCAAATTTCAGCATTTAACTGAATACTTATAATGTCATAACAAATTACAGCAATTCTCTCCAACTGTCCAGATTACATTTTTTGAAATCTGCCATAAGATATTTCACGTGTTCCATGTACGTGCATTAAAGAATGTTATATACTTATATAATAAACCAACAAACACACATTATAAATGTAGTCAGTAGCTTACTGTTACTCTTTACCAACATATTTCACTCACTGTTCTGGCCGACATCAGATTGGCTTATGACAAGAATACAAAAAATATGCAAATATATGTCCAAATGTACAATGTTATACTTGATTCGTAATAGAAATGTGCCACCAAGTGGTTTTGTCATATATTTTTGTACAATTACAAGTATTTGTACATTGACGGTATTCTTAGTATAAGTCACTCATAATTTATGGTCACAGAAAAGACTGAAATATATTGGTGAAGAATAATACTAGGTGAACATTTTTTATTATGTTCCACATTCACAGCATTAATTCGGTTCATAACACATATAAACAACCAACAAATGCACACTAATTTTATGTCATATTTTTATTTATACTTGTAATATTTCACCAACATGTTTCGGCCAGTACTCAGGCCATCTTCAGGGTTATGTTTTTTGATAGAATAATACAACTGCAGTTAAATGTGTCACCATCATTTCATAATATTAAAAATATAGAGTTTTGGTTGAAATTTTACTTTCGAATAATAATGTGAAGTAATATAGAATTATACCGTATGATTATAAAATAGTGGATTTTAAAATTGTTTAGTGTTTGAGGAGTGATTTATAAAGTAGTTATGTGGTGATGTCTAATCCTGTAATAAAGATTATATTTATGTGTAAAACTATGTCAATACTTTTATTGAGCATATTTATTAATGTGCATTTGTTAGTGTATCATATAAGTATCAAACTATAAGAAGATATTTCACAGCTATTAAGCACTGGAGTTTCAAAAGCAAATAAATACCCTTGGTAACTGAATGAATGATTGAGTCACATCTGGGTTTCCATGACTATGCTTGATTTATGATTGAGTTAAGATCTACGTTTCCACGGCTCATTGGTTTCTATGGTACTGACAGACATTGGTTAAGAGTGTCTTCACAACTCCACTTTCCACAGTATAACATCAGGGTTTCCACATTTAGGACACAGCTTGATTTGTGTGTGATATACTGGTAGATCGCACTGAGTCATATCCAGCAGTACACAGTTGCCACCCCATCAGTATGCTTCTTTTGTGAATGAAACACACAATGGGCTCCACAGTCACCGTGGTTACCACTTGTCAGATTTTCATTTTATTTGGTATAGGAGTTCTTTAAAATTTGTTGGGTGGTGTCAGTTTCATAAATATTCTTAAATTGACAGCCGTATTATATTTATGGGGGCAAATAATATTTTGCCCACATTTTCTACATTTCTTTATCTGGTTCAGATACAATTTGGCACAGATGGTACCCACAAATATTAAGTGAGTGACTGTGAGTTTCATTGAAATCAGTACAGTGATAAAACATATGGCATCAAGGGTTGTACACAAATTGCTGCACAAACTTTCCACATTTATTGTTTAATTTATATGACATTTGTTACAAGTTATATGCAAAAAATGCAGCGTATATTTGAGAGTTTCTTGAAAAGCGGTACAAGCGGTAATTTTTCCACAGGCACAAATATATTTATATTTACACATTTCAGAAACAACATGATTTTTAAAGTAAAGAATGCCACATCACACAGATCGAAATTTGTAACCCTAATCTTCTTAAAATAATCCGAACTGTATTGCAGTTCTGCACACAATTATAAATGTTTGTGTGTTAAAAGTATTGATCTCTTAAGTCAATAAACCAAATCAAATACCAAATTTTATTGGCTACTGCAGTGGTGCATGTGAAGAGTACAGTTGGCTGAACTGTGTATTTTATGATGTTACTTGAAAATATCTTTTGTAGCAGCATGTTAAATATTCCACATTCTCAGACAATAAGCATCAATCATCAGGTTGAATGCATTAAAATTCTGACAACTATCTCAACAACTGGAGGTTGTTATGCCCACAATTAAACTTACCGCATGAGCCAAGCCAGTAAGACAGACGGTTGGAATACAAGGCTCGACAGCAACCCGTTAGACCAAGTCCATCATTCTGTAACTTCTCATAATACAGAGCTTTCTCTGACTCACCCACCGATGTACCAACGAAGACTCCTGTATTGTGCCCTCTTAGAAGGCTGGGATTTATACCTTAACATAAAAATTAATTCACACTCACAAATAGTTCAGCTGGTCAACCCCCACCCAAAAACATGATGTAACACAACAACAAAGGAATACTGAAGTACCAAAATAAAAATTCCTTCCACCTGAAGATTCACAATTTCTGGGATCCTATGCTGTATCATTGAGCGAACAGTTCAAAATGCCTCAACAGCATTATGATCTTTTCAAGCATGGGAACCACTTGTCCAGTGACACGGTGTAATATCAGAACACGAACTGAATTTTTGGTAATGCCATCATAACACCCCAAATCTTACACAATCCCGACTGCACACAATACCCCATGTTATCATTCAGTGGCACTCACAGATATATATAAAAATAAATAAATGCATGAAGCAGAGTTTTTCTTGAGAAACGAACAGTTCCTCAACTAGTCAAGAAATGTCCCACATTTTATGGTACCCAATGGTCTGTTACCGCATTTACAAGCACCTGCCACCTTTCCCCATCCTGAGCCTGATCAATCCAATCCATGCCTGCCCATCCCACTTCTTGAAGATCCATTTTAATTTTTTCCTCCCACCTATGCTCAGGTGTTCTAAGTAGTCCCTTTCCATCAGGTCTGTCTACCAACATCCTGCATGCACCTCTCCTTTCTCGCATGCATGCCACATGCTCCACCCATCCCGCTCTTCTATAAAAAACACAGCACAATTTAAATAGCTTTTTGTCTCAGCTGAATTCAGCATTGTGATGTGACAGCATGTAGCCTGGTAGAAAGTTGCCAAGGTTATAGAGGAACATGTGGACTCTCGCGTCAAGTCAAAATTAATGTATTTAGCAATGAATCTAGGCATAACACAGTATCCCACATCAATTTATTTCCTGAACTCGATGCTACCAGTTAAGTACTTCCAGAAATGGTCTGTATTGACCTATCTTGCATCTGCCTACCCGGTAAGCAAATAGAATGCCTTTCAACTGGAAGTGTCCTTACAGTACATTCTATTACACACAGTGTTAGTGTGATTACAAATATGACAGTCAGGGAACAGAATATAAAGCTTAACATGCGAAATGAACACAAGGGGAGGA